>Ga0115011_10003166_pt1 | contig 11224 bp, 5 predicted proteins | sample TroAtlMetagenome_2_FD_88705 | JGI IMG/M metagenome (GOLD analysis project Ga0115011, IMG submission 88705) | Marine eukaryotic phytoplankton communities from Atlantic Ocean - Tropical Atlantic ANT8 Metagenome | ecosystem: Environmental > Aquatic > Marine > Oceanic | place: Tropical Atlantic... | reverse complement strand
TCCGGAAAAAACAAAATTAACCTTGATAATGTCTTAGTCGGTGAGGTCTGGATATGCTCTGGACAATCAAATATGGAATGGTCAATCAGGCAATCCATGAACCCTAAAGAAGAAGCGGCAGCCGCAAATAAGCCTTCGATCAGACTATTCAACGTACCTGGGCATACAGTCAGCCCATTACCAAAGGATGAAGGTGCCGGACAGTGGCAAGTATGTGATCCAAATTCAGTCAATAATTTCAGTGCAGTTGGTTATTTCTTCGGACGCCGTTTGCATAAAGATCTGAAGGTACCTGTCGGACTCATTGGCTCTAACTGGGGTGGCACGAGAATTGAACCTTGGACTACTCTTGCAGGCTTTGAGTCAGTCCCCGAGTTATCTAAAATTGCCGATCAGGTTAAAAATTACAAGCAAGACACTCGTGTAGGAGGAGGACAACCTTCTGCGATTTACAATTCAATGGTACATCCTCTCACTCCTTTCGCAATGCGTGGAGGAATCTGGTATCAGGGCGAATCAAACGGGAACGAAGGAATTACCTACTATCAAAAGAAACACGCTCTTGTGAATGGATGGAGAAAAGCTTTCCAAAATAAAGATCTGGCATTCTATTGGGTTCAATTAGCCAACTTTCAGAAAGAAAGTGACAAGCCCGAAGGAGGTGACGGATGGGCTAAACTTCGCGAAGCTCAGACTCAGGCACTGGACATACCAGGAACAGGAATGGCAGTCATTACTGATATCGGTGCTGCCAATGATATTCACCCAAGGAACAAACAGGATGTCGGCTGGCGCCTCGCTCAGTGGGCACTTCACCAGACTTATGGACAAAAGGATTTGGTACCATCAGGCCCCCTTTACAAGAGTCATAAAGTAGAAGGAAATAAAATACGCCTATCATTCGATCATGTAGGATCAGGACTCATCGTTGGCAAGAAAACCGGGCTAGAACCTACTGCCGAAGTAAAAGATGGAAAACTGGAACATTTTTCTATATCCGGAAAGGATAATAAATGGGTCTGGGCAGATGCTAAAATTGACGGACAGACTGTCGTTGTCGAGTCCAAGGAAGTGTCTGAACCTGTGGCTGTCCGTTACGGTTTTACGATGAATCCCGCCAAGGCCAATTTGTACAACAAAGAGGGCTTACCTGCCGGACCTTTCCGAACAGACACGGAATAATTCTGACCTTTGTAATAAAGCTCAATATTTTAAATCAGCTAAAACAGCAGCCTAATGCTAAGGCTAAATTAATTTTGCGGACTTGAGATTACGCAAAAGTAGTAATAAGTTATTGTTAGATTTATTCTATTAATGATTAGCCTCCAACACACTCGAAGGAACTTTCTTGGATCGAGTATTGGACTGGCCGGACTCTCTGTTCCGAGCTTATTTTCTTTAGTCTCTAAGGCAAGGTCACAGGCACCAAAGGCCAAATCTTGCATTGTTCTATATACGTGGGGAGGGATGAGTCATTATGAGTCCTTTGACCCCAAACCAAATGCCCCTTCTGATATCAGAGGTGAATTTAAACCGATACCAACAGCGACTCCGGGCATTCAGTTCTGTGAACATCTTCCTCTCCTAGCAAAACATTCAGAAAAAATGGCCATTGTCCGGTCCATTCATCATCGGCACGGCGGTCATCAACAAGGAATGTATGTCTCTCTGACTGGCCACGATCCAGAGGGAGGACTAAAAGCCAAGAAGCGCAATAACTGGCCATCCTTAACGTCAATGATTTCTAGGTTCAATGAGCCGTTGGCCGGGACCCCAAAAGCTATCAAACTTCCATATTCGATGTATGATAATGGAACGTTGATGGCCGGCGATTATGGCGGTTGGCTAGGCTCAGCTTATGATCCTGTCATTATGAAGACTCCTGCCGGAGAACCTTTCCAAGGTGTGACCCGTTACACTGACAAGGCACTGAATCTTAAACTCAACGTCAAGAAAAACAGAATTAAAGAACGAAGCTCATTACTAAATGACCTAGACAATCAACTCGGGAGCAAGAAAGGCACTGGAACAGAGTACGATCAACTCGATCGTTACCAGCAAATGGCTGCTGACCTTCTCCTCGGATCTCCAGTCCATGATGCCTATGATTTAGAGAAAGAGGACCAGAGAGTAAGAGACATGTACGGGGATCACATTTGCGGCCAAACGCTTCTTCTATCAAGGCGCTTAGTTGAGGCCGGCGTTCCAGTAGTTCAGGCCCTATGTTCCGCAGGAGACCTCGCTGGTGGTGGAGGAGATAATTGGGACACTCACAGGAACCATTTTCCAAAGATGAAGGACCGCTTATTGCCGGTCTTTGATCGGTCAGTTTCTGCCCTTTTAACTGATCTCGAACAAAGAGGAATGTTAGATGAAACACTGGTAGTTTTCCTTACTGATTTTGGCCGCACCCCAAAGATTAATGGTAACGGTGGTCGAGACCATCATCCCGGAGTCTACTCAGTTGCACTTGCAGGAGGTGGAATCCGTGGAGGACAAATTTACGGAGCCAGTGATTCCAGAGGCGCTGAACCGGACTCGGATGCCTGCTCACCTGCTGACTTCCATGCTACTGTATATGCTGCTCTCGGCATCGATCATAAGGCCGTACTTCACGACAAACAGGGCAGGCCCTTTAATATCTGTGATGGAGAACCATTGCCACTGCTCTAGATCAGATCTGGCTCACAAATTTTCTAGATTGGAGAGAATATCAATTCAATGATATTAACCGATTAATAACACCTAAAATGAATCCCTATCTCATTACAGTTATCACAATCATTAATTTTTATCTGTTTAATCCGTGCTCGGCAGAAACGGCAAAACATATCAAAGATGTTGAGTTTGCAAAAATCAAAGGTCATAGCCTCAAATTGGATCTGCACCTTCCAGCAAAAGATGAAAGATCAACGCTTGTCGTGTGGATACACGGGGGCGGGTGGCAGAAAGGCTCAAAAAATGACTGTAAGATTAAATGGTTAACTGAGCACGGCTATAGTGTAGCGAGCATTTCCTATCGGCTTAGCCAAGTCGCTAAATTTCCAGCACAATTGCATGACTGTAAGGGTGCTATCCGCTGGTTACGTGCCAATTCCAGTAAGTACGGTTATAAGACCAATCATATTGTCGTCGCCGGGGCCAGCGCAGGTGGACACCTGGCTGCTCTGATAGGAACGACCTCTGGCAATGATCGGCTCGAAGGGGACGTTGGTGGCAACCTTAACCAACGGTCCTCCGTGTCCGCCATCATTGATTATTACGGACCAACTGATTTTATTCTGAGGAGTAAAACTCAACCATCAAGAGCAAATGAAGTCGGGTCCGTAGTCTATAATCTTCGTGGTGGAGGAGCTGATAAAAAAGTAGAACTTGCCAAGCTTGCATCAGCAGCGCACCACGTAACAAAAGATGATCCCCCCCTATTAATATTTCATGGTGACAAGGACAATACTGTTCTCATTGATCAGTCTAAAGCAATAACTGAGGTGTACAAAAGCAAGGGACTCTCAGTTCAAATGAATGTTCTTACCGGTAAAAAGCATGGAGGTAATGTGTTTTATAAGGGCGAGAACAGACAACGGGTCCTTAAGTTCTTAGATGAAGTTCTAAGAGCCAAGTCCTAAGTAATAGAAGAACCCCTTATCTTTATTTCTTCTTTCCCCATCTTCCGTCCCAGATCTTTTCCAAGTTACTAACAACTTCTGGGTTCTTAGACGCAAGATTAATTGTCTCTGTCCGATTCTTGGACAGATCATAGAGAGCCCAAGGCCGCTTCCCCTCCCTGACAATTTTAAAGTCACCTTTCACTACTGCATGGGTGCCAGCATGATTGAATATGTAAGGATGATCCCGGCTAACCGATTTTCCTTTAATGACAGGAACTAGAGACTTACTTTCGTGAGCATTAATTTTTTTTCCTGAAAATTCTCCAGGATATTTGGCCTCTGCAAGTTCCATGCAAGTGGCCAGCATATCTATCACGTGCCCCCTCTGTTCAGTAATTGAACCTGGTTTCGTCTTGAGACCATCCGGCCAATGCATAATCGCTGGAGTACAAGCACCTCCATTGTGCACATTCATTTTATAGCGACGCATTGGAGTGTTCTGCGCACTGGCCCAGTTATGTCCGACGCTTCCATAAGTGAGCGGCCCTCCCATCATCACATCGAACTTGTCCCCTACTGCAACTTCCTTGCCTTCTCTTTTCGCCTTCGCAAGAATATTATTAGCAGTGTTCCAACCGTTGCCACCTAAGTGCTCAGGACATGCTCCATTGTCATGAAAATAAATAATTAATGTATTTTTAAACTGATCGGTTCTTTTGAGCGCATCGACAATATTGCCAACGGCCTGATCCATATGATCAACCATGGCGGCATAGATGGCCTGATTGCGAATTCTCCAAGGCTTATGATCAATAGTTTCCCAGTCCTTGACCACACTTTCTCTCTCAGGTAAGGGCCATTTTTCCTTATTAATAATACCCATTTTCAGCATTCTCTGATACCGCTCATTACGTAATTTTTCCCAGCCACCCTCATACATCTTTAAGTATTTCTGAATTGATTTCTCAGGAGCATGCATGGGCCAATGAGCTGCAGTGAAGGCCACATACTGAAAAAAAGGTTTTTCTGATTTAGCAAAATCCTCAATTTGTCGGACCGCCTCAGTCCCAATTTTATCAGTGTAGTAATAGTCCTTACCATCAGGCTCCGTCGGTTCAGTGTTTCGAGTCAATGTGTAAGGGTCCCAGAAAGATCCTGCCCCGGTCATGGTTCCATAGAAATCATCAAATCCTCTCTGAATTGGCCCGTCCTTCTTGGGATTCATTCCAAGGTGCCACTTGCCCACCATGCCGGTCTGGTAACCTGATCCCTTGAGGATCTGAGGAATGATAATCTGTGAAGAAGTCAACCTGTCACTGTATCTCCCACTCAACATAGTTGCTCTAGTGGGCCAGCACCGGGCAGTATTATAAAACTCAGTGAATCTCAATCCAGTAGAAGCAAGCGAGTCAAGGTTAGGTGTATCAATCTCACCACCAAAACAACCGAGGTCAGAAAAACCCATATCATCTGTCAGGATAATCATGATGTTCGGCCGCTCAGAAGAGTCCGCACTAATATTTAAAAAAGCAATGATCCCTATCAAAAGATTAAATTTAAACATTTTCATTTTTATCAATTGGTAATTCATATCGAATCAAAATTTCTTATTTGTGCCAAAGTAATTAAGCCGCAATAAAATCATACCTATAAAAATGAGTACAATGAAAAATTTCATAAAACCATCCAGAGGAAATTCTTCGTCAGAATTGGAAATGCGTGCCTGAAATTCTTCGAAGATTTGGGGACACAAAGCTCCAAGAGACGCAATTCCTAAGCATTCAATTCCTAAGCAATACAAGTAAAGAGTCACTTCATTCGAAGATTGCGGTTACTGAGACTGTCCGGGCCGAGATGGGCAGTTGGATAGTGGCCTCAGTACTGGTACTCGCTCCGGACCAACCTACAAAAATGGCCCCTGCCCTCGGGATGGCAGTGAGAGTCGGTGGAAAGTCCTGAAAGTACTGGCCCCTCCAGGGAGTCTCGGTCACCTCGATGGTATTGATTTGAACCGTACCTTTGCTGGAATCGCTGGTGTTTATAGTGACGGTGGAGGTTCCCCCGGGAAGCTCAAAATGGTCAATTAGATCACTTCGCAATTTGCCAGGTCGGTTTCTAGCAAATTCGCGCATAGATTCAACATTTCGCTCCCAATGAGCGACGGTAAGAGGCTCATCTTCCTTCTTGTGGGGAATGCCAAAGCCGCGTGCACGAATGTCGACCCAGCTCCACCGGGTCAGGTGCCGCTCCATTTCGGAACGAATCGCGTCTGCCATAAGGTCGATGCGGGCCACCACACGATCACTTGCAAACAAGGTGTTCAACAAATCGGCGCAACGCTGAATCAGGCTTTCCTTGAACTGATCGTTCTCCAGCATTTTGCGAAAGAGCAGGGTGCGGCCTCCACTGTTGGGCCAGCCGGTCCCACTGCCTCTGGAGTTAGTGTAGAAGTCAAACATGTTGTCGTAATCTGAGTAGTCACGCCTCATAGCGGGCAGGTAGACGTCGGGTTTCCACAGATTAAAGCTATAGTCCTGATCGTAGAGCATCCAGCGGAATTGGCCTTCTCTGTTGGATCGCTGACGCCAGCATTTGATATTTCCAATGTCGAAGTTTTGCCCGTAAATGACCGCGAGATGGTAGTCGATGAAGTTCTCAATATTCAGGTAGCGATTCTGGACGACCTGGTAGTTGCTCGGATTTGCCATCGAGTTTCCTCCAATAAAGCTACGCATCTGGCTGTAAGTAGCCGAAGAACCCGTGTTGGCCTTGCCATATCCCTCAATGAGATCGATCTCATTTATGGACACGTTGTGAGTTGATTCGACGTAGTGCTCGGTGAATTTTTCACGGATATTGTAGATGCCCCAATAGTCGCCATTCAAGTAGAGCACGGCCGGCCGGTAGCCTTGGGTGTCAAGACCAGTCTCCGCCACTAAGCTCTGCATCATCGCATCCCGAAACATGGTAAAATTGCCATTCACAAAGTAACTGCCATGACTCACTGTAGCGCTGAATTCATGAATAGGCGGACGCGGATACGTCAACCAGGTACTCTGGTTGTCATTTCCCGAATTGCGCAACACGATCGACTCAAAGGAATCCACCTTCCGGTCCGGAAAGAAACGGTGACGGATCTTTCCATAGCCATATTCACGGCGGGCGAACAACGCCATCGACTTTTGTGGATAGCCCCGAGATCCCCATCCTCCAAAGACTTTGACTCCGACGTTCATTCGTGAAGTTCCACTCTCATTAGGCTCATGGAATTCGAAACTGGCCTCGATCTCCCGATCACGTTTCCAGGCATTGGATTTGCTGTAGGGGAAACTGCCAATGATGTTGCCTCGGGAAGTGAACATGTGGTCACCAAAGCCATACAGGTAGCCATCGGTGAACTCGAAGTGCTCGGGATCGGCCGCTAATGCCATCACCGGCAAGCTATGATTAGCACCAATGATGTAGGTATTAGTGACAGAGTGACTATTGGGGGATCCCAATACCACTGCTCTAATGACAGTGGTCTCCGTGAGTTCGATGGGTCCGCTATATGGGGTCGATTCTCTGAACGGTTCTGATCCGTCGATGGTGTAGCGGATCAAATCTTCTTCACGAGGCGGGATCAATTCCAAAGTGACCGATTCGTCGAACATCCCGCCGCTGACACTGAAAATCGGGGCTTGAACGAATGGTTCGGGAGGGTCGGCGATGAAATCGTGATTCGGAGCTCCGGGAGAAGGTTCACCGGAATCAAAGACGTAGTAAGTCTCCAAGTCATCGAGAGCATGTCCCACTGAGTGGTCGGAAACGAGAGGACCGGGATCGAGACGATCCACGACATTCAAGAGAGGATCGCTGAAGATCACGGGTTCATTTCCGTTGCTCAATTTGAAGTTAGCATGCGTTTCTCCTTCGGGGATTTCATCCCCTTCCTTTCCCGATGCGAAGACCACCAGATACTTCCCTGGATCGAGAGTTATTCCATCAGGAAACTCCCACTTACTCAAGTTAGCGTCGTCGTCGCTGAGATAATACCCGGTCAATTCGGCAGTGGTGTCGCTTGCATTGTAAAGTTCAATCCAATCTGGAAAATCTCCATCACCGTCTACCACGGTCGTTTCGTTGTTACTCATGACCTCATTAATCACCACCTCCACAGGCGATAAGGTATAACTGGCCACTACGCGGATATAACCGGCATTCTCGTCATCGAGAGGCAAAGTTAGAATGGCCCTGGAGGGACTCAGAACAGACAGGATGGCATTATCTTGGTCGATCCAGGACCCAATCGACAGGTTCGGTGACCGTTGCAAAGTGTAGGACAGAGTTTTCCCTGCAAGGCTCTCCACGGTGACCATGAGTTGGGAGCCAGTATGTTCGATCTCTACGATGCGTATGGCCGGTTGAACTTGGGCCCAGCCAGTCCCTACCCCAATCAGGAAGATCAAGACGCGCAAGGACTTCCCTAGACAAGGGAACCCAAAAAAAATTCCAAATATTTTACAATAAGAGATAGAATCTAGGTGTTTTGCTTTTTTCCCGACCGTTTCCTCATCACTCATAGCCTAAAAATGAAATTACTTTAAGAAAGTATGTTATCCACAACTTTTCCAAATTCATCAGTGAGTCTGAAATTTCTTCCCTGATGTTTGAAAGTTAAAGATTCATGGTCAATGCCAAGGCAATGAAGAATAGTAGCATTGAGGTCATGCACGTGGACCCTGTCCTCTGCGGCAAAATATCCGAACTCATCAGTGGCACCATGGACATGGCCGGGCCTAATTCCCCCGCCCGCCATCCACATACTGAAACCATGAGGGTGATGATCCCTTCCATAGCCTTTTCCTGAACCTTGTGACATTGGCGTCCTGCCAAACTCACCTCCCCAGACAACTAATGTCTCATCAAGCATTCCACGCTGTTTGAGATCTTTGATGAGTGCAGCTATAGGCTGGTCCACCTGCTTACAACGTTCAGTGTGATCACTGACAATTTGTCCATGTGAATCCCAGCCCTTGTCATATAATTGGATAAATCGAACTCCTCTCTCCGCAAGCCTTCTGGCTAAAAGACAATTATTGGCAAAAGAAACTTTTCCTGGTTCTGAACCATATGATTTTCGAATACTTTCTGGCTCAGTAGAAATGTCAGTCAGCTCAGGGACTGACATCTGCATCCTGTATGCTAATTCATACTGCGCTATTCTGGCCACGATCTCAGGATCACCTACACTCTCAAAACGTTTATTATTCATCCAATTAATTAGGTCCAACTGTCGACGACGTTGTTGCCGGCTAATGCCATCCGGATTCTCAACAAACAGTACCGGATCTCCGCTGGTCCTGAACTGAACTCCTTGATGCTCGGCTGGAAGAAAACCTGATCCCCAATAACTATCGAGAAGAGGTTGCCTGTTTTTACCGGATGCAAGAACGACAAAGGCTGGTAAATCATTATTTTCGCTTCCCAGACCATAAGAAAGCCAAGATCCCAGTGAGGGCCTACCAAATCTTACACTCCCGGTGTTCATAAACATTACAGCCGGATCATGATTAAAAGTGTCCGAATGAACTGACCGAATGACCGAAACGTTATCAATTATTTCACCGACCCTGGGAAAAAGATCAGAAACTTCAATCCCGCTCTGACCCCTCTTATGAAATTTCCAATGTGATCCTTTAAGTAATGGCTGAGCATCCTTGATCATGGCGAACTCATGATTCTTTATTATGTCCTTAGGTACTTTCTGACCGTCCCTCTTTGTCAGAGTAGGCTTCGGGTCAAAAGTATCAACATGAGATGGGCCTCCCGACATGAAAAGGTAAATGACCCTCTTTGCACGGGGAGCTACATACTGAAAATTACTTTCTGTTGCCCCTTCACCGATGAGTGATCCCAACGCAAATGACCCGATTCCTATGGGGGATTGCCCAAGAAATTTCCTTCTCGTTATTTCAATCGGTAATCGCATCATTCACGGCTAAGTGCCTCATCAAGATTTAGTAGAACTACACAAACTGAGTACCAACCGTCATTTTTTACTAATGCTTGGAATTTGATCCTTTCCTCATTATCCGGCATTCGCCCAAGGCACTTCATGAAGGCATGGTCAATCCCCTCATTGATCTGATCTTTCCCGTAAACGCTCAACTTCTGCGCAAGGACTCTTGAACATTCGTCAAACATCGGATCATTAAGAGTCACCAGAGCCTGTTGTGGAGTGTTGGAAATGGACCTTTTGGCAACACAGACCTGCCTAGTCGGCGCATCAAAAGCAGCAAAGGATGGGTGAAGCGCCATCCTTTTCCAGTAAACATACATCGACTTCCTGTATCTATCTTCTGGTCCTGAAACTTTCCATGTGAAGTTTGAATTTCCGGCCGTGTTCTGACCCCGCTCCTCATAGAAACCCTCAGGCTGCAAGGGAAAGACTGAGGGTCCGCCGATCCGATCATCCAACAAATCGGAAGCTGCTAGGAATTGATCCCTTATTTGTTCGGCAGGCAATCTCATCCTCGGCATCAATCCGAAAACAGAACGTGAATCAGAAAGGCCAACGGATTTCTGCCGATAAGTGTCTGATCTCACAATTAAACGGACAATATGCTTATAGTCCCAGCCCTTCTGCATAAATTCAACGGCTAGCCAATCAAGAAGTTCCGGAGCACTTGGAGTCGCACCCTTAACTCCAAAATCAGCAGGTGTTGCAACAATTCCTATACCAAAGAAATGCTGCCACAAATAGTTCACTGTGACGCGTGCCGTTAATGGATGCTCATTACTAACGAGCCATCTGGCGAAATCCAACCGGTTCAAATTGTTCTTCTGGGAAGGTTGAGGTAAAAATTTCGGAATCCCGGCAAATACTCGATCACCTTTCTGCTTATAATCGCCCCTTAATAATATATGGGTTTCCCTAAGATCCTGAGATTCCTCCATGACAGGCACTTCAATGGTCTTCGAAATCAAATCATTCAATTCCAACTGAAGTTTCTCGATTTCTTTTGATATTGGTAATTTGAAGGCCTTTCGGTACATCCTGACATTCTTAAGTGTGCCATCGAATGGAAATGACTCCGGTACCGGAGAATTATTATATCCTGCTCCTATGACCAATGGACGGCTACTAATTGCAATTGATTTGGGAACATGACCTTTGATTTTTGCTGCGTTGTCTACGACCCCGTCCACAACAAGCTTCAAGTGATTCCCCGCATCAAAGACAACGGCAACCTCATGCTCATTTCCATCATTGACTGGAAAACTTCCATGAATTTCAGCTCCTGACCAGGTCTGAGATTTTTCGGAAATCCATGCAAACAAATGACCCGGAACGGCATTCTCTGAACCTTCACCTCCTATACCAAAAACATAACTGCGTTGACCTGACTTCCAGTCATACTTTGAAACAATATTACCTATCGGTTTGGTAGTTCTAATTGAAGCAGCTATCGTCAAGTCTCCAGTCTCGGAAAAAGACTCTGAGGATTCAATTACTTGAGGATTCTTCCAATGGCCTATTAGAGATTCATCTTTAAGAGAAAACTTCTGAACATCGTTCGATTTGACCCGATCCGAGAGGCTCTGACGAATGGTATCTATTTTTTTTTGTGTTC
>Ga0115011_10003165_pt1 | contig 11225 bp, 9 predicted proteins | sample TroAtlMetagenome_2_FD_88705 | JGI IMG/M metagenome (GOLD analysis project Ga0115011, IMG submission 88705) | Marine eukaryotic phytoplankton communities from Atlantic Ocean - Tropical Atlantic ANT8 Metagenome | ecosystem: Environmental > Aquatic > Marine > Oceanic | place: Tropical Atlantic... | reverse complement strand
GAATTACGTTGCATTAGATGCGCTCTTGCCATGTTTGACCAAGGGTGACCCGGACTCAACGATCTTTCAGTATTGATGGCCGCTCTAAACCAGGACATTGCCTCTTCCACCTTTCTTTGTGATAATAACAAAGCTCCAATATCATTCCACGGATCGCCCAACAAAGAGTCTGTTTCTATTGCTCGTCTACACCAAGCCATTGCTTCACTATCTTCTCCTTGAATTCCAAACGTCCAACCAATCATGGTTGCAGCTTCAGCAGAAGGACGTAAGTTGAATGATGCACCAAAATGTTCGGCCGCATAGTCAAACATTCCAATATTCTGCATGACATTCCCCATCCTGAAAAGACGATCCGCCATAACAGCATCCAAATCAGTTGAGTCTGACTCAATTTCCATCGAGATCCACAATTTATCTATTGCTTCTAACAAACGGATTGGCCCCGCTCTATCTCTAAGTGAATGATCTCCAATTCCTATCCATGAATTATCTCTCGAAGACTCTCCAATTTCAGCCCTTAATTGTAAATCAGAAAGCGCCCCACTCGATGAGGTGCCCGAAATGCTCTTGTATATTCGTGGGTCTAATTCATCAGCTGCCCACATAGTCACTGTCTCAACAAATAATCCCCCATCTTGATTTGGAGTTACTGCCTTTATTGATGAAGCTCCTTCGGGGCCAACTGAGACAATACCTACACCCCTTTTACTCAATCTTCTCATCAACCTTCTTGGAAATTCTTGACATGCACCAGTAATCAGAATACGATCCCACTCTTCTTCACTCTTTTCTATTTCAGAAATTTTTACACGTTCAATATCATGAAATTCAACAACAGCACCACGATTCATTGCCAATAAGTCCAATCCTCTATCATTCCAATTAATTTCTAGAAAACGCCTTCTTTCAATATCTGCATCAATAATACAAATTTTAGAAGCACCGAGTCTTAAGATCAATTCAGTCCACCAATTACCCCTTGGTCCAATTAATAACACCTTTTCATCATCTTCCATCTGCAAAAGTTGCATGATTTGTACAGTTTCATAATGGCTAGGTAATAGTGCTCCCCTCTCATCAGCATTTTTCCACCAAGGTAGCGTCAACGCAGATGCTGCTAATCCAGGAATACCCAAACCACTAGGTAAAGGCCAGAGAGATAATCCTCGATCAGATGCCAACATCGCGTTTCGTACTTTTTCATCAATCAAAACCCCATTTTCTTCCAATCTTTCGATTACTATTTCCTCAGTAGGTAGAACTGGATATTCTCTACAATTAGGTAAACCCAACAAGTCACAATCAGACCCATCAAATTCATCCCAACTTGAATCCATAAGTCAAAATCTGTAAGGAAGGATTTGAACACAACTGGTAATCAGAAACACAAAGTATGATTTTAGAGTCTTTTTTTTTACGCCGAATTACGTAATAAATCATCTATTGAATTCACAATGACATCAGGGCACCAATGATAATTTTCAACATCCTGTTCACTCGCTTCTCCACTCAAAACCAACACACTAACCACCCCTGCTGCTCTAGCCATTTCCATATCAGTGTATAATCGATCACCAATCATTGCCACTTTAGATGATACAACCCCCTCTAACTTCAATCTTCCAAGAATCATTTCAGGTCTAGGTTTTCCAGTAATTATTATTGGTTGAATACCAGTAGTTAATTCGATCATTTTCAACATTGAACCAACATCAGGCAATCCACCATCTGGAGAAGGACATACAATATCTGGATGAGTTGCTACCAAAGGGATATTTTGATGAAGAAGTGATGTGGCTTTACTCAACTTAGCATAAGTTAACTCAGTATCATATCCCATCACTACACAATCGACACCTTCTTCTAAGCACTGGATTCCATTATCTAGTAACATCTCTTTCATTCCCTTTGTTCCAAGACAGTATACTTTCATCCAATTTTGTTCTTTTAACCATCGAATACAATCATGTGTTGAAAGTAATATATTTTCAACTTGGGCGTCAATACCCATTAAATTCAAACTTTCAAAATATTCATCAACAGATTTACTCGAATTGTTTGATAAAAATATTGTTTTGATGTTTTTTTGTTTACAACGTTGAAGAAATTCCTTTGCCCCAGGAATTGGAATACCACCCAAATGTATAGTTCCATCTAAATCTAATAGGACAATTTCTATCCCATCTAAATGAGAATTCATCTTACTCCTCACAAGATAATATTACGAATTAACCATAGAGGACTATGCAATTTTTTCTGGGCTTCTTTAGATGCCAAAGCGTCAGTCAGAGCATCTTGTAATGCAGGACGTTTTGCAGCCTTTCTTACGAACATATTCATCAATCGTTTCCTTTTTACAATTTTCTGAATCTTGAATGAATTACTTAACTCGGGCCCAAGAGCCTCCCAAAGTTTGGACATATATTCATTTGCCATTTCTTCTGGAAACCCTTCAGAATGTTTAGACTGATCGAAAAGAGAAACAGCCAATTTAGCAGACAATAGAGCATTTCCAACACCTTCTCCACTAAATGGGTCAACTAAACTGGCAGAATCACCCACACACATTGCTCCTGCCATAGCTGTACGCCTTGGTTGTAATTTTTGCTTCTTTCTAGGACTTCCAAAAGGTAGTTGCCATCCCTTTCCACTACCCTTTACCATAGTAGCATCAGCAAACCTTTCTTTGAATAATGGATGTTCATTGATTAGTTTATGTTGTAATTTCCGTAATGATTTCTTCACACCAGTTTGCTTTCGTTGTTCTGAAATAACCATACCTATTCCTACATTTACCATTCCCTTTTGAACGGGGAAAATCCACCAATATCCTGGAATTACGTCATCAACGAAATGTAATTCAATTGCCCCTTCATTATCTCCCACATCCTTTACTCCAGTCCAATATTCGCGATAAGCCCCACAATAGTGATCATTATCTTGCAAAACATCTCCATTTAATTCTTCAACGATTTTTTTCGCTACAGGACATTTCCAACCCCCAGCCCCAATAACAAGAGGAGCAGAATGTGAAGACACCGAATCCCGCTCAATCATAACACCAGTAATATGTGGCTTAGGTTCAGACTTATGCATTACTTCAATGACCTTAGTTCCCTGAACCACTTTCCCACCGTTTTCGAGAACTAACTCAGTTGCTCTTTTGAACATCATATAATCAAACTGTATCCTAGGTAGTGCATATCCTGCTTCTTTTCGTTCAATATCTTCTTTAGGTAATGAAATTGTAACATTCTGCCCATTTGAACTACTAAACAACATCCCAGTAACTCGGAAATGAGGTGTTGCTTCAATCATTTCCTTCACACCCAATTCTTTGACGTGCCGGAGTGACTTACCCCCAACAGCATCTCCACAGATTTTATCTCTTGGCCAAACATCCTTTTCGATTAGCAAGACCTTGTTTCCATTCATTGCAGCGTACGAAGCAGCAGCAGAACCACCAGGTCCCCCACCAACAATAATGACATCAAAATCCTCCCCTTCTTCTGGGGGGGCGCCTGTGTCGATTGGTACAGTCCAGTCTACCGCCATAGTTGGTGATGATAACATTCAGGACTTGAACGATTCCTATAGCGGAAGGTTGAATCCACAAACAGTTCATTGGGATTTATGTCGGTAGTCAAGGTCGTTACCACACTTCCCATTTCTTGGAAAGAGTTTGAAGTTGGGGAATGGGCCCACGCTTTACTTTCAGAAAAAATTGCTGCCTGTATTCAAATTGACAAAATCAAATCTATGTATCCATGGGAAGGTACAATAAATTCGGAAGAAGAGTGGAAATTATCAATTACCACAAGATTAGACTCAATTAATCAATTAATTAGATCAATTCAGGCCACACATCCTTATGAGATTCCACAGATAGTTTGGCATGCGGTTAATGCAGATGAAAATTATAGTAATTGGATTAAGGAGGTAACTTTAGATGAATGAATTAGATCTTTTAATGGCAACTTCTTTGGGTTTAGGATTAGCCGCAGCAAGTGGTTTTAGAGTATTTATCCCTCCATTTGTTTACGGTCTCTCTTTGCGTTTCGACATGCTCCCAATTCAAATCCCCACGACTGGAATTAGTGAATGGATGGCATCTGATATTGGGCTGATCATTTTAGGGGCCGCTATGATTATTGAAATATTAGGATATTATATTCCATGGATAGATAATTTACTAGACACCATTGCTTCTCCTGCAGCAATTTTTGCAGGGGTTATGATGATGTCATCCACATTATCTGATACAAATCCAGCAATACAATGGGGAGCATCAATAATTGCAGGTGGAGGAGTTTCAGGAACAATCCAAATTGGCACAGTCGCCACTCGGGCTATTTCTACAGCTACAACAGGTGGTTTGGGCAACCCCATTGTATCAACCATCGAAGCAGGAGCGTGTATTGTGTGCACCATCTTAGCAATTTTATTACCCATAATCGCCCTCATCCTTGTAATTGTGTTAGTAGGATACTCGGGAAAACAAGTGAAAAACAAATTCATCTCAACTCCATCAAAATCTGTTGATGTTAGTTGAAATACCCTGAGAAATATCCGTCTTTATGTCGTGGAATTGGGATTGGAAGACAGCAATCAACCGTCAAGTTGCAATAGATGAAGCAATGACTTCGTTAGTTGAATTATCACATGAGTTAGAACAAGAATTAGGTGAACCCCCATGGTCGCTTTCTAAGATTTTGAACGCCGCAATACAAGCCGAATATGAAAAAGAATCAGAACATGAAAATAGAGAAAAATCTCAAACTCCCCTAATTCAAGATTATTATTTTGATATGATTTTAGCACTCCCCAACTCTTCACTTTGGCCAATGATTTACACCGGCCTTGCACATCTTTTGTGGACGAACACATGGGATATGGATAGTAAACTAGATCCAAAAGTGTTTGATGCATTTAAATTTAAACTAGAGAAAGAAGAAAATACACTCGATAATCATGGTTTTAAGAAATTAATTGAAATGGAAGATACTTCAAAAAGAGATGTTGTAAAGGCATTATGTAATACGAATAGATTATCCGAATCAGCTATGAACAGTATTTTAGATAAAATCGAAGAAGGTGACGAGCAATCTAGTGTTGGTGGATTTGAAGTGGGAATGGAAGTTCAAAAAATTGGGCAATCACCAAAATTTTTGAATGGACCTGGATGGCCACCCTTTGCCAAGGAAGATGAAACGGCTATCATAGACAGAATCGACGAATCAGACTCAACACTTTTTTTGAGATTCAAAGAGAACAAACTCTGGTGGATTAGTTGTGATTTAGTCGAACCAACAAATTCATCATTCAATAATTGAAAATCTGAATAAGTAGTTATGATTCTATTTTCGTTAAATCTACCAATACAATTTATTCATGTCTTGATTACCCCTCCAATAATTGGTGGGGATTATGAGCGACGACAAGAGATTCTCAACAAACGCAATTCATTCAGGAACCCATCAAGCCGATGGAGCAGTAAACACCCCTGTGTATCTTTCCTCTACATATCGTTTAGACGAAGAACGCTACGCTGGGTGGGCAGCAGGTGCTCAACACACCCTACTTTATGCTCGAATATCTTCAGTGAATTCAGAAGCAGTTGCTAAGAAAATCGCTTCATTAGAAGGCGCTGAAGACGGCGAAATCTTCTCTAGTGGAATGAGCGCTATTTCTACAACTTTACTTGGTTTGTTATCCAAAGGAGATCATGTTGTTGCTTCTCCTGATGTTTATGGCGGAACATACGGCTTAATGGTAGAAGACCTTCCACGATTTGGAATAGAAGTAACAATGGCAGACATCCGTGATCCAACATCATATGAGGCTGCAATCCAACCCAATACTAAGATGTTGTACAGTGAATCGTTGACAAATCCAACCCTGAAAGTTTGCGATCTGGAAGCAATAGCAGAAATTGCAAAACGCAATAATTTGATTTCAGTGGTGGACAATACATTCACATCACCTTGGGCCATTCAACCAATTTCAATGGGCCATCACTTGGTAATACATAGCACTACCAAGTATCTGAATGGGCACTCTGATCATATTGGAGGTGCAGTTGTTGGTGAAAAGGAATTAATTTCCAAAATTTTCTCCAAGAAAGTACATTTCGGCGGCTCAGCAGATCCCCATTCTTGCTTTATGCTGGAAAGAGGAATCAAGACATTAGGTGTTAGAATGCCAACTCATGCATCCAATGCTGCTGAACTAGCTCTGAGATTATCTAATCACCCACTCGTTGAGAAAGTCATTCACCCGTCATTGCCAAATCATCCTGATTATGAAGTCGCTCAGAGAATCATGCCTAAAGGAACGGGTATGTTGGCCTTCGTACTAAAAGGAGATGACCAAGAAGCAATGAAATTCATGGCCCGTCTTTCAATAATTTTTGAAGCAACGAGTCTTGGTGGTGTTGAATCTTTAATTGAAGTTCCTGCAACATCTTCTCATATGTTTGTTCCATCAGAAGTACGATTAGAATCGGGAATTGATCCAGGATTCGTTAGATTAAGTGTAGGTTTAGAAGATATCGAAGATTTATGGACAGATATTACTAATGCTTTAGAGGATTAGAATTTCTCTCTAGTCACATAGGTGATACTAGTAATCTTATTTGTAAATTACAAGGGGCCCAGTACATGAGCAGCCACCGCAGTGTCGTTGATATTGTCCTCACTCATACAGTTCGGGAAGGAGGTGGATTCAAGGTTCGTCGACCGTACAGAATGGGAAGAGTACTGAGTCCATTTCTGTTGATTGATGAAATGGGTCCTGTGAATTATGGTCCAGGTGAAGCAGTAGGGGCCCCATGGCACCCACATCGTGGATTCGAAACAGTGACCTATCTTTTAGACGGAAGAATGAGGCATGAAGACAGTGCAGGAAACAGTGGAGAGTTGAATCCGGGCGACGTTCAGTGGATGACCGCTGGTCGAGGAATCATCCATTGCGAAGAGCCCCACGAGGATTTCAAGAAAACTGGGGGAAAGACACATGGTTTCCAGATTTGGGTGAATCTTCCAGCTAAACATAAGATGATGGAGCCCAGATACCAAGAGATCCCAGCTGCTGAATCTCCTACAATTGAACAAGAAGGAGTATGGGCGCGAGTAATTGCAGGGGAATGTATGGGTGTAAATTCATCGATTGATACTGTCATTCCAATTTCACTAATTCACATTAAAATGGAACCAAATGCTCGATTAGTGCAACACCTCAAACATCATCTAAATGGAATGCTCTATGTTTTTGGTGGGGAGATTACAATTGACAATCCACTTGGTGTAAAAAATCACCCTCGACCCCATGGATTGGGGGTAACTCAACAAGTTCGTGATGGTGAGTTAGCACTCCTTTCTGAAGGAGATAAGGTCATAATCGAATCGAATTCTCCCTCTGAATTTCTAATTCTTGCAGGACCTGAATTAAATGAACCAATAGCGCGACATGGCCCATTCGTGATGAATACAAGGGAAGAAATCCACCAAGCATTTGTCGATTATCAAAACGGCTCATTCGCGAATAACATAAATTGATAGATTTCAATCATTAAAAGTAGGTAATTCAGAATTATTTCCCATTGCTTTACCTAACAATTTCATCGCATTCGCATATTCATTTTTGCTGCCTTCTCCATCGATTAACTTGACACTTTCATCCCACAAATTTTGAATTAAACGAATCCAATCTCCACCTTTATCTCTAGCTACTTCATCAAAACGCCAAGCTTCAGAATCTGCCTTTTCATGAGCAGATAACCATGCCCAACCGATCGCAGCCTCGTTAACATCTGATCGTTTGCGAACCATACTCGTTGTCGATCCAAAACCATCTGCATGCGCTTTACAAATCAATTCATGAGCGAAATCCAATGGCTTAGGCAGACGGTTATCTAACCAAGGAAGTACATCCAATCGGGCCTTTGTTTTTCGTTGCGAATCAATATTTTTCAAGAATGCATTGAATCCTTGCATTCTTTTCATTTGAGTTGAGTGTAATTTTTCTGCATCTTCACCACTAATTCCAAACATGTCTTCTAGAATGATATGTCCATAATCTTCCCAAAGGGCACTCAGAATATCATGTCCAGCAGTCATTTCAATTCTTACTACATCATCTGGTGAAGAGAAAACAACACCATCTTTTCGAACATGTAACCCTCCATCTTTACCATCAATAGCAGTTCGAATAGCATCCTTTTCTAAATCAGTTCCATCAATTGCATTTACTCCTTCTTCAATATCTTTGAACCATTTGTGCGAAAGAACAAACCCTTCATCAATCGATGAAGCCACAGCCCCCTTCAATTTTGCAACTAAATCCCTATCAGTAATTTGTAAATCTCCCCACGCTTCTAAAATTTCCTCTACTGCATCATCCGTCGCATTAGGCAAATCACGTTCATCAGGCCATCCTTTTGGAATCCACATCCAATCGATATGTGCAATTCTAGTTAATTTAGGAGGCAACATTCGTAATGATAAATGCCCCACAAAACCCGTATCACTAGCAGTTAATTGATTTCCATCAATCCCAACAGTTGTTCCATCGTTGAAATTTAATCGTAACCATCCTCCTTCAGTTGTTTGTGATTTTTCAATTTCCTCTAAACTCATGCCCTTAGATATCCAAATATTTTGGTTTGTTTCATCATTTGATAATTTAATTGGAGATCCCTTTAGTCCAGAAGCAACCCATCCTTTGGGTAATAATGGACTAACTCCAGTACATACAGTTTGATTTCTTCCACCAAAAAACCAGAGGCCGGCCTTAGCATGCTCTCTCCAAAGAAGTAAACGCAATGGGATTGCATGTTGGTTTTGAACCGATGCAAGATCAGAAGGTGCCGCTAATCCTCTTCGTAAGTATGAATGTTTACCATATGCTGGATTATCAAAAATTGATACGGTATCAAATTCTTCTTCGTGTGCTGCTGCCAAAGAACCGGCCAATGCTCTAGCTTGTGCATTACCTCTTCTTTTACTCATTCTTTTTTGTAACCACTTTCGATTATTTCGTTTATTGATTACTTTCTGCATTTCTTTGATTGTTTTCTTCAATGGATCTCTCCTAGGAAAATCTCCATTTTCATGCTTAGTAGGAATCAATTTTTCAGGTTCTTCTAACAAACTATCCAAATTTTTCCTTAGTCTTTTTTGAATTGTTTCAGATGCCTTTTTGATTCCCCTCATTTTTAGTTTTCTTCGTTTATCCTCGCCCGGGAATCTAACTTGGGCTGGACCTGCCATCGTTCTTCGCACCCCTACATATGGTTTCAGACCTGCGTGTCTTGTGACAATCGTTGAAACATCTCATTTTCCAATTCATCCAATGTCGCTGGAAGGATTAAACAATGTATACAACCCCCTTCAATTAGAGCTAAATCTTCTAAATTCCCAGCAGTAACTTTTTGATTTACAGTGCCCAAATCTGACAGAAGAATCCCATCCCATTTTGCTATTGGAGTCCTCATACTTTCTCTAACTACCCCCTCTCTTTCGACTAAACGTTCATGCATTGATTGTAGTAGTTCTACAACCTTATCAGGTTGCATAGGAGTGGGGTTTTCAACACCCATTCCTGTTGGATCTAAATCTAATAATGCCAAAGTATGTAGATTATTATTGAAATTAGCATCGATGTATTCTAAGGGTGAAGTAGGTAGATAATCTCCATAATTGAATGGAATTGTAACCTGTCTTCCGAATCTATATGATTGTAGACCACTCATTGAAATAGCCAAAGTAGTAGCTGAAATACCAGGAATAACTGTTGTTTTTATTCCCAAATCCTTTGCTCGTAAGATAAGATCTACATGAGTTGTTGCTTGCATTGGGTCGCCAACAACCATAATTCCAACCCGTTGTGTTTTTGACATTTCAAGAATTTCTTTTGGATTTTCAATTTCTGGGCGCATAGCACGAGACCATGGTCCAACAATTTCTTCTAATCTATTTTCCGAATCATTTGGTAAGGTCGCAGTATATCCTTCCAAAAACCGACAATCCATTTTTTGGAGTAAATCAACCGCTTTTTGAGTCATCAAATCAAGATCGCCCGGCCCGAGCCCAACTAAGTATAATCCAGTTGAATCCATACTTTTCTCTCCGTCACCGTCAAATCAGTACCCTGTCTGGTTAACATGGGTTACATGCGTCATTTGAGCGTACCGACTGATAGGGCGCAAGAAATTATTGGCCAAATTAAACAACTGGATTGGGTATCTTATGAATTCAGAATCCATCAAAAGGGGGATAATCTTCTAATTCCATTGAACTCAGAAGCGCCCATTCCATTACCAACGAATATAGGTGGTGAAGAAATAACATCAGAACCTATTCCAATGCCTCTAAGAAAACAATCATGGAAACAAATTTTTGAGAAGGAGATTGGTGAAGGGGTATTATCTAATTTAGATGATCGGATTTCGAAGGGGCACGAAATTATTGGAGATATAATGATTCAACCAGCCCATCGATTTGTTGATGGAAGACCAGAGTATATTGATGCATTAGTTCGAGCAAAAATGCAAACACATCCACGTATTAGAATCACTCTTTTTGATTTTGGAGTAAAAGGAAAGTTTCGTATTCGAGATTTAGAAATTGCTGCAATAAGAATAGATAAGATACTCCAAGGGGATGCATTGAAATCTTTACCCAATGAGATATTAAGTTCTGAAACAATAATCAAAGAATCAGGATTACGAATACACCTTGATCCTAGTAAGGTATATTTTTCTGCAAAATTAGGAAATGAGCGTATAGAAACGACAGAAAAACTTCTAGAATTTAAACAAGAAATAGGGCGCCCACTCGCCGTTTGTGATTTATATTGTGGAGTTGGTCCCAACTTAGCACACCTTCTTTCTCACAAAGGATTGACATCATCAATATTAGCCAATGATTTGAATCCAGAATGTATTCCTTATTTGTTTAGGAACCTATCACCATTAAAATCCAAACCAGTTCCAAATTTTGAAGGTATTTTTCACATCACTGAAGATATTCAGGTAGCAAATATGGATGCTTTAGAATTAGCATCTGATACCAATCAACACGGCTGTTGGGATGTATTGTTTGTTAATCTCACTCACGAATCAGTAGAACATCTTCCTCGCCTTATTCCTCTACTGAGACAAGATACTACCTCCATAGTTCGTGGGTGGAGCATTCTCCCAACAGATGAATTATCGACATTAT
>Ga0115011_10003164_pt1 | contig 11226 bp, 2 predicted proteins | sample TroAtlMetagenome_2_FD_88705 | JGI IMG/M metagenome (GOLD analysis project Ga0115011, IMG submission 88705) | Marine eukaryotic phytoplankton communities from Atlantic Ocean - Tropical Atlantic ANT8 Metagenome | ecosystem: Environmental > Aquatic > Marine > Oceanic | place: Tropical Atlantic... | reverse complement strand
CGCATCTCGCTCCGCCGCAAGGAGCCAGCAGGGCTCACTGAATGGAGCCAGCGCAGTCAGCCGCAGTGACCGCACTGGGCTGACTCCACCGTGACGTGGGGAAGTCCCCCTCGCCACTTGCTTGTTGTTCTTGCCTTGCCTTTAGTTACAGGGCGCTGGTTTGGGTTCTTTGCTAGCTGCAGCGCGCGCGTTTCTAGTGGCACGTTGGCTTGTTCTGACCCTGGCTAGCGTGTGGCTGAGAGTGCAGTCCCGATCTTGCAAGACCGCCGTATTGCAACGACTACTCTACCATTTTTTTTTCCCCCGCCATGGCTCAATTGTACCATGGCAGAACAGCCCGCACCATTGGCTTTCCTTGCACGGCGGCCGAGTTCGGGCGCTTCCAGAATCGGTGGGAGTTGGAGGAGGAGCTGCGGTCCGGCGCCCTCAAGCCCGCAGACTGCATGATCGACTCGCCCGAGCTGGGGCTCGAAGCTAGGGCCGCGCTGGAAAAAACTTTCAGGCAGACGGGAGTTCACGATTTCATCGGGCTCAGCCAGTGGCCAGCCGACATGTGCACACGGGTAGAGTATCGACACTCCACCCTCTCGCGCTCGTCTCGCGCCGAGGCCTCGTTTCCGCAATACAAGTACCTCTCTCACGCCAATAAGCTCCAATGGTTCAATTGGGCGGAGGCTATGGACCAGCAGGGAGTGCTCATGGCACCTGTCGGCGTCTCCAACCCTTCGCAGCCGGGCCAGGAGAGCTACGCCGGCGCGTTCTTCCCGACGAACCCCAACCTGCGACCTGGGCTGCTGCACTCGGTGGCTCACCACTACACGGGACGGCTAATTTACAGCATCCCGCCTACCACCACCACGGCCATCCTAAATCAGAGGATCGAGGTGCCGGCCGAGTGCATGCAGATGCTGGTGGACCTGCACGCGGAGAACCCCAAGGAACAACGGGGCCTCGGCCAAACCATCGACCGGCTCATCGAGAGGGCCAACCTCGAACAGGCACGTAAGACCGCGGCGGTAGCACGGGGTGTACTGGTGTTGGCCGGGGACGCAGCCGAGGAAAGTACCCCCAGCATCTCTGCACTCGACCCGCAACTCCCCAACGAAACACTCATGGCTTACATGGACCGTTCGCGCTCGCACATGCGCATGGTTTTTCCGAGGGAGGACCTGAGTTCGAGTCAAGGGTTCGAGCGATGGATTGGCTGCTTCTTCGACTCGCACTTGCCGGGAGTGCTCAAGAACCATCCAGCCGACCAAGTGCCGGGCGAGCAGCCTGCAGCTTTGCAACGCGAGGGCTTCACGAACGATGCGCTGGGGAGGGCCACCTTGTTGAAGCTGGGCCAGGTCCAGGCGCGAGCCCGGGTCAACGCATTCTCCGAAACGCAGGAGCTGGTCATTTCCTCGAAGACCAATTTGCGGGCTGCCGTCGATCACTTGGTGGTGCTGGCTACCAAGGAAAGCATGCCACCCCAGCTGCAGGCCCATCTCATGACACTGTCAATTGCCGACCTGACAGAGCTGTCGCAGACGGGAGTGACGTCCATCCAGGCCGCTTTGGCTCGGATCGGGGCTTCGGGAGTGCGTGACAACAGGCAAGCGGCTCGCACCAACCGCCACTCGCGTCAACCCGCACCGCACCCCGGCCGTCCGCCCGCTCGCACCGCCGGGCTCGCATTCGAACCACTCGCACTCGAGTTGCCGCACTCGCGTTCGCCATCTCACTCGTTACTCGATCCCGCTTGTGCTGCCGAGGGAACGTTCAACCAGTACATGCCAGTCTCGACCGCCACGGCGAGTTCGCCCACCTTCTACTCCGCCGACCTGGAATCATTGGACCGGTCGCAAGAGGTCGCCTTGGCAGAGGCGGACTTGGAGGTGATCACGAACGAGGTCGGCATGTGCGTGCTCGTCTGCAACGCACAGGGAACGTACTCGTCCCAGCGCTCCATCCTGCAAACGGACTGCTTCCGAAACATCATGGGGGCATGCACGGGCCTCGGCCAGCCATGCCGGGTGCGGGGCAGAACTCACTCGTCCAAGGAGGTGTTGAAGGGGACGATTGTGCGGGCCCTGCAGGACGCCTCGGACCGGCCAGGGACAGAATTAGCCCCGGAGGTCCAGGTGGGGTACTTTCCCGCCGAGGTGTTCGATGCCATTTGGGAGGCGCCGGACTCTCGGGAGAAGCGCAGCGAGTACATGAGGGTGTTGAAGGAGCAGCGGGCTTTGGTGGCAGCTAGGAAGCAGCTCCCGGGCGTGCCAGCGGGAACGAGCAGCGGCGGGATGCGCAATTTCCAGCATGAGCGTGCTCCAGCGGCTCCGCCAACGGGAACGTACTGGGGGGAATATCCCCCGTACCAGGGCAGTCCCACACCTACCCCTCACCCCGCCCCAACGTTCGCCCCCATCTCGGCAACCGACTCGGAACCCCCCCGCACCTTACTTTCGCCCATTCGCCCTCCGAGTTTCTTCAAGTCGAACTACGGGAGCGATTTCGTCGGGGTCGTCGAGGAAGTTCCCCCAGTCCACTCCTCGCACCCGGAGGCGCAGCAAAGCTACGAGCACACCAACGGCCCTCTCCAGCAAAACGATAAGTTCAACTTCGACTGTCGCTCGCCCTCCCTCACCAACGGCACCCCAGCTCCCAACCCGTTCCCTCCCAGCTCCTGCACGCAGCTCATGCGCACTCCTAGCCCGGCGCCCGTCAGCCCGCCTGCGCAGCTCACAGCCCCCGTGTTTTCATCCGACTCTGATGTTTTCCTCGGCTCAGAAATCGTTCCCGGCCTGCACGCAGCCTCCAGCTTCCCCCTCGGCGCAGCGCTCGAAACCTTTCCCCAGCTCCCGCCCTACCAGCAGTCCATCTTGCTCTCCCGTCCCAACACCAGCCCTCAGCTCACATTCGACCTTTTCGGTACACCCGACCATAACGGACCCGCCACCACGGCCATCGGGGATTACGGGGCTCCATACCTCATCGTGCCGGCGTGGATGGTACAGGCGGAGGGTCCTCTTCACGATGCGGTGTGCTTGATACGTGAGTATGACGCGGACAAGGGGTACATGGGCAACGTGCCCCGCATCAAGGGCATCGGCGGCGGGGATCATATCAGTGCTTTGGCTTCCGCAATCATTTGCCCATGGCTGCGCCTGAAATCGGAAGCTTGCCCGAACGGGGTGATGATGCGCACCTGCATGGTGGCCGAGCTCTTCGATCTCCCAAGGGAAGTACCTGCACTTGTAGGCGTACGCCAGCTAGTAGCCGCCCGCATCTCAGTCGACTCAGAGTCACTTGATTTCACCCCCAGCCCTACGTGCAGCCGGGGCGTTGTCATCCCGTGCCAATTCTCGGATCAGGACTTGGCGGAGGTCACTCGAGTCAGGGGCGAGGCCTACGCAGACAGCTGCCAGAACCTGCCGGGACAGATCTTGCTCGCAGCGCAGGAAGTCGCCGCAGTCCTGGTGCCGCCTGCTCAGGATTGACTATCTTCAGGGAATACCACAACCGCACGACCAGCACTCGCAGTTCACGACCACCCACCCAACAACTCAGCACCCACGAACAGCGCCCAACATGCGCAACCTGCAGCCGCCACATCACCCGACATCACCCCTCCACAGCACACGACGCACTCAGCCAACACCACTCCCTCCAGCTCGCACACGCCCACCCATGCGAGTTCAGCAACCAGCACCTCACCGCAGCCTACCTCCACGCCACAGCACACGACACACTCAGCCGACACCACTCCCTCCAGCTCGCACACGCACACACATGCGAGTTCAGCAACCAGCACCCCACCGCAGCCTACCTCCACGCCAACACCAACCCAGCCACCCCCACCTCCGCACTCCACCTCCTCCTCGCCCGTCCCATACCCCAACTCCAATGTCGTGAGCGTCCACCAACTACACCTCGACTCGCTCAGGGCTAACGGATCGCTGATCTACGACACCGATCCGCTAACCCTGGCTGTGGTCACCACCGACGTCACGGTACCGCCAGACTCGGTCATGACCGTCACGGTCATGGCCGAGGATGGTGACCTCATACCACGTCACGCCTGCCACACCATCCTCATCGACAACATGTTTGGACCCGACGACCCCACATCCGCACCCATCCGCATTCACGCACCCACCCGCACCTCGATCACCGCGGACACCCACTGCGCCACATGTACCATCGCCAACGTCTCCTCACACACCATCCTACTGCGTCAGGGTGACGCAGTAGGCGCCTTCCTACCCGCCCCTGCACCGCATGCCGACACCCGCTCACTCGCGAGCCTCGCCTCTGCCACTGGCTCCAGCATGGCATCCAACGACACCAGAACCACTCTCCTCGCACGACTTCGTCAAGTCCCAAAACCACGCATCCACCCATCCGACACGCCTGGCACACCCATCCCCATTCCCCCCCCCACCGCCGCCACCTTCCTCCGACCCTCCAGCAGCCAACACCAAGTCAACCTGGTTTGCAAATTGTACACTCCAATCATCCTCATCGACTGCCCCGACACCATTGCCGCCGCACGCCTCCATCACCAATTGCTCGGCGACGGCACACGCTCACTCGTCGTCGCAGTCACCACACCCAACGCCAACACCGGAGAGGCCCACGACCTACTACCTCACGCTCTACAAATTCAGTTAAGTGACTCCCTCACCGCATCCACTTCTGGATTCCTCTCCGACCTCTGCGCACACGCCATCCACCCAGCCGCACTTGAGCACGCGGTTTTCGTCAGTCGGCCCGTGCTACACTCCATCACCTCCTCCCAATCTGTCAGCAGCGCTCAAGACACCGCACTCCGTCTTGCAGCGTCCGACTTCGCCATCGCACTCGCCCTGCAAGCCCACCCCACCGCACATGCGCTGGTCGAGACCTCCGCAGACTTGGATTCATACTACTCCGACAGCCCGCACCCCTCCTGCGCCTTCGCATCTGCACCCACTCCCTCAGCGCACGACCTCCGCAGCTCCATCAACGACCCCGACTACACTCCGACGCCGTCCTCCCCAAAATCCTACACCATGTGGGTCTCCTACCCGCCTACCCCCCGACCCCTGCACCGCAGCCCCCGCCCCGCCCCCTCCCTCGCCGCTGCACACCACACGACTCGCTCCGACGACTTGAGCCGGTTGGGCTGGTCGCTCCTCGACCAAGCTGCCGCGGCAGTCGCACAAATTCGCTCGCACGACGAAATTCGAGCCTTCTCCGCGCTCTCACGTCGCTCTCGTGCCGCACTCGTCATGCACTCGCCATCCTGCGGGGAGCTTTCGCACCTCATCGCATTTGCTCAACCTGCTCGGGCACGTGCGGCGGGGGAAGGATCCGAGTTCGGGACCTCGGTACATGACGTCATGCATGTTCGCACAAGACCTCCACCTAACTCGGGGGTGGCTGCAATCGACGACGGGCAAGCCGAACAGGCGGAGGAGCGTCGCGGTCCCGAGGGGGGAGACAGGCAAGATCCTGCCCTCGAGGACCACCCCCCCACGCACGCACCACAGATGGCTCACCAACCTCCGTTCCCACTAACGAACACGTGTGCGGTGGAGCACGACCCGGTGCTGGCTTCACTGATCGGCACGGGGGTCAGGAGAACGCAGCGGACTTCAGGGTCGATGCTACCACCCGCCTCCCAGGAAGAGGGTGTGGGCATGACGTCATCGGTGCTGGACGGGGGCACCACCTACTTCGAGAAGGTGGACGTGTCGGCGGACATGTACTTCGGGCTCGGCACGAGCCCAACCGCAACCGCGGCCAAGACAGCCGAAGAACCGGCGCCGGACACTTCAGCGGCGCAGTTTTTAGCTTACGTGTCCTCGGTCGACGACGGCCCATCGTTCACTGCTGCCCCTACGTACTCTGACGTCATGGGGTGGGCGCAGCTCTACGACTTGGCCAGGGAGTCAGAGCCGGCCAGGGCTCGATCGATCTCCAGGAGCATAACCGCGTACCACCGGGAGCGGCTCAAGATCCGGCGGGAGCAGGAGTCAGCCAGAGCCAGTGACGTGCGGCACCGAAGAGCCAGTGCGAGCCAGGGGGCACCGCAGGAGGGAGGGTTGGGCGTCGGCGCCACGGCGCCGGCGCCCCTCGGTGAGTCGATCGCAGCTACCGCCGCACCGGTTGATCATCATCTCAATTCGTCAAGTGATGCTGCACCCTCCCCCCACCACGACCTCATCTCAGACCTGCCACCGGGTGCTCCTATCGAACCACCCTTCGAGGAGCGAGTCCAACCCAGTGACGAGGAGGTCGAGGCCGTCATGGCTCAATTTTCGGGGCTCACCCCTAGCCTTCGCAAGAAGGTCGAGCGCAGGGTGGTGCGCCGCTTCTGGGAGGTTTTTGACTCGAACCTCTACGTGGCACGCGGCACCGAGGTGTTCATCCCGCACAGCAAGGTGGTGCGGGTGCCGGGCCGCCCGGAGCAGGACCCGATCAAGGTCAAGGCCATTAGGGAGATTATAGACTCCATGGTCGATCGGGGCATCATCGAGCCCTCGATGTCGCAATATAACGCGCCTATCTTCTTGGTGGAGAAGAAACTTGCTCCTGGGGCCACTCCTGCTTCTGCTAATGACGCGTGGCGGCTGGTGATCGATCTGAGTGAGCTCAACAAGACCGTGATCCCGGACATGTACTACCCCCCCTCCGTGGAGCTGCTCCTCTCCACCCTCGCGGGCAAGAGCTACTACTCGTCACTTGACCAAGTGCAGAGCTTCTGGCAGATTCCGCTGCATGAAGCTAGCCGTCCTGCCACGTCATTCACGGTGCCAGGTGCTGGGGGCAGCTACCAGTACTGCCGGCTGCCAATGGGGCTGAGCATCGCATCATCACGCATGCAGCGGCACATGGGCAAGGTGTTCAAGGGGTACGAGTTCTTGTTCATCCTCACTTACATCGACGATTCCATGGTGTACAGTGACAGCGAGGACGAGCACTTGGAGCACCTGACCAAGGCCGTGGGGCGGCTATGGTGGCACCGGCACACGCTCAAGCCGTCCAAGTGTGCGCTGTTCCGGCGGGAGACCGAATTTCTGGGCTACCGGGTGTCTAAGGAGGGCTACCGGCCTTCGGCGCACGTCACGGAGGGCATCAGGGGCCTCCGCCTCCCCGCCACGCTGAAGGAGCTGCGGTCCGTCATCGGTTCCTTCCAGTTCGTAGCCAAGTTCGTGCCGGGCTTCGGGGAGGATCTGGCCATCCTCCTAGGGGCGCTGAAGCTGGGCTCGAACGGCAAGGGCCTGAAGACCGCTCCTCTCATACTCACTGATGAGCACCGCCGGGCTTTCACCAACCTCAAGGAGCGCATCATCACCTCGATTCAGGGTTCAAACCCGGGTGTTGACGGCGCTGAGGGCGGCTCACCTGCGCTATACTTCTTCCAGCACGGACGTACGCTCTACATCCAGCCAGACACATCGGTGAAGGCCATCGGGGTGTTCGTGTACCAGTACGCACTCGATGACGAGGAGGTGCAGCAGCTGCAGCCGCAGGAGCGTGAGCAGCACATCCGTCCCATCGCCTACTACGCACGCGTGCTCAAACCACATGAGCAGCGGTGGAACACCCCCTCGGACGCTGGAGGCAGTGAGGACCAGTCCGCAGGCGAGGCAGTGGCGCTGCAGCGGCGGTTGGCGGCCGCAGGCGAGGAGTGCATCCATGAGGGAGCTGCAGGGCTCGAGGTGCTGGGCTGCATCTTCGGCCTCGACCGCTGCGAGCACATGATCTGTGCGGGATCACCGGTGGTACTGGAGTCGGATCACGCCAACATCTTATGGCTGTCGAGGCAGCGATCCCCCCGACTTCTACGTTGGGCACTCAGGCTCGCAGCGTACCCCAACGTGCTGATCCGACACAAGAAGGGCCACCTCATGAAGGTCTCGGACTTGATCAGCCGCCTCACGACCGAGTCGCCGGAGTTCACGGCGCTGGTGGCCTCGCAGGCGCAGGATGCGGGTGACGTCACGGTGACGACTTCGTCATCGTTCGACCCGGCGACTGCCTTGGGTGCCAGCGCTACAGTAGCACCCATCCGGTCAGCAACACACACCCGCGCCACCGCACCCGAGCCCGGCTCTTCGGCACTCGCCGCCTCCACTAACACGGCACCACCTGTCCCTCACGCCACACGGGATGACGCCACGCCTGAGGACCCGGAGGACCTCATCTGTGCTGCGCAGTGGGGGCGCTACAGACGAGGCGAAGAGGCCAAGCTCCTGAAGTCCTGCCACTTCTGCGGCGAAACACGGCCACCGGGGCGTACCGCATTCCAGTGGTTTGCTCACCTGTGCGCCTGCCCTGACCCTGCTAGTTATGGCGAAGAACTAGAGGACGGGCACGGGGAGCTGCAAATGAAGGTCATGGCCGCCGCAGCTTCGTCCCTCAAGATGCTGCCCGCGTGGTGCGACGGCGCGGCGTACCTCACGATCGGCAGCGACAGCGCCCCGGTGGGAGCAGTCAATTCGGCGGCCCCGGCGTTGCCCACCCACCTGCTGGGCAAGCGGGTGAAGAAGTTTTTCCCGGGGCTGGGCCACTTCATGGGCACCGTTTCGTCGATCACCACCTCCAACTACTATCATGTGCGCTTCGACGACGGGGACAGGGCCGACTACACCAAGCTGCAGGTGGAGGACATGCTGATCCCAGACCCACCGCTGAACGCGGTCGACCCTCTGGTGCCGGATGACACGGTGGTCCTAGGTACGAACTCAACCGTGCCTGCCGATTTTCCGCCCCCAACACGCGGAGAGATCGCAACTTCGCAGCGCAAGTACATGAGCGCAGAGCTCAACAAGGTGGCGCGTCGGCCGGGCGAGGAGCGGTTCTACCCGGGCATCGTCCGCAAGAAGGGGCCCGCATACGCGAGCATTCGCTTCTTCATCGATCGCAGCATCTGCCCGCTCTTGAGGCTAGGTCCTGGCACGAGCTTGGGTGCGGAGCCTCAAGACGTACCCCGAGCGGTGGTGGTCATACCGGACCAGGACACGGGGCTGCAACGCAAGATTGTGCGGTACTTGCATGGCAACCTGGTGGGCGGGCATCGGGGCCAGCGCGGCACGGAGCTCCTAGTGCGGCAGCGTTACTTCTTCAAGAATATTCGCGACATGGCCATCGAGGTGGTTCAGGGGTGCATCTGTTGCGCGAGCGCAAAGACGGCATCTGACGGCTTGGCGGGCCGCACCTCAACCCGGTCACACGCGTGCGGGCACTTCGCCATGGACCTCATCGAGAACCCGGGCAGCCCCGACTCATTGGGGTACAGGTACTCGCTGGCCATCGTGCGCCTGGCCACTCGTTTCATCTGGGTATTCCCGCTCCGTACTAAGCAGATGAAGTACATCGCTTCGGTCATCTACCTGGAGTGGATGCTCCCCAACTGCATTGTGCCCATCTCCATCACCTTCGACTCAGCCTTCGATGTCGCAGACGTCACGGAGCTCACCACTTCGTTGGGGATCGCCACGCAGCGTGCCATCACGTACCACCACAACGGCAACCACACGGAGGTGGAGATCGGGATCTTGAACCGAACCATGCGAGCTTTCGACTACCCTATCAGCTCGAAGGTCATGGTGCCGTGGAGTAACGGCCTCAGGTTGGCAGCATACGTGTCGAACACCACTTCCACTTCGAGTTCACCGTCGCCGGCAGCACTGGAGTTTGGGGAGTCGAACACTTGCGCAATGGACATGGAAATTGCGCTGGTGGGGAAGGGGCCGGCAACCGTGTCCGAGTTGCAGCAGGAACGGGAGGACCTGTGCGTGCGGGCCAGAGTGGCGAGGCGGTTGGCGCAGGAGGACGCAGCCAAGACGGAGCTGATGCGCAACCAGGGGCGCCGCCACCGTGTCTACCGCAAGGGCGAGCTGATTACATGCCAGCTGCCACGGTCAGACACCAGGGCTCCAGCATTCACCCCCTTCCAGAACGTGCTGTTCAGGAATGTCAGGGACTCTACCGGCCCAGCACTCCAGCTCCTGAACTTGGCCACCGGCTCGATCGTCGTTCGACACGTGCAGCACCTTCGTCCCTTCTTCGGCCCAGCACCACCGCCCTTGAAAGCACGATCGCACCACGCCCCCCCGGTCCAGAACTTCGCACTGCGGCAACTCTCCGGACCGTGCAGCCCCGACATGCGCCACCGCACTCCCATCGCACTCTCACGACGGGACTCCGACGGGGTGATTTTCGCCCTTATCACTTCCCTCAACCGAGACCCCAAGTCCGACTTGCTCACGATGGTGGTCACCGCACTGTACCACCAAGCGCCGCAACCGGGAACCGCACCCTCGAGCTCACTCATGTACACGCCACTGGAGCAGCGGTTCTTACTTCCGCAGTGGCACAAGCCGGGGCTGCCTGCGGTGAGAGCCTGGGATGCACCGTCGAGTGCGCACACGTCACGAGAGGAGGTACTGTCCGAGGAGCACTACGTCGTCCTTGACCTGGACTTCGGATGGGGAGCTGTAGAGCCACGGGGCTGCACGCTCAACACCCAAACCATCAAGCGGATCAAGGACCTGATCGACAACTGGAACTTGGCCTGGGGTGACAAGCCACGCATCACGCCTTATCCTGCCCCACCGCCGGTGGTGGCACCTGCTCCTACGGCGCCTCCAACGATTCGCAAGTCCGTCCGCTTCGCACCAGCCAGCCAGGGCCCGCAACGCAAGCAGCACCGCACCGGCACCCGGTCTTCGCCCCGACTCAACGCACCTTCTCTGAGTGCATCCGTGCAGCCATACATGCCAGTGCCACCCCAGAGCACGCCGCGCACCAGCGCCACTCTGAGGCCAACCGCACTGCCGTATGAGCCCGCACCACCTCAGACACGGTGTTTCTACTTCGGTTGGGGAAGTGGATGCCGATTCGGTAACGCCTGCAGGTTCTCGCATGACGTCACAGCAGCTGGTCCGGCACCGCCTCCACTGCAACTTCCGCAGTTCGCATCGCTGGCAGCACAGGAGTTTGACCCGACGCAGCACTGTTCGTTCTTCGCCAAAGGCCACTGCAGCAAGATCCCATGCAACCGGCTCCACGTCCACGGCGTGGACTCCCCGCAGGCAGCGGCCATCGTGCAAGCGCAAGAAACGCCGCCTCAACCGCCCATCGCACACGAAGTGAAGCCGGCCATCAGGTACGAAACACCACCGCTTAAACAAAGAAATTTTGAACACCATCCCACTCCCACCATAACTCTTAGTAGCACCCTCATCCACACGT
>Ga0115011_10003161_pt1 | contig 11234 bp, 9 predicted proteins | sample TroAtlMetagenome_2_FD_88705 | JGI IMG/M metagenome (GOLD analysis project Ga0115011, IMG submission 88705) | Marine eukaryotic phytoplankton communities from Atlantic Ocean - Tropical Atlantic ANT8 Metagenome | ecosystem: Environmental > Aquatic > Marine > Oceanic | place: Tropical Atlantic... | reverse complement strand
TCGTCCAAAAGGAGGATAGGGGCGCCTTGGACAAAGGCTCTTGCCATCCGGACGCGCTGATATTCGCCTCCACTCAAGGTGTCGACCAGTCGAGCAGCGATTTGCTCGAGTGCCATTCGTTTCAAGGCGTCGTCGACGGCAGCGTGATCGGCTGGTGACAGCCCGCGTAGGCCTCGTCGATGGGCATAGCGACCGAGTGCGACGACATCCCGTACGGTGTAACCGGCGGGTGCGGTCTCGAGCTGGGGAAGATAGGCGATCTGTTTTGCGCGTTGTGAGGGTGTGAGGCTGGCGACCGGATTCTGGTTCACTTTCACATCACCCGACGACGGGGTGAGCGCTCCCGCAAGGCATCTCAAGAGAGTGGTCTTGCCCGCACCGTTAGGGCCCACCAATCCCACGAATGACCCGCTCTCGATGGTCAGCGAGAAATGGGGCGTGAGTCCGTGTGGAGCAGTGATGTCTTTAGCGACCAGCACTCAAGAAGCTCCTTCGCAGAAGAACGAGAAAGAAGGGGCCGCCCAAACACCCGGTGATCACGCCGATGGGGAGTTCACGATCTGTCAGTAATACTCTGGCGCACAAATCTGCAGAAACGAGGACAAAAGCGCCGGCAATGGCTGACAGAAACAAGAGTTTTCGATGTCCTGGGCCTACGATCATCCGGACGCCGTGGGGCACGATGAGGCCGACGAAACCGATGAGACCGCAAAATGAGACGGCGGCGGCCACCAAGAGCGCGACGGCAGCAAAAGTGATCAATTTCACCCGCTCGGTGGACACGCCCAGTGCGCTCGCGTTTTCCTCGCCGAGCGAGAAAGCGTCAAGGGCGCGCGCCTGACTCAAGAGGGGCAAGAGCCCGATACCGGTCAAAAGAGCGACACACGAAACCTCGGCCCAACCGCGTCCGCCAACGCTGCCCATGAGCCAAATGAGGACGTTCGTTGCCTGTGTTTCTGCCAGGACCAAGACCAGTGAAACGCCGGCGGAGCAACTCAAGCCGACGGCCACGCCGGCCAATAAGACGGCGTTGACGGATAGGCCGCCCGCCGAGCGGGCCAGAGAATGCACCAAAATGGCGGCGGAAAATGCGCCAACGAAGCCGCCGAACACAGGACCGAAGAGGCCGAGACCAGTGAAAATCACCATGACGAGCGCGGCACCAAACGCTCCACCAGAGGCAATTCCCAAAACATAGGGATCAGCCAATGGGTTTCGAAACACCCCTTGGAGCGCCGCCCCACCGGCAGCCAGCGAGGCCCCTACGAGGGTTGCCATGGCGATCCGGGGCAGACGGAGAGACCAAACGATGGCGCCATGGGCAGGGTCTTGGGCTGCATCGGGCCCACCCCATGCGATGGCTACGACCTGATCGATGGGGACTGATACCGGTCCCACTACAGCCCCCAAGATCGCAGACACGAGCCATCCAATGGCCAAGAAGGCGCCACAGGCAACGACTCGATTCACCGTTGGGTCTCGGCGAACTTGGCTTTGAGCCATCGCACACCTTCGATGAGGCGGGGCCCAGGCCGAACCAACACGCTGGGGTCCGGCGGGACGAAAACATGACCATGTTTTACAGCCGTCACCGCACTCCATCCTGGTCGCTTACCGTCCAGGAGTGACGCACGGTCTTGCGCACGGGCGACAATGATGACCTCTGGGTCGGCGGCCAAAATTTTCTCAGCCGATGGTCGAGGCCATGGGGTCTTTGAGGTCACCACATTGAGCCCTCCCGCCACGTTGATCAGGTCCCCGACAAATGAGCGAGGACCGGCGGCGGTCAGCGGTGATGGCCAGACCTCGTAGAAGACTCGAACGGGGTCTTTATTGTTCGAGACTCTCTCGTTTGCGAGGGCGTTTTCATAGGTTTTGGCGGCCACTTCGGCGGTGTCCCCTCGGTCCAAAACACGCCCGAGCAGGCGCAATGCTTCGGCGACTTGAACGACCCCTTTGGGTTCTATCACCAGTACTTTCAAGCCGCGCGCCTCCAGACGCGAACGGACGTCTTCACTCCCGCCGGTCATCAAAATGATGTCTGGCCGAACGCCTACTATGCGCTCGTAATCCGGTGGGAAGAGACTGCCGACGGCAGAGATTTCGGTGGCTTTGGCCGGATAATCGCACTGGGTGGTCCGGCCAACCAGCAAGTCACCCGCACCGACAGCAAAGACCAATTCGGTATTGGCTGGTGAGAGGGAGAGGATTCGGCGCGGTGTTTTGGAAAAGAGAAGCGTCCGACCGGCATCATCGACGATCTTCAAAGAAGTCGTAGGCTTGCTTTCCACCGGTTGGGCAACCGCGTTGGCATCCGATGTCGTCGGGGACTGTTCGACGGGGGCTTTCCCCGAATCGGCGCAGCCGACGAGGAAGAGCAGGGCAACGAATAGAGTGCGATTCACGGGCTCTGCATAGTGTGTTGAGGTTGTGTTCAATCAAATTGTGCCGATTCTGTCCTGCAAATGACAACGGCTTCGACGATGTCGAGGTGATTCCAGGAAGAGGAGAGGCGGAGATTTTGAGCAAGCCGACACCTTGAACGGGGCGGAAGAGTCGCCTCTAGAAGGCCGTTAGAGCGTCTGTTTCTCGATAGAGAACCCTACGGTCTGGAGCCGCGTCACCAATGCATCCCCCAACCCGGTCGCAGGGGTCAAAACACCGCCGTAGGTCGAGCCCCCAGGGAGATGGTCGTGATCTCCAGCCAAAGCCAATGCCGATTCGCAGAGAATCTTCACCGTGACCCGATTTCCGGGATCCCCATCGGCCTTCATGGTCAGTAGCACTTCTCTGCCATCATCGGCGGTGCCGATCAGGCGGACTCGAAAGAAACCACCGTCCATGACCGACTCCGATGGTCCTTGCCCTGGATCTGGGGTGAGCCACCCCACAGTTTTTCGGCCCAAACGGGTGCGCATCATTGATTCGGCAAGACGACTCCCGCCGGCGATCATCTGGGCCTGGATTCGCCGGCGAACCTCCATGCTCTCCTCATAGGCAAACGCCTTTCCATAGGAGCGCCCCAGTTGAGCGAATAGGGCATTGCTTCGGCGCACGACTCGCGAATTGATGGGGGCCATGACGAAGGGGGTCAGCCAAGTGGCGCGCTGCGTGTCATATCTCGGGCGTTTGAAGTCAGGACTGCGGGATCTCTCAGCCGATGAACGCTGGTCGGCAGGGTTGAGTAGCAAGACGTCTTCGAGTTCATCGATTCGACCACTGGCGGCCATGTCCATGCCCGAAGCCACGGTCCCGCCATTGAGGCCACCTTTGAGTTTGAATGAAGCGCTGATGCGTCGACAGCCTTCGCCATACGTCGATTTCAGATATTTTGCGGTGAGGTAAGCGCCAAGGTCCGATGGCACCGAATCGAACCCTGAGAGGGGAATGATGCGCGTCCCGGTTTTTGCTGCAGCATCATGATGCAAATCGATCATGTCGCGAACAAAGGGTGTCTCGCCGGTGATATCGACGTAGTGCACTTGGTGACGAACACACGCAGCCAAGACTTCTCGACCGTATCGATTGAAAGGGCCGGCAGTCGTGAGCAGGACGCGCGTGCGCTGACACATCTCGTCGACAGCGTGCACATCTCCGCCGTCCGCCACGACGACGCCAGCAGGTTCTCGAGACAGCGTGGTCGCCAATGCCGCCAATTTGTCAGCGTTTCGTCCGGCGATGGCCCACTTTAAATCAAGTGGTGCATGGGCGGCGAAATAGCTCGCCGTCTGCTGTCCGGTGAACCCGGTTGCGCCGTACACAATGACGTCGAAATCCCGTTTCATGGGGTCGTCTCCGGTGGGGTCTCGATTTGATTGAAGATGAAACTAGGCGAGGGTTGTCATCTGAGCGCGGAGTGCCTCGACGATATCACCGCTCGTCATGTCTCCCGCTTCGACGAATGCGCGGAGTTTGGCGAGAGGATTGGCGACTTTGTCGGCCAGATCGTTGGGCAAGGCTCTAAGCTCGGGTTCGAGTTCGTACCAGCCATGCGCTTCGAGAAGTTCTCGCAGCAGGGTGTAGCTCAGTTGGTAGGCGGGCAACGCGTTGATCGCTCCCAGATAATATGCCAGGGCCACGTCCGGTCGGTGTTGGCCGTAGACGTGAATCTCACCCATGGTGAGCATATACGTCACGGTCATCTCCGGGCGGCTACTACGCCGGTTCATGCGGGCGATGAGCGCTTCACAGAGATCAATCGCCGACTCCCATCGCTCCAACTCGAGATCGAGTTTGAGGACATTGTCCATCAACTTGATGTCCGTTGGGCGAGCCTTGAGCGCTTTTCCGTAATAGGGGCGTGCATCGGCGGGTGCCGACAAACAGCGCCAGTGCACGTCTCCTAACCTCTGATAGATGCGCGAGAGGACGTCCCCCTCGCTTCGGGCCGCCAGTCTTTCGAGGGCTGCGACCACCGCTTTCCAGCGACCTTCCAGCGTCGCGAGTGCCGAATATGCCCGCAGAGAGGGGGTATGACCCTCATCGAGTCTAAGGCCTGCTCGGAGTGTTGCCACGGCCTCTTCGCGCCGTTCACGGTCCACGGCCTCGAGCAAGACCATCTCCTGGTCTCCTCCAAGCTCTCTATTCAAATCATCGAGGAGGGCGTCGTGACTCTTCTCCACCCCAATCTTGTTGAGGATGGGTGAATAATCTTCCAGGATCGCACACTGTAAACGCACGACTGCGAGTCGATAATAGAGTGCAGCTGCATCACCGTCTTCACGGAGCTCGCTGCTGCCGGCAAGGATCAAACGCAGATCACGTTCGACCTTCCGCCAGCCCAAAAGATCGGCCTTGAGGGCATTCATAAAAATGAGCATATCCGGCCCACTCATTGTGGGCAATCTCACGGACTCGATGCTTTCAGCTTCCCGTAGACTCGTGGGTTCTGATAGAGGGATGCCGACGAAAGTCATTGGGAGCGAGGCATGGACTACCAGGCAGAGATGAATGCCCTCGGAAAACGGGCACGACGCGCATCGCGAGCACTCGTACGTGCAACCGGCCAGCAGCGCGCCGATGCCCTAATCGCCATGGCTGATGCACTCGAAGCATCGGTCGAACAGATTTTGGAGGGGAACCAGGCAGATCTCGACGCCGCAGATGCGCGCGGGATCGCCGGTGCAATGCGCGATCGATTGGTTCTTACCCCAGAGCGGGTGGCCGATATGGCGCAGAGCATGCGGGAAATCGCAGGGCAGCCAGACCCGTTGGGCGAGGTCTTGACGGAGCGCGTTCGACCCAACGGTATTCGAGTCGGTCAGGTTCGGATTCCCCTCGGCGTGGTGGGCATTGTCTACGAGGCCCGGCCCAACGTCACCGCGGACGCCGCAGCTCTCTGCCTCAAGAGCGGCAATGCCGTCTTTCTTCGCGGCGGGAGCGAGGCGGCCCATAGCAACGCCGCCATTTTGGCCGTCTTGAGAGACGCCGTTGCGGCTCGAGGGCTGCCCGCCGATATCATCATGGCCCCCCCGTCCACTGACAGGTCGTGGATCATGGCGCTCTTGCATGCCGAGGAATATATCGACGTCTTGATCCCGCGGGGGGGTGAGTCATTGATTCGTTTCGTGACCGCCAACGCGAGGGTACCGGTCATCAAGCATTACAAGGGCGTCTGTCATGTCTACGTGGACGAAGCGGCCGATCTCGGTAAAGCGCTAGAGATCTGTTACAATGCGAAAGTGCAGCGCCCCGGTGTCTGCAATGCAATGGAGACGTTACTCGTTCACGAGGGAATTGCCCCTGAGTTTCTGCCCCAAATCGCAGCCCGCTATGCCCCCGACGCGGTCGAGCTTCGTGGCTGCGACGAGACCCGACGACACTTGCCTGACGCTCGCCCTGCCACCGATGACGATTACCACGCGGAGTTCCTCGACTTGGTGCTCGCGGTAAAGGTGGTCCCGGACTGCACGGCGGCCATAGAGCACATCGAGTGCTATGGCTCCGATCATACCGAAGCGATCGTTTCAGAGAATTACACCACTGTTCAGCGCTTTCTCGAGGAAGTGCAAAGCTCTGTGGTCATTGCCAACGCGTCTACCCGATTCTCCGATGGTGGCCAAATGGGCCTCGGAGCCGAGATCGGAATCAGTACTACGAAACTACATGCCTATGGCCCAATGGGGGTCACGGACTTGACCGCTCGGAAATATGTTATCCGGGGTACCGGTCAGATAAGGAACTGAATGGATCCAGCACAGGAAATCGCGATCTATCTCGCCGAACTGCTCGATGAAAAGCAGGCCGCGGACATCGTCATTCTCCACGTGGAGAGCTTGGTGGGCTACACCTCGTACTTCGTCATCGCCAGCGGTCGAAGTGAGCGACACGTGAAATCTCTGGGTGATCATCTTCGCCGCGTTGCGCGGACCGAATCAGGGGTTCGCACCATCGGACAAGAGGGTGTGCAATCTGGACGGTGGGCATTGCTCGACTACGGGGATGCCGTGGTGCACATCTTCAAAGATGATGACCGGCACCTCTATGACCTCGAGGGATTATGGCAAGACGCACCCCGCCTAGAGTGGCCAGGGTCCGTACGCGAAGAATCCGCGGGCTAGACGGCACCTCGTGAAACTCGTGGTCGTCGCCGTTGGGCGACTCAAGGCCGAATACGCCAAGCTTGGGTGTCAGCTCTTTTTTGATCGTGCCCAGCGTGCGATTCCCCTCCGGCTCATCGAAACCCGTGATGCGCACCGTCGTCGTGGACTCTCCCCGGACAAGTGCAAGGAGGCCGAAGCCGATCTCTTGTTGGGCGCCGTGCCCGATGGCGCCACGATCATCGCCCTCGATGAGCGAGGTCGAGAGTGGAGTTCCCGAGAGTTTGCTCAATGGATGGGCAATCGGCGAGACGACGGTGTCTCCTCTTTGGCTTTTCTGGTCGGTGGCCCCGATGGACTTCATCCGCGCGTGCGAAAGAAAGCGCACCGGGTCTGGTCACTGGGTGCCATGACGCTTCCCCACGAGATGGCGCGCTTGGTGCTTTCAGAGCAGATTTACCGAGCGACCACCCTCCTTGCCGGTGCGCCTTACCACCGAGATTGACGTCCAAGGGAGGTTCGGCGTACACCCTCTAGCCGAACGCCACGTCGAGAATTCCATGTCCCACACCCCTATCGAGCCCATCGAAACGGTGCCTATCGCGGCTTTGCCCGAAATTCCCCAGATTCGTGGGACAAGTCGTCTACATCTCGCACCGTGGGATGTAGACCATGTCCTCGTTTCTTGGGCCCTCACTCATGATGACATTGGGTGGGTCCGCCAACGTGATGGCGGGCAATTGGTCTTGCGGATCTATATTGATCAGGGCGGCCGGGCCGAGGCCCGCGACCAGGAACTTTCGCGTTGGATTGGGCACAGCCTGATCCCCCTGCCCAAAGACGCTTCGGGAGCCACCGCAGCCGTGAGTTACGTGATCGACGAGGCCTTTGTTCACATTGTGCGCGCGGATACGGTCAGTCGACCCAGAGGGGTACCGGGCACCGGAAAAGTGCGCATGAATGAGTCCGACAATGCCGGTGCCGATGCTGTTCAAGCACCCGAAACAGTCGGCGGAATGGTCTCTTTGGTGGTGGATTTGCCCCCCTTGCACGGGCGCACACATCAAAATGCACGCTGGGTGGTCGATGGGCTGCTGCCATGCTTGATCATGGCCGGAAAACTCACTGACGACGGGATTACGGGCCTGGGCTTCGCTGTCTCACCCTTGCTCCTCGAGCAATTGGCTCAACCTTCGCTTCGTCAGGCGATTTTGGATGTGTTCGACGGCCGTTTGGCGGCTGTCGACGGGGTCGTCAATGATCCGGCAAATAGCGACCATGATCGTCGATTGGCGCGACAGGATCGAGCGGCCTTAGAGGCTGCTCAGGATTTGTTTCGCGCAACCGATGGCCATCTCGCCTCCGCTTTTTGCAAATTGGCCGATCGTGGGGTCGAGTTTCTCACCCAACCGGCATCAGACGCCCTGCTCCACCGACTCTCTAGGGATCCAGACGCCGTCGTCGATCAACTCCGCTTGGCCGCCCATATTCACACTCTCCATTTGGGGCGGCGACCTACCGGGGTCTGCTTGGTGCGCGCCGGCAGTTACAACGGAATCGACATTGCACTGTCATCGGCGGCATACGGCTTTGCGCTGGTCCCCCCTCAGTGCATCAAGAACGCCTCTTCGGAGCCCATTGCGGGGCTCGATGCTCCCATCCAATCGCCCGGGGCACCCGTCCTCTTCTACGGGGCTCAGCGGGCCGAAGGTGACACAGCCTTGGACGCCTATCGGGAGGCCGGGCTTCGGGCTGCGCGAACAGTGGGTGAAGGGCCTGCTCTATCCCGACGCGGTGACAGTGGCCCGTATCATCTAGAAGAGGCCCATGCAGCCGCACGGTCCGCAGCTGCGGATTTGGTGACGGCGGTTCAGGGCTCGCTCCACTCCCGAGCCAAAGCCTCGAGCCACCGAGTGCTTCTATTCGATGGTGCGCATCTCGGTGTGTGGTTCGAGGCGAATGTTTTTTTTGCGGCCGTCGCTCGGCAGGTCGTGGCCGAATCGAACCTCGAACTCGTGACTGTTGGCACCCATCAAACCCGTGGTTCAGCGGTGCAGTTGGCGACGCCCGACGCCCATTACCCTTCGGAAGAGGCTGGCTCTCGAAGGGCAGTCGGACCTTGGCTGTGTGGACACCTGAACATGGCGGCGATTCGTCTTCATGAAGCCACGAAATCAGCCAATGAAGCCGATGCTCGCGTTCTTGCCCTGGCGCGGGGCTGTCTCGTATTGGCCCAAGGCCTGGTGGCCGATGAGAGTGCGCCGTCATTGGTGCACACAGTGAGGCAAAATCTCGCACGTTTTCATGGGCTGTTGGACGATCTCGAGAGTAACAGCATCAACCCCAATGGTCTGGTGGACGCAGAGCGGATACTGGGCGGATTTGCGGGCATCTCGGTGAGCGATCCTAGTCAGTGAAGCTTGACGCCGATCAGCAACGTGCTGTGGATGCTGGAGATGGGGCCCTACTCATTCTGGCAGGCCCGGGCGCGGGCAAGACGGCTGTTTTGACCCATCGAGTGGCTGCTCTCATCGAGCGCGGCGTCGCGCCCGAGCAGATATTGCTCCTTACTTTCACTCAAAAAGCTGCTCGAGAGATGGGCCTACGGGTCCGAGAACTGGTGGGGCCCGGTGCCGATGCCATCTGGTCGGGGACCTTCCACGCGATCGCACTTCGAATCTTGCGTGAATTCGCACCTCGTCTTGGCTATGGGCCCCATTTCGGTGTGCTCACGCCGGGAGCAGCCAAGGATGTTTTCTCTGCCGCTATCGAGGAGAATCTGGGGCCCTACGCTCAGTATTTACCGCCCCATCAGCAGCTCTTGGACGTGCTGTCGTACATGACCAACGCCAATGTCGATCTCCGCACCGCGTGGACTGCCCGCAGTCGCGACCCGCTGCCTGATACGGAGACTGTCGAGGTGGCACTCAGTGCATATGCTTTGGGTAAGCTCGCGCATAACGTCATGGACTACGATGACTTATTGGCTAACCTCTACGTCCTGCTGCTCGAACATCCGGATGTACGGTCAGGGCTTGCCCATCGTTTTCGTCACGTTTTGGTCGACGAATATCAAGACACAAACCCTGTTCAAGCGGCGCTCGCGAGCCTCCTCGCGGAGCATCACCAGAGTATTACCGCCGTGGGTGATGACAATCAGTCGATCTACGGGTTTAGGGGCGCAGACATCGGCAATATCATCGGCTTCCCTCAGCGATTTCCCGAGGCCCAGGTGCTGACCCTGACGCGCAATTACCGGGCAACACCCCAACTGGTTGCTGTGGCCAACGATGGCATCGCACACAATCCACAGCCCTTTCCCCGCACCCTCCACTCCGTCCACGGGGAAGGGCCCAAACCGACTTGGAGTGCGGTGACCGACTCTGCTGCCCAGGCCCGTTGGATCATCGAACGCGCTCGGGCCCACGAAGACGCAGGGATTCCTCTGACTCAGCAAGCTGTTCTTTTTCGGTCGAATGCGCAGGGAGACAAGGTGATGTCGGCCCTCCAAGACGCGGGGGTACCCGTTGATCGACGCCTCAGTCTGCGACTCATCGACCGCGCTCACGTTCGAGACGTTTTGTCCCTCGTGAGCGTTGTCGAAAACCCTGACAATTGGGTCGCTTGGAGACGTCTCTTGGCGCTCATGCCTGGTATTGGCGAGGCGACCGCCGAGGCGATTTTGACCGCGTTGCGCGCCGATGGTGACCCTTGGGCGTGTCTCCATCAAACAGCCACCCCCGTCGTGCTCAATGGTCGAGCACAAAGTCGCTATGCCGACCTCCGCGCACTGCTCCTGGATCTACGGGCCCAAGGAGTGGGACATAGGCCTTCACTTTGGATAGATCGTCTCTTGAGCATCGGCTACGCGGAGACTCTTGGGGGCCGGTACGGCGATGACGGCGACAAGCGAATTCGAGAGCTACACGCCCTCGCGGCGATGGCTGAAAGCCAAACTGCACCGGGTGAATTCTTTCAGACTCTCGCCTTGGGAGATCCCGGAAACACCGAGGCTTCCAAGGGCCTGATTTTGTCCACGATTCACCAAGCCAAAGGGTTGGAATGGGATGTGGTCTACGTCATAGGTCTCACCGAAGGTGTATTCCCCCTGGGGCCAGCCTTCTCGACGCCAAAAGCGATGACGGAGGAGCGCCGACTCTTCTACGTCGCCTCGACTCGCGCCCGACACTTCTTGCATTGGCTATCCCCGACGGCGCCGCGCGGCAAGTCCAATGGACTGCCTCATCCGGTCAGTCGCTTCGTTGCCGAAATCGATCCTACCCTCTACACGAGATTGGAGACCCACTAATGCGTTCAGCCCTTATCTCTGTGGTCATCGGGCTGCCTTCTATCTCGTGGGCCGAGGAAGAGGTGAAACGCCGGATTCCCGAGATCGAGTGGTGGGGACACGCCCTCTTTTGGTTCGGTGCGATCGTCATCATGGCGTTCGTAAGCCGCGCGATCTTCAAAGAAATGCTGGGTGCGCGCAAAACCCTCAAACGACTCAACACCGAGATTGGCTACGAGTTTGTCGAATTCGACATCGACCATATCAAGCGCTGGGTGGTGCTCTGTTTGCCCCATGTTTGGCAAGGGTGGGCGAAGCGCGACATGGCCGGTTTGGCCAAATTTGCTACGGACCCGTTCATGGAGGACGAGAGCACTCGCATTGGGGAGCTGAGCGCTCGCGGTCAC
>Ga0115011_10003160_pt1 | contig 11235 bp, 9 predicted proteins | sample TroAtlMetagenome_2_FD_88705 | JGI IMG/M metagenome (GOLD analysis project Ga0115011, IMG submission 88705) | Marine eukaryotic phytoplankton communities from Atlantic Ocean - Tropical Atlantic ANT8 Metagenome | ecosystem: Environmental > Aquatic > Marine > Oceanic | place: Tropical Atlantic... | reverse complement strand
AGCCGTTCAACACTCGTGAAACTGTCTCTTGAAGATGGAGACGAAAAAGAGAGGATTTTGCTCTGGCAACGAGAATTGCTGAATCTTTAATTTCTAGAAATAAACTTTGAAAACCGAGCTTTTTCCCGGCAACATCCGCCGCCCTTTTGGTTAGAAAGGACATTTTTTAGCGAATGAAGCGTACTCATCACTGCAACGAGTTAAGAGAAGAGCATATCGGCCAAATTGTAACTATCAATGGCTGGGTCCACTCCAACCGCGATTTAGGAGGGGTGGTATTCATTGATGTTCGTGATAGAGAAGGCCGAACACAAGCGGTCTTCGACCCTAGTGATCTTCCTTCTGATCTTTTTCAAACAGCATCTAAACTTCATAGCGAAAGTGTAATTAGTGTCACTGGCAAAGTACGTATACGCCCGGATGGCACAAAAAACGAAAAAATCGATACTGGATTGATTGAGATTTTAGCCGAACAGATAGAAGTACTGAACCACGCAGATATATTACCGTTTACAATCGATGATCCCGAGGTCGCCGCCAAAGTAAACGAAGAATTACGACTAAAGCATCGTTATCTCGATCTTCGTCGGCCAGAAATGATTTACAATATGCGCCTACGCAGCAAGGTCGCTACAGCCACGCGTGTTTTTATGGAAGAACAAGGCTTTCTTGAAATTGAGACACCAACCTTATTCAAAAGCACGCCGGAAGGCGCTCGCGAATTCCTTGTTCCTAGTCGACTTCATCCAGGACAATTTTACGCTCTTCCCCAATCGCCTCAACAGTACAAGCAGATACTAATGTGTTCTGGGATTGATAAATATTTTCAACTTGCACGTTGTTACCGCGATGAAGACTTACGTGCGGACCGACAACCGGAATTCACACAGGTTGACATCGAAATGTCGTTCATAGACAGAGAAGATATATATAATCTAATTGAAGGCTTGCTGAAGCGCATCTGGAAAACTGCTTTGGATATCGAAGTTACCACTCCCTTCCCTCGTATCCCATTTCATGAGGTAATGAACCGATGGGGCATAGATAAACCTGATACTCGTTTCGAAATGGAAATCGTCGATATGACTGATGACTTTGCCTCCAGCGAATTTAAGGTTTTTAGCGGAGCCGTTGCCAACGGTGGAGTAATCAAAGTACTTAACGCAAAAGGGTTCGCCTGTGTCACTCAAGGTCAAATGGAAACTATGACCGATTACGCTAAGAGCTTTGGGGCTAAAGGGCTTGCCTACATCAAGGTAGAAAATGGTGATTGGAAATCTCCTATTGTTAAATTTTTCAGTGAGGCAGAAAAAAATGCACTCAAGGAAAAACTATCTATTGAGGAAGGAGACCTTATTTTATTTGCCGCTGATGAATGGCTCAACGCCTGCGAAATACTTGGAAAAATCAGGCTTTACTGCGCTGAGAAACTTTCTGAGATGAATAAACTGACTATTCCATCCGATCAGTTCAACTTCCTTTGGGTGGTGGATTTTCCTCTACTAATGTTCGACAAGGAAATGAACCGTTGGTACTCCGGACACCATCCGTTCACATCGCCAGTTGCTGAGGATATCCCAAAATTGACTAGCGATCCTAAGTCCGTTAGAGGGCAGCACTATGACATGGTTGTGAACGGGGTTGAACTAGGGGGTGGTTCCATTCGTATACATAATCGTGATGTTCAAAAAACCATTTTTGAAGAAGTACTACAAATTCCACCTGATGTAGCTCAGGAAAGATTTGGCTATATGCTAGAAGCATTCCGCTATGGAGCCCCACCACATGGGGGCATTGCACTTGGTTTCGATCGACTTATTGCTATGCTATGCAAAGCAGAGAGTATTCGTGAAGTCATAGCTTTCCCAAAGACAGCTAAAGGTGCCGACCTAATGAGTGATTCTCCTGGGTCTGTCGAACCGAAACAAATGCGAGACCTTCACATCAACCCACGCGTCCCACAGCAGCAAGAGAAAAAAACTGAAACGAAGTAAAAAATTACTTTGTGCTTTTTGCTCCTATTCTGAATAAAGCTGTTTTTACCTATTAGAATTCGAACTCTAAAGTACGTTTATTCATTGATAAAATAGCTCAGATTCTCTAGCTCCATAGCAAGGTTCACATTGTTAACGGTTATCTCGTCTGGAACAGAAAGCACGATTGGGGCAAAATTTAGAATTGCAACCACCCCGTACTCTATCAACTGATTAGCTACTTCTTGAGCCGATGCTGGAGGGACACAAAGCACTGCCATCTTAATAACATGTTCGTTAATAACCTTAGGTAGCACATCCATCGCCTGCACATCTATTGGACTATCACTTGATAGATATTGACTTGGATTAATATCAAATGCTGCAACAACTTCAAATCCTTCCCTCTCAAATCCACGATAACTCAACAACGCACGCCCCAAATTACCAATCCCTACGATAACAACTGGCTGCAAACTTTTTGTCCCAAGCAGCTCCGAAATCATCTCGATTAACTGTTTAACCTCATAGCCTAATCCTCGAGTACCAAACTGACCAAAATAAGTTAAATCCTTTCGCAACTGTGTCGGCTTCACTCCTGCCGCTTTCGCCAAAACTTCGCTAGATACAGTATGAATTCCGTTGTTCTCCAGTCGATGTAAACATCGTGAGTATACCGACAATCGGTAAATTGCTTTTCTAGGAATCTCAGTTCGAACTACTTTCTTCATTATTAATCTATAAACATCATTTCATTAGAAACCAACAAAGCCTGACCAAGCATTTGCCAAGCTGAAGCGGCAGGAACAAACTGGTCAATAAATACTTTAGCTGATTCCAGCTCCCATCCCTTAGGATCGCGCTGATAAATTTGTCTGAATATTACGCGAATTCGCTCTTCACCAACAACCAACTTAACCCGATTAGACTCTACCAAATGTTTTGCTTGAGCCTCGATAAATGGACTATTCAGAAGATACAAAGACTGCTGTGGAATGGTCGTAGTAAAACGACGTCCACATGTTGTATCTGGACCTGCAAAATCAAATGTTCTAAAAAGGCTAGGTAGATTTTGTCGATCAATAAAGCCATAGATTGTTCGACGATTTGCATTCGGCTTATTTTCAATTTTCTCCGAACGACCCCTCTGCCTCAAATTAAGGTTCCCAGAAACGGCAAGTATAGAATCTCGCATTGCTTCAAGATCTAAACGACGACGATTCATCTGCCACAGCAAACGATTTGACGGATCCATTACAGCATACTCCGGATGAACATTTTCACCTTGCTGATAGGTACTCGAAATTAGAATAGATCGAATTAGCCTCTTTACTGACCATCCATTAGAAACAAATTCCGCAGCTAGATAATCGAGTAATTCTGGATGTGAAGGCAATTCTGCACGAACCCCAAAATCACTCGGTGTATTCACCAAACCTTGACCAAACAAATGCATCCAAACCCGATTAACCATTACGCGAGCTGTCAATGGATTATCAGATGCAACAATAGCCTTGGCCATCTCCAGCCGACCGCTACCATTAGAGAAAGGCTTTCGTTTTCCAGCTGACAACACGCTTAAAAACTGGCGCGGAACACTCGCCCCTTTTGAACCAGGATTACCTCTAAGAAAAACATAAGGATTGTACGGTGCTGATTTATCAATCATCACCATTGCCCTGTTAGGTGCCCCTGGATGCTCACCTTCAATCTCATCAAATCGACGCCGACGTGATCGAATACCCTCCTTGCCAGCAACCTCCATAATACGCCAAACATCACCATCAGATAATTTAGCCGGTGAGTCATTTGAATAAACAATCTCACGTAACACTAATTGACTTTCATTCGCTTCAAAACACAGTTTCCCAAATGCCTTAGCGGCATCTTTAAGCGACGAGGTTTGCCCAAACGCTTCTAGAATTTCTAATGGTACTTTTTTTAAGGATTCATGACCAAGTACGACCTTAAATTCGGCAGTATAAGATTTCTCATCAATCTCAGCCAATGCAAACCATGGGGCAAAAACAAGATCATTAGCCTTACGTCGTTGAGATAAGTAATTCATCCATCGTCGAGTAATATCAGGATCAAGTTTAGACTTACGAGCAAGCTCATCGATCTTATCTGCTGCAACCTTAGTCGCACTGTGCGCTGCCCATATATACTCTCCGGTCTGCTGTTTAACCTGTTCACGGATTCGATCGTATTGAGCTTTTTCATAATTATCTAAATTATCCTTTCGACGTTTTAGCTCTTTTTGAAATGACAAACGTTTAACCGGATCACTAGATTCACTTATGTAAGGTTTTTCTTTAGGCTCATGACTACTCGCGAAAACGCCATACAAAGAATAATAATCGGCTGCGGGAATCGGATCATATTTGTGATCATGACATCGCGCACAACTCACAGTCAACGCCATCAGCCCACGAGTCACAACATCAATGCGATCATCAATAATATCATGCGAATTATTTAGAAAACGACGGCCCAACGTGAGAAAGCCCATTGCAGCCAAAGGTTGATTATCATCCACTAAATCAAGTTTATCTGCAGCTAATTGTTCAATCAAAAAACGATCATAAGGCAGATCTTTATTGAAGGCATCTATAACATAATCTCGATATGTATAAGAATGAGTAAAAAGCCGAGCCTGATTACCAGCAAGGTAACCTTTAGTGTCAGCATAACGAGCTACATCCAACCAATGCCTCGCCCAACGTTCACCAAATCTAGGCGAAGCTAGAAACTGATCTACAAGCTCTCGATAGGCGTTAGTCGAACGATTATTAACGAATGCTCTTACCTGTTCAGGAGTTGGTGGCAGTCCTGCAAGATCAAGTGATAAACGCCGAATTAAAGTTCTACGGTTGGCACGATCTGCAGGTTGCATTTCGCGCTTTAGAAGATTTGATAGCACAAACCTATCTATATTATTATTTGGCCAATCTGAATTAATTTTAGGAACAATTGGGCGTTTAACAGCTTTGAAAGCCCAATGATCCGAAGACTCAATCGACCAACCCTTAATGACAACAAACGCTAGTATAAAAGTAAAAATATGCCGGATCATTTTCTAGCCTTAACTTCACCTAATCTGCGTCTACGATTCCAAATATATAAACCGAAAAAAACTAGAAAAATCAAAATAACTAACGCTATAGGAGCTACCAATACTGCTAAAAAAGATCCTAAAAAAGAATAACCGGTTTCAACCGATGCCACTATTGGATTACCCAGCCCACCAGTAGTTACCGTTGATGCAGCGCGAGCTACAACAGTAGTTGACTGTACGGCACCAGCCATACCTCCCCCAGCAATAAGGCCTAATACCCACTGCAGCCACGGCTCCATACCAGTCAGAAATGCCGCCGTTATTAGTGTACCTGCCACCACAGCAGCTGGAGTCGCAGCAGCATCCAAAAAGTTATCAATAATCGGAAGATAGTAACCGACAATCTCAAATATCGCTGCTACCAGAAAAACTACAAGAGCAGGATCACTAGCCAACCAATTAAAATTATCCGCAAGCTGAACCAAAGGCTGAGCATCAGCCCCCTCTGCACGAGTAGCCAAACAAACGGCTAGCAATGGTACAAATACGCGAAACCCGCAAGTTGCACTCAAAGCTATGCCAATTAGTGCTGCTAACACCGTTTCCATACGAAGAAAACTACCAGTCGAATTTCAAGCAAACAACCATTCAGTCTTCACTCAAACGACCTTGTTCAAGACGAATCGTGCGATTTGCAAAGGCATCCGCTGCTGTGCCATGAGTCACAAGCACAACTGTTCCCCCAGATTGATGAAACTGAACAAAATGATCGATAACCACGGCAGCATTATCTGGATCAAGATTACCAGTCGGCTCATCCGCAAGTAGTATCTTTGGTCGATTTAGCAATGCTCGGGCCACGGCAAGCCGTTGTCGCTCACCTGCACTTAATTCGTCCGGTCGATGAGCGATACGATTGGATAATCCAAATTGCTCTAGTAATTCGGCAGCTCTCTTTCGTTCAACCTTTCCGGGCTTACTTGGTGAAGCCAATAGCACATTGCCAAGCAAGTCCAAATAAGGCACAAGATGAAACATCTGAAAAACAAAACCAACTCGACTCGAACGCAGGTTTGCCCGTTCTGTCGGCGAAAGCGCATACAAATCATGTTCATCAAACTGTACCCTTCCTCCGCTGGGACGCTGCATGCCTCCAAGAGTAAGTAATAGAGTTGTCTTACCTGATCCACTTGGTCCGCGGACAGCAATAAATTCACCATCGCGAATATCAGTCGTAAACCGGTCAAGACTTAAGACCTCAGAACCATTCTTGTAAAACGTCTTCGTAACCTCGTCGCAGCGTATCATATTTAATCTTCCCGCAAAGTTTCCGCTGGATCATGCGATACAGCAATCATCGCTGGAATAAAACTCGCAAAAGCCGCAAAAAATGGTGTGAAAAAAACCAACTGGAGTGCAAGTAAATGGTTAATCTGTATCGCCTTCTTAGTCACAGGAAACAAAGATGGTCCAAACTCTAATACTGCCCACATTCCAAGAACTACTCCAAACACAGCAGCAACAAAGCCAAGCCAGACTGCTTTACCAAGAAAAAGACCGGCAATGCGCCATCCACTCTTACCAAGGGCACGTAGGACACCTATCTCCTGCCGCCTATCTCGCACATTAAACACAGCAAGCAAAGCTACCCAAACCGCACTGGCTAAAAACACAGACGGCAAAACTACAGCATTTACCTTCTCACGAGTTTGCCTCTGTTTGGCTCTGGCATCGGCCAACTTTTGCTTATGCACAACCTGGACATCAGGTAATATACTACCAATCTCCTTACGGAGGATTGTCAACGGATCCTCATCGGCGGTAAGACAGAGACAATCAATTGCCTCAATTTCGTTGATCTTCCCAGTCAATCCAAGGATTGACTGGACATCTTCCAGTCTTGCAAAAATCGTTATATCATCTGAAGTTCCAGTCTCGATAGGATCATTTGAAATTTTAAATTGCTGCATGCCGACTTGCATTGCGTCTCCTTTATTTTTCCCCTGAACACGAGCAATCTCAGAGCCAATGTGAATGGTATTCGTCTTAATAACAAAACCCATAGGCTTTTTTCCCTGCCCAGGAGCAACGTAGGTTTTTGATAGTCCAACAAGAAGAACACTCTGACCATTGACGGTATAACCTCTTCGTAGTGAGCCAACAAGATGATTAAACGAAACATTATTAGTCAACTGCGTTGCCAAACGATCGAGCGTAGTAGCATCCATTGCAAATCGTGAAAACCCATCGCGATAAAACTGCCCCAAGTCTGTTTCAGCAGGAATCAATCGTAGATTAAAACCCATATCACGAGTAACACGACGCGTTTCACGCTCATCAGATTCAGCTATAAGCTGCGACGCCACCACTATTATGACAGCTAGCGTTAGGCCTAGAAGCGAAAAAAATGCGTTTAGCTTCCTAAAGCCAATCTCACAAACAATTTGTGTCCAAAGCTGCATTCTTAATCTCTATTCCGTAATAAAACTAAACCACCACCACCTAGCGCTACAATTACAACCAAAACCACTGCCCAATATAACGGCCGTAAGCCAACAGACTCCTGAGGGATCTCCTCACTATCTCCTTTAATTTCCTCGATAGACTCGTTCCCTTTTTTCAACTCAATCTCAGCTGAAGGCACAGTATCTATACTCACTATATCTTCATCAATTCCAATAATATCCTCACTATAACCAAGGGCAAGCTGATCAAAATTATCTGAAGCGGATTGAGGATTTCCACTTGGTCGAGAATTCGGCCCACGAGCAATTATACGACTGATCTCAGCTTTAACTTTCGGATTATCTGGATCAAATCCCAATTCTAAAAAAGAAGCTTTTTTTTCAGATTGTCCCCATGCCAACGGAAACCGCTCGCCTTGCATCCAAACACGGTCAAGACCACACTCACAATCCTGACCAATAACAGCTAATGCCTCTTGCAAAGCAGTACGCGTAATCAGCCCACCTCGTAACATCTCTCCTACTCGACGCCCCCGTCCCATTAGAACTACAGCCTGTGGCTCAGGTGCTGCTTTAGTATCCATTCCAAGGCTCCACAATAAAACTGACTCAGTCAAAGATTGCTCTACTGATAACTGCAACAAAACTGGCGGATTATCTACCGGCTTAGGCATTTTTGGCATAAGCTTAGTGATAGCTTTGATAGCTTCCGTTGCAGCTAATTGTGCTCGCTTAGTTTGCAACTGATCGGAACCTTCTATCAACAATACCACCGCAAAATTCGATATAAGTTTTTTTGTTAACTCATTACGCACAGGTGAAGCGATAACAGATTGAATGGTTGACCATTCTAATTGATCAATCTTTGATCCAGTGCTGGGGGGAGTAATGGTGTATTTCCTTTTTCCATCGGGCGAAATCAAAACACTACGCTGCTCTTGCAGATTTCGGCTAGATAGTTCGAACTCCACATTTGAGTCATCCAACAAAACCTTAGCTGCTTGTCTAAATCGATTACCCGGCTCACTCTGCTCCGATTCGCTTACAAAACATCTAAGTGTATAACGTTCGTTTCCAAGGTCCGCAAAACCAACATCACGCACTGAATAGCGACAAGCCTCTCCCGCCGGAATAACCAGCGCAAAAGCTGCCGATAAGATAAACAAACGATTCAACAATGTGGAGAAACAATACTTGGCTACAAGTTGACCGCAAAGCCAAATCCGACCTAGCATAACCCCACGAGATATGCAGGCTCTAATTGACGAATTCGGACAATACCTCCGCCACGAACGCGGACAGTCCGAACATACCCAGAAAGCCTATAGTAATATCCTCATACGATTCGCCGATTGGTCTAATAGGCAATCACTACAGAACTGGAACGAAGTCGAATTCTCACATCTTCTAGGATATCTAAACCATAAGCGTAATGAAATTACTAGTAATCCAAATGAACTGCAAAAAAAACCTGGCCGACCTCGCGGTGAATCAACAAAGCTGAGCACTGGCAGTCTCTATCTAGAAATTGCAGCTTTGAAGGCATTCTACCGTTTTTGTGTTCAAGAGGAATTCCTTCCAAAAAACCTCGCAGAAAATCTAAGCCTGCCGCGGCGCTGGCAACGACTACCAAAAGCTTTAACACACTCAGAAATCGAAAAACTTTTACAACCCATCAAGCCAATCACCCCAGTCTCACTATGCAATCATGCAATGCTCGAGCTTTGCTACGCCTCTGGACTCCGCTTAGGCGAATTACGTGGATTGCGAATGGAACAATTAAGATTAGAAGCAGGCTTTATCCAGGTCATCGGCAAAGGCAACAAGGAGCGCGTAGTTCCCGTAGGCCGTCGTGCTATCGACGCCATTAAAAGTTACCTTGCATCTGGAAGACCAAAACTAATTAGAGAAAAATCCCCAGGAAATGTCTTCTTAACTCAAAGAGGTACAGCATTTGCATCAGTAACCTTGTGGACTCGTATCAAAAAATGTTGCCTTGGAGCAGGTATAAGCCGAAACGTAACCCCTCATATGCTTCGGCATAGTTTTGCCACACATCTATTAGAGCACGGCGCAGACCTCCGTGTAATTCAAGAACTGCTGGGGCACTCTAGTATTTCTACTACTGAAGCTTATACACATATTGCTGGCCAGCGCCTCAAGGCAATACACCAAGAATTTCATCCCCGCGGCTAAAGTCTTCTCTCCCCCAACTTGAAACTCTATCCATTAAATCTCAAACTATCAAAAAGCTTGAGCACGCTGTTGTGGGTCCCAGTTTTCAATATATTCTGCTGTATTATCCTGCCGAGGATTAATAGTACGATCCGGATCTTTATATGTCTGTACATGTCCATCGACAAATGCGACAGGAGCCGAATTTAAATGCCTATCACTGGCAACACCTTCGTTGGCACGATTTATAAATGGCCACCACAAAGTTAGTGACCAATGCCCCCCATTTTTTTGCTCTGAATCGGCAATATTAATACATTCAGCCGGACTTCTAACTGTCCCTAGTTTCACCTCGTAACCACAAGGCAACCTTCCACTTTGTTCTCTACCCCGTCCCGGCATCTGACCGAGAAAGTAGGAATTCTGGCCATATCCAATACTATGAGCATCGAACAGCCATTTGTCAGAGCTCTTGGAAGCATTTTTAAATTTTGATTGCCGCAAATCTGGACATCGATAGGCCTGATCCGAAGGCGCATAACCATAAATCAAAGTGAACCAAGTTTCCTCTCTGGAAAATGACAATCCTTTATTTAATTCAGCTAAACGCTTAAACCCTTTGCTAGGATTACTACTCAATGCGCGGCGGTGATAAGGAAAGATGTCCTCATTATCGTTCATATACATTGTATTAGCCAAATTAAGCTGTCGAATCTGACTACTGCACTTTATCCGAACAGCCGTACTCTTGCTCTTCGCCAATGCCGGTAATAACAAACCAGCCAAAATAGCAATAATAGCTATCACCACCAGCAGCTCTATCAACGTAAAGCCAAATTTGATCGAACCATTCTGTTTAATTTGATAGCGAAACATGGAAATAGTAGTTACACGTCTAAACTATCTAATCTAAAAAAGCGCTGCAACTCTGTTTTTATCATAGGGCACTTCAAGCCCATCAAGCCAAAGTGGCCGTTTGGTCCAATTTGTGGACCAATTTTGGTGTTAAATCATATCTGACATGATTTAGTAAAAAGAAGAAACGTAAACCCACTTCACCCTTGTTTTTTATTTGGTTTAATGGGGTTTACTTTGAAAAGTAATGGCGGGAGTGACGAGACTTGAACTCGCAACCTCCTGCGTGACAGGCGGAGTTTATTTAAAAACATTAAGAAATAGACGTGTTTTCATAGTACAAATAGTACAAATAGTACATTTGTACTAAGTTTAATGAGTAGCTTTTGAATAAGTTTTAAGGTGCAGATGCGTGACAATCATAACACTCTTGTTCGACACTGAATTTTACTTCACTTCAGCTTTCAATTCTTCAGCTGTCTTGGCTCCGTGTTTGCGAAGGAGGTTGACGACTTGTTGTCGAGGCTCGGTGCTCACTCTAATCACCGCTGAGGCACTATTCGCCATTTGTATCGCAGAATCCAAAAGGGTAATTCCATCATTATTCTTCGCATCTATATTCGCCCCATATTTGATTAGTAACTCTATCATCGCAACCGTTGAATGATCTACAGCTCTATGCAAAGGAGTTAATCCTTCCCTGTTTTTT
>Ga0115011_10003158_pt1 | contig 11237 bp, 12 predicted proteins | sample TroAtlMetagenome_2_FD_88705 | JGI IMG/M metagenome (GOLD analysis project Ga0115011, IMG submission 88705) | Marine eukaryotic phytoplankton communities from Atlantic Ocean - Tropical Atlantic ANT8 Metagenome | ecosystem: Environmental > Aquatic > Marine > Oceanic | place: Tropical Atlantic... | reverse complement strand
TCTCGAGTGGTTTCAACTTCAAGCCAACTATGCATATCGTTCTGTTCGATGACATATTTCACTTGACTTAGTTCATCGCCTATACGATTTCTCATTTTCGAAGGAGCTGGCTTTTTGTCATAATCCCAGCTTGGGTTGAAAGGCATAGTGCCCATATCCATTCCTACACCGATCATGCGTTCTCGGTTTTGGATTTTTTGACGAAGTTGTGCGTCATTCTCACCAAACTCCCTGATGAGGCCTCTTCTTTTTAGTTGCGAGTATTCCTCTCGGATGATTCGCTTTAGTTGTCTCTTTGTAAGCTTCCTCTTCGACTCTTTAAATACTTGATTATCCTCTTTGAATTCGCGAGCCACTTTCTTAATGTTTCCATCTGCGTCAAAAAGACCGGCAACTTGTGTGCCGAACTTCACAGCAAAACCATTTTTATCTTCATCTATTGTTAGACTCGGACCATCAACAAGTTTTGTTCCATCATATTTTAATTCTTCTTGCTCAATATAGTGTTGCATAACTTTGTCATGAAAAGCTTGTACATTTTTTGGATACCCTTCACTGAGGAGGCCTCTGTGCTTCAATTTAAAATGTTCTTCTCTGATAATTCTTTTTAATTGTCTTTTTGTAATTTTCATTTTTTGCTCCTAAATATCATCATGGAAATTATCATTTCCGGATCTTTCTCTGTATGCTTCTATAAAATCGATTTCTTCTTTTCCGCCTAATTTTGGCAACAAGACGGGATAGACTAATTCGCCAAGACCCACTGCATTGGTAAGTGGCGGTAGGCCGAACTTAATGCATATAAGAGGGATCACAACTTGATCCAGAGTTTCAACAGTAGCTATGGCCATCGCAAGAGGAACTCCCTTTTTGACTGCATTTCGAAAGCCACCATTATTATATGCATCTTTTATTGGGTAGTATGCTTTTCGAAGGATCCTGTTTGGGCTGATATTATCATACGCAGTGAATAATACATCCTTCGTAATTTCTGTCTTTGTTCTTTCTTTATATTCTTGGATTTGTACTTCTATGAAATAATCTCTGACATCTGCTGGTATTTCTCCACCATCCCATGTGGCCCCATTTTTGTATCCCCATTTATATCCTAGAAGGTAATCAACATTGTCTTGGAACAATACTCCGTGACGCAAATTGTCGCCTGGTGAATCACTTCTACCAGCATCTTTATCAGCATCGCCTTCAAGTGCACCTTCGTAAAATGCGTTTAGGTCACTATTGATATGTGATTCCATAATTGCATCTATAAGGCCGTCACTAATACTGTCCCATTTCTCCACTATTGTTTCCATAGGGTCAAAATCAGACAACAAATCTTCGGCAGAACTCTGAGCTCCGGCAGCACCAAGAAAACTGTCAGTACCATGACCAAGAATTTCTGAAAGTATTGTTTTCTTTATAATGTTTCTTAACTCTCTTTCTGTCAATAACATAACTGCTTGCTCCTCTTTAATCGAACCGGCCCCAGCCTGGCGTATCATAGAAACTTTCTCTACGGCTCTTTCCTGGCATTCTTCTGTCTGGTGCTCTATCTTTCTTCGCAGATTTCCAATAGAAAGAAGCCTCACTGCGAATGTCAGCTTTTGACAAACCCGCACAATCATCTGGGTAATTTTCTCTAAACCAATTTACAAAATTGGCCAGTGTTCGAACTCCATCGTCTAGAGCTTCGTCTGCAGCAACAGCTATGATTTCTCCATTGATGTATTCTTCTTTTAGTATTCTTCTTCTGATTAATTGTCGAAGTTGTCCTTCTGTTAGTCTCATCTTTCACTCCTAAATAAAATCGGTATAACCACAAAGTAATTATACCGATTGACTCGAAACAAAATGTTTAATTACGAATCACGCCAGAGGTTATTCGACGCGTACGTAAGAACCTCTTCTGCAGAAGTTTCATTATATCCGTATTCATCCATCAGGGTTGTTACCATATCACTGTATTTTTGCTTTTGCTCATCATCCCTTGTTTTGCTCTTAGTAACAATACGTGCCATATCCTTCACAGAGTTAATCAGATACGATTCTATCGCTTCCTTCAAGGGTTCATACGATTGGTAATCGACCTTTACGCCACGTCGCATTTTTGCGAACATGTACGCTGTTACATCTGAGCGAAAACCTTGTCTCGCTGATCCTGTTATACCAATGAGTTCCTCGATGGACTTCATAAACCTCTCATCAGGCTCTCGTTCCTCTTTCGTAGTCTTGCACTTCATCTTCTGTTTGGTAGTGTAAGCTTCAGCATTGTCGAGATAAGTATCGAAAAGAGATTGTGCTTGTTCTTCATATGCAGTAATGAAGGCTTTAGCAATTTCTGTTTCTAGAATCTTCAAGTATTCTTCTCGTACAACATTTTGAATGAGTGCTAAGCATTTTTCTCTAGTATCTTCATCAACGATTTGTTCTTTCACCATCTTGGTAATCGATTTCATTACGCCGATAGGCGTGACACAATGGTTTTCACTCATCACTAATGCATGATCAATCGACTTCATGATAAAACGTGTAGAAATGCCTGTCATGCCTTCTTCTCGATGCTCTTCCCTGAGATCGTTAATGTCGATGTTCTTGACTCTACCTTTTTCAATTACCTCTTCACCGTTGTAGATCTTCATCTTCGTAAGCACATCACACTTACCAGATTTCTTCAACCGAGACATTACTGAAAACATAGAGGCCACTTTGATAGTATGAGGCGCAATGTGGGCTTTAAAATCAGAGCCTTTTAGAATTTTCTTGTAGATCCTTTCTTCTTGATCTAATTCAAGACAGTATGGTACGTTGATTTTGACCACTCTATCCAAGATCGCTTCGTTAGTATGCTCGGACTTAAAGCGGTTCCACTCAGACTCGTTGCAGTGAGCAAGAATAACACCGTCGAAGAATACCATATCATGTTTCCCAGGCGCCGGTACACGTTTCTCCTGCGTAGCTGTGATGATGGTGTGAAGAAATTCAATCTCATTTTTGAAAACCTCGATCAGTTCAACTATCCCCCGATTTCCAACATTGAATGCACCGGTAAGATTAAGGACTCTAGGGTCGTCCTCGCTGTATTTATCAAGCTTACTTATGTCTTCACTCCCGATGAGTACTGAAACATCCTGAGAATTTGCATCCATAGGAGGTACAGAGGCGATCCCTCTTCGGCCTCTTTGCGAAAATGTAGACGATTTCACCGTAAAGTTTTCATATTTCCCATTGAACTCTTCTAGGAGCCGCCATCGAGCTACAGGACTTAAGTCACCGTCGATCTTTACGCCCAACATTTCCTCAAAATTGCTTCTGAGAGATCTTGGAACCAATTGTAAAGGTTCCCCCCTCTGCGGATCTTTGTCAAGGTGGTAGTATACCTCACCATCAAGAGCATCCTTGATATGTTCTGTCAATGCAGATTTTCCTGCACCAACTGGGCCCATCAATAGCAGAACTTGTCTAGACTCTTCTCCTCGTAAAGATGCACTTTTAAGAAAGTGCATGAGTTTTTCAATTACTCTTTCATTCCCAAAGAATTGGTCTTTGAAATAATCGTATATCTTGATGTTGTCATCATTGAAAATCTTCTTTTTCCGAGGATCATCATTGTCCATCTTGTTGACGCCTTTTGTTTTAATAGCATCATAAAGACGTTTGTGAGCAGGCTTTGCAATGTCTGGATCCTGCTGTAATTTTTCTAGATACTCAAGGAATGTTCCTTCAAACTTTTCTTCCTTTTTCTCTGATCGTTGTTTATTTATCAAATCGAGAAATTTACTCATTAACGGCTCCTTAACTTAAATCTCGTATGGTGCGTCATCCACCATTGTTATTAATTTTACTTCGCTTCCCCACAAGTGTGTAATGTGTTTTACGACTTTTTCTGCGTATGAGACCTCAAGATCTCGCCCATCGTGTTCGTGGTGCAACACTAATATATATCCATCTTCAATCGAATCTGCGTAAATAACTGGGATAGAATTACCGGCAGTCTGCGCCAGTAACGTCTTTTTCACGCTCTCCCATCCCTCTTCGTCCGATACATCGTCTACTACGTAATAATCATTTTGCGCACTAAAAGAAAATAAATTTAATTCTTCACAATCTTCTCTGGTGAGGTACTGTCTGATAAATGATTCATCATTATGTACTTCTCTAGCGATGAAACACTCTTCTATTCCATATCTTTCTTCGATTTTATTAAACAGGTGGAAGCCTAAATGGTAAGGATTGATACGGCCGACATGAGGCCTGACCACTTGATTGTGCGACTTTAAGAAAGGAAGATGCAGACCTTGTGGCAATTCTAGTTCATGCAGAATTTTATAATGCCAAAAACACGCCCAACCTTCGTTCATTGTCTTTGTTCTAATCTGTGGCATAAAGTAATACGCACTGTCTCGAACAATTTCGATCACATCTCGTTGCCAATCTTCCAAATGTTCTCCATAGCTTGCACAGAAACCGAGGAGGTCGTATTCTGGCTGGTATGGCAAGTCTCTTGCGTCTACTTTATTCTTTTTCACCGTCTCGAGATTGGCCAATCGATGTCTTTCATATTCTTCTGGCAAGTTTGGTATATCCATCGGGTATCTAGGCACCTGATATGAAATCGCATGAGCTGCATCAATTAGCTCTTCGACTTTATCTATTCCGATATGAGGATCTTCACAATAAGCTTGAATTCTTTTCTTTGCATTTCTCATTCGAGGCACAACTGTATCTGCCCGAGTGAATCCAAAGTTTCTGTTCTGCTTGAAGAAATCACTGTGGCCCACACAGTGCGCCATGATAAGAATTTGCAGATACATTGGGTTCTCTAACATCAGATACGATATACATGGATCAGAATTGATAATCAATTCATATGGTAGTCCAGTCATCCCATGTTGGTACTGCGAATGCTGTTGTTCGAACGATTTGCCATACGACCAATGGCCATAGTGTGTGGGCATACCGTGGTATGACATATTTCCAAGCATCTCGTAGTAATCACAAGTCTCATAGGTGATAGGATACCAATCGAGCCCATGTTTCTTTGCAATCTCACAGATCTTATCATCCCAATCTTGTAAGTCTTGTAGGTTCCAATCACTCATATTAACTCCTGAAAAATTCTCTAAATACTTTCCACACGTCGTCTTTACGATAAATTCGCCCTATCTTGAACGTTTCATCTTCGTATGGCTCGTATGCATTTGCTAGTGTTGATCCATTTTGCCATCGGATCCTTTCGTCTTCTGGTGTAATTTCACAATAGCCATAAAATTGACACATCTCTTTTAGCTTCAAATTGAGTTCGATTGTTCTATCCATGTCGTCTCCCCAATTATCCCCATCTGAGCAGTGGAATGTATACAGGTTCCAAGACTGAGGATTATATCTTTTGTTAGCTTGCTCTATTACGTACTCTATTGCAGGAGATACCATTGTTCCACCACCCGTACCTCTGTTGAAGAATTTATCTTCATCAGTTTCGTATGGCTGCGTATCATGTGCCACGAATATTATTTCTGTCTTTTCATATTTTGACCTAATAAAATGATACAGCAAGAAGAAAAAGCTTCTTGCAAGATATTTTTTATTCTTTGTCATAGATCCAGAAACATCCATCACAAAGAATATGCACGCATTTGTGGCTGTTTTCTGAGTAACTGTTATATGTTTATATCGTAGATCACTTTCTCTAAAGCCAAAATCTTCGCCATCTTCTTCGTTATAGGTACCTGCTCTTTTTGCAGCATTCTTTCGCCTAATTCTTTGTTTAGCTGTTTCTTTCTTAGAAAGTCTCGGCCGGATACCTTGTGGCCGATAGCCTTTGCGCTTGAACTTTTCAGATAGAATCTCTTTCATCTGTTTTTGTTCCATATCTGGCAACTCTAGATCTTTAAAGAGGTAATGTGCTAGTTCTTCTAGGGTGACCTCGACATCATAATACTCTTCACCGGGTTTGTTTCCCGCCTTATCTGGTTTTCCTTTTCCTTTCTTTTGTTTTTGGCCAATTTTCTGGCCTCTTTGGACATCTGCATCACCGCCTGAACCTGCTTGACCTTGTTGGTTTTGGCCATACACGAATCGGTATTCTTTGATGCCCCTGACGGGTATCCGGATCTTCTTCTTGCCGTCTTGGCCAATGATCGATTCTTCAGCTACAATGTCGTGAATACCTTCACGTATTGCTTTCTCAATCTTTTCCTTATGTCGACTTCGATCTTTCGCGGATCTGTCGGCGTTTGTTCTATGGTGTGAAAATACTGATCCCATTATTTACCTCTGTCCTAATATTCTTAATTGCGCATTTCGATACGCAGTTCTTCTAATGCAGCCCAAACTCCATCACTAACGTCTTTATTGCCCATTTTCATCATGAATGCACTAATTTTGCATAGATCCCAAATTATTGGAAATATATTTCTAGCATCTTCTAAGTCCAAATCTTGTAATTTCTTAGTCATAGCCTTTTGAGTGTCAGTCGATATTACGTCTTCTAAAAAAGCTGACCAATTGACTAGTCGTATTCCCTCAAGTTTTTCTTCTGGGGATTCGTCCCTCTTTGGCAAATCACTAATAATTAAAGGAGGATAATTTTCCTCGATATAGTCGTCAAATGCATCGTCTATGTCTGGCAATTCTTCATTGTCGTTTGAGCTTTTAAGCAATGGAATAAAATACTCTTCAACAAATTTCACTTGGACTTTGGTATTGAAAACCTCTACGTAGATTGGATCTAATTGTGTATACGCTAGATACGGACAACTTTTATAGTCATCTTCGGAGAAAATAGAGCCTCCCCTTTGGGCTCGCTTTATATCTGAAATTCCCTGTATCAAATCCTCATATGTGTAAATGTGCCCTAAAGATGCATAGCCTCCTCCCATCCATGCCGAAGTGTAAAATTCTCCGACTGTCTTGAATGCTTTGGAAGCTGTGGCCCAATGGCCTGCAGCATCATCTATTAGTGCTGTCAACCCTTTAAAGAGCCTCTCACCTGTAGATCTAAATTGATGTAATTTTTTCAAAGCTTCTAAATTTTCAGCTAATTCTGCACCTGTTACTGGTTGACCAGACTCGTACCGGTATTTATTATACCCAGGAATAAAGCTATCGAAGTTCAACGAGGCACCAATCTTACTTCTAGTGCTTATGGCATTACCTTTTCTTAAGAATGCTTTTTCCGCAGAGTCCCATGCATAATTTTCAGGCTTATGATCTCTCATAGCATCACTCATTGCTTCTTTGAAATCATCGTTGCTTTGTTCATAAAGCAATTCTGACAAACTGTGTTTATGTAATTTCTTTTTCATTTCCATCTCCTCATCATTTTACTCGAGTGTGTCTCGTTGTATACGAATTAAAAATTATCAAATGCCCATTGGACAAATGGCCGAAGGTATGGATATGCTAATTTCATCGCTTTATCTTTAGTAAGCCAATCATATCCTTCATGTTCGTATTTGCCAGATTCAGGGTTCTTGCTAATAATTATTTTTTCGTTTATGTCGATTTCTGCAATCCACATGTGCAGAAATGAAGTTTTCATCGGACCTGCAAAACACTCACTAGGGGATATGTTAATACCTGTTTCCTCAAATGTTTCTCTTATAGCGCAATCAATCATCGATTCGCCCGGATCTCTTGTTCCTTTCGGTAGATCATACGTAGCTCTATGTTTACGTCGATGTACCGCGTCTCCAATCAACCCAAGTATCTTTGGCTCATCGTTGTCATAAGCCATCAAAATAATTCCAGCTCCCATTTTACCCTCCATTGTTCGACAACCAACAGAATCTCTTTCGAGTCTCTAAATAATTCATGTTCTCATCATTATCATAAGCCTCTTTCTCGAAAGGGATCATGTAATATGCAAGTTGTCCATCTTTATACTTAAGAAAATTCCAAAAGTAGAATGAATAATATAGGATAATAAATCCGAGTATACCAGTCTCGATATATTGCTGCCAATGAATAGTTTCATGATTTTTTGTCACTTCTGACATTTCTCCACGTGAAAATACCCATGGCCCAATTGTTATCGCCCCAATTTCTATTGGAGTAAATTTCGATAGAACCACAGGTACTTTAGAATTTTCAAAGAACCAAGGGGTAGAATTTCTGAACATAATAATCTCCGTACGGATATTACTAATTATTCAGCTTCGATTATAATCATCAGCTAATCTCACTACATCGTCTAATTCTATTGTAGAACACTCTAATATAATAACGTCAGATTGCTCTGGTGCACCAAATCGGTGGACTTCTGTGGGCTTGACATGGAATGTTTCTCCGGGACACAGCGTGACATGATCACAAAACTCTTCTGATTTCCACACAATCAGTGTTCCAGAAAGAACGTATATCGTCTCCTCTTTGAGCTCGTGATACTGCAAAGAGAGCCGATGTCCTCGGGTGATAGTAATACGTTTCATAACGTATTTATTTGTCTGTATCAAGATCTCTTCGTGTCCCCACGGTTTATCTACTATCTCTGCCTTCACCATATCCTTCTGCCCACCCTGCTAATTCTGCAGCTTCTAAATTAAAACGATCAGCTTTTTCGACCATCTCGCTGCTTGATCGGATCTTTCCTCCACCAACACCGGTGATGATCTCACAGTTACGTTGTTGGCATATCTCCCACTCAGGAATGTTCGTAGCATCTGTCCTATCCCCGCCTTTGGTGAAGTACTTAGGTTTAATTTTATCGATTGCCTTCACTACTGTAAAGTCATCATTCGTATAGAGCCATGGTATGACAACATCTACCCCTCTAATCCCATTGATGATTTCCATTCTGTCTTCTAGTGGCATAAAATTATAGCCCTTCTTTGCTTTTAGAAAGTTATCACAATTGACTAGTATCACGACCAAAGGTCTCTTAGCTTTTGGAAACTTTTTTGAATCTTGCGATATGGAAACTGTTCCTTGTATACATCGAAGATGACCTACGTGTAGTGGATCAAATCCACCCGACGTTAGAATAATATCTCTGCGTATGCCCAACATGCCATCGCAATCATCTCTCCACTCTAGAAATCGTGTTATATTTTTGAAAATCATTTGAGAGCCTCCTTGAACCCTTTTGGGAATATATCTTTATTTTTCGTCCAGAACCTATCCCAATCGGCATCTAAGATATATGTCACGGCAGTATCCGTGTCACTACGCACAGATCTTCCAACTGATTGTACGATCGTCTTCGCGGTTTGGAGAGGATACCACCACCGCCATTTATGCATGCGTTTCTTTACTAGCTTGTCACCTAGATAAGGATAAGGTACCTTACAAAGAATTTGAAACCTAGATAGTTCACCTTTCAGGTCAACCCCTTCTTGCATCGAGGGAGATAGAAGTACTGTGGGTCTCGTATCTGCCATGTGTATCTTTAATTTCTTTTCTCTGTCCTGTGAAGTATGAGTAAGCAATCGTTTAGATCGTACATTTCGTTTCAAGTATTGTGCAATCTTATATGAATGACAATGGATAATGCCTTTCTCGTTTGGATGCGCATCCAGAATCGCTTTTACCGCCTGTGCCATTTTTGGCAAACCTTTGTCAATGTTCTTATATGACATAGAAGCGATTGGAGATGCGATTATAGGGCGATTCTCCACTGGAAACGGTGAAGGTATCGAGATGAATGCAACGTCGCTTTCCTTCAGGCCTAGAGTTTCACAAAAGGCACTCTTGTTCATAATAGTGGCTGACATCATCAGAACCTTGTCTGCACTTCTGAAGAGGTACTGTTCCGAGAAGGGACCAACGCAAATGGGTTTGAACTCGAACTTCTTCGTGTTCTTTACGTCTGTTTCGGTAATGTTCATCACCCAATTGTCTTTATGGTAGTGGGTGATGAATCGAGAGACTTTGCAAATGTGTTTATCGAGCAATTCGTATTGAGATGACACCTTCAGGAACTCTTTCATCTTCTTCTGCAAAGATAGTTTTTCGATGATCTTCTTATAATGTTGTACAACTGTGTTCAATTTGGGTTTGTATATATCTACAATCCACTTAAACACTTGGTATTGTGTCGTTAGATTCGGGACTTTTAGCTTAAGAACCTGATTGCAAAAGTGTTCTGATAGGACAATCTCGATGAAGTTGCCAAGTTCAACTTCTGTATTGTGGCATTCGTCTACTACCATCATCGTACGAGGCGTAAGTTGTTGTGAATAGTATGTTTCCGCTAAGAAGTACGAGAAGTTCGTGACACCATGTTCACCATCCATAAAGTCTTGCTTCGCTTTTCGGTATCGACATCCAGTGCCTCCACAAGATTGTCTAAACTTTTTATCTTGTGTGCATTCCATCTCTCGTCTTGCCATCGCACAGGTCTTCTGTTTGTAATAATGGCATTGGAAATTCGTAGAAGATTGGAGATTCAACATGCCTCTCTTCTTAAAATCACGCATGTACTGTTGTTGTAGCACCTTTTGTGTCGTAAGATAATACGTACCCATGCCTCTTACGTGTTGGTTATAGTATTGCGCAATCGTAAAGCCAATCGCACTCTTACCAACCCCTGTTCCAGCTTCGATTACAACGAATCTTTTATCTTCTTCTAAGAATGCATCGAGTGCAAAATTGATTGCTTGGTCTTGTTCTGGTCGTGTTGTGGGGTAAGGAAAAAATTGTTTCCAGTTGTGTGTCATACGAATCGCCTGTGTATGGTTCGTTCATTGTATTATACACAGATTTCGGAGATTTTACATTATGCACTCGCAACAAATATTTCAACATCTACAGCAGCTGTATCTGCCATTGCATCTATTCTAGTCACGCTCACAGCTGAAAAATCTGAGACGGCCGCCACATTATCGAAAGAACTGCTGACATCTGTTAAGAAAAACACTTGACCCGCAGCTAACGTAAACTGTGCATAATGAGCAGATTCATCTGAAAAGTGCAAAACTACAAAATTTTCATTATCTAGATTTGTGATCCTAAGATATTTGACATCGTCTGTTACAAATGTTCCATACGCTGCTGCACTTCCACCTTTGTAAATCTGGGTGCCAGGTGTTGTTGCACAAGTTAGAATTCTTTTCGCAATTTCATTTACGCCTGATATTGTCATTTTCTTAGTAGAACCGTGTTCTGCACCATTAAGTGTAATTTTCTCTGTCAGAGTCACAGATAAAGTTGCGTTTGATAACGTAGAAGCCATTTATTCGTCCTCCCAAGGCATTTTTTCGACATAGTACGAAGGGATAATCACAATCGTATCACCAATA
>Ga0115011_10003156_pt1 | contig 11244 bp, 6 predicted proteins | sample TroAtlMetagenome_2_FD_88705 | JGI IMG/M metagenome (GOLD analysis project Ga0115011, IMG submission 88705) | Marine eukaryotic phytoplankton communities from Atlantic Ocean - Tropical Atlantic ANT8 Metagenome | ecosystem: Environmental > Aquatic > Marine > Oceanic | place: Tropical Atlantic... | reverse complement strand
TTAGTGATTTAATTTCATTTGCTGATAATAAACCCGATGACCCTGCATTTTTTATAAATTTTAGAGTATCTGAACCACTCATGTTGTCAAGAAGTAATGCAGTTATTTTTGATGCATCAATTTGTGGTCCAGTCAATAATTCTCCCGCATCAGAAGATCTTAGAAATGGATTAACAGCTAAAGATTGTGCTTCATATAAATCTAATAGATTAGGGCCTCCGGTGTTTTCTAAATGTGTCATTGCATGATCCATATCTGTCTCAATAGGTTTACTTGTAACTTCTCCATCTTCTCCAACAGTATGGATTATATCTGAACTTGTACCTTCTGATGGTGCTTGTACACCACTTGCTACTCTTGACCCTACAATTTCTGCAGTTTGTTGTTGAGTAAGTTTGATGTTGGCCTCCATTAAATCCAATGCAGTCTCTAATCTTTCAAATCTATCTTTTATCAGTTCTACTAGTTCTGGGGTTAATTCTGCTTGAGCATTTCCTTGTGGTTCCCCTAGTATTCCAACCCTTGTTCCAGCAGGTGCAAAAAGCCAAGCTTCAAGATCGGTGGGGCGGAATTCTGATGGAATGTCAACATTTTCAACTGAAAGTTTAGCAACTCTGTCTAGTCGTTTACTCATGTCTCCATCGGAACCCAACCCACTGAAGGGAAGATTATCAAAAATGCCCATTTTTTTTCCTCCATGTCAATTCTCCTAAGAAAATAACATTTTGAAAGAGCTTAAATCAGTTTTGCCCCTACTTCAACGGATTCAATTTCTAAATCTATTCTAGTATCTCCACCACCTTCGACATTCAAAGTCAAAGGTAGGGATTCCCCCACAGTTGCAGCTGGATTGCAAGCGGTCAGAGTAACCGTAAATCTGAACAACTCTCCAGAATTTAGATTTGTAGTATCTGCAATAACGGCATTCCCTGGAGTTACTGCATCGCCTGCACCGTCTGCTAATGTTGCAGTATCTGTTTGGAATCCGGTTGCATCACATACTACCAAGTAAGACATGGCAGTAGGCAAAGTTGGATCTGAACCAGATGCTAGTTTAGCAATAACTACTATTGTATCAATATCAGCATCGCCGTCGGCGTCTGTTGCTACATAGGCATCTGTAACTAATAATTTACCAGATATAGAATCTCTAGTATCGTCACCAGTTTTCTCGGCCCTATCTTGTAACTCTTCTGCAGTTTTGATAATAACTGTTGAAGCTACAGCAGCCACTAATATTAATGCAATAAATACAATCATTGCTCCAATACCTATTGAACCGCGTTCATCATATTTACCATAATTTCTCAGGTTTTCAGCATTCTTACTAGGCAACATTGTAACTATGTGATGAGTTATCATTTATGATGTTAATGTATAAAATAGACATATTGCCAATAATAACAACATTATTTAATTTAATATGGTCAAATTATCCAAGAATATTATTCTAGAATTAATTCTTACCCACATTTAAGACGTCAACTTCTAGATAGACTTTTTGACCTGGCCCCAAATTTTGAACAAATGGCAACCTCATTGCTTCAAAACCCTCAGGAAGCCAAGGATCTAAGATAATTCCTTCCATACTTTTCAATGTTCTATTTTCAACTCTTATTTGAACCTTCAAATGGCCATAATTAGCCAAATAGCCTGTAGTTATTGCTAATTTTCTTCCTAGCATTTTTTCTGAAGTTATAGATCCGGAGGGACGCATTTCTACTCCTATCTCAATATAACCTTCTGGAGGAATCTCTGGTATTTCTGTCATTTTTGGACTTGTAACCCATCCCAATGGCGTAGGTATTGACATCCTCATTGGCGACATATTATTGTCTCCTAAATTTTCTACTGTAATTACCATTAGTCCATTGTTTGTACTCTCAGGCCACTTAGATTCTATTGAGAGAAAAAAATTATTCACTAAAAAGGGACTTAATGCTTCTCCAGTTGGAACTGAACCTAAAACGCTTATTGCCCTTTCAAAGGCATCTGTTGCAGCTTTAAAATCATCTTTTGCTAATTTTTGTCTTGCTTCTCTTATGAGATTTAATGTTACTTCTTCAGAATCGCTAAGATCTCCAAGTTCATTCAAATGCCTATTTATTATTGATAATGATCTTTCTAATCCTTGAGGGCCTAAAGCTGCAATTGCCTTTTCAACAGAGTCGGCTGCAGCACCCCAATTACCTTCTCTCAAAAATTGTAATCCTAATGCTACAAATTCTGCTGAATTTAAATCATTTTCATTTAATTGTTCTAATTCATCCAGTTGCTTTGCCAAAGAATTTAGAGACCTAGATAAGCCTAATACTTGTTCTTCTAGGAAATCTGTTTCTTTACCTAACCTTTTAAGCATCTTTGATGCCTTAAGAGGTTTATTTTTCCATATTGTATGTTGAATTTTGATAGATTGTGCATCAATATGTTCTAAAATCTTCAAAGTCGCTTCGGCGCCGCCTGAATTGTTCAATTCTATTTTTTTACTCATTCAGAATCCCCCAGACGATTTTTTGGTTGGAATCGGTTTGAAGATTTTTGAGATGTAAGGATTTTCTTTATTTTCATTGCCTTTATTTCTAATTGGCCTAAATCGCCATATATCTTCTCGTAAGATCTGTCGAGGAATTTCAGAACAAGATGGATAATGATAGGTGATGCTAATATGTATAAAAATAATCCCATTAACCCTGTTGTGCTTGTATCTAAAACTAAATTGGGTTCTATGATTGTGAATAATAAGAAGGTAAATGGTGCACATGAAGAAATGGCCCTTAACTCTCTGAATGTTTTTCTTGCTTCGGTATCATGATTAGAAATTGTGGCACGGGCACCAGTTAATGATTTTCTTTTGTCATTGTATATTGCCTGCAATTCGGAGGAAGAAGTCCAAGCAATCCTTATGGATATCAATATTGCTAAAGATGCGCAAACAATGGGAAGCCAGGTAAACCAATTTGTCAAAGCAAGTGCCCCTAAACTCGCAGTAGCGAAGTAAGATGAAAGGAGGACGTAAGAAGGTGTAAAATTTCTTAATCCATTTCTATATAGATATAAAGAAGCCAGTAATAGTATTATTGAAACAAATGCCATGATTGGTACTTTTATGCTTTCATTACCTATTTTTACTAAATAACTTGGTGGCTCCCATGATTGAACCGTCAATTCTTGAGATCGTATATCGTTTGAAACGTCATTGCCCTTTATTTCTAATCCTGTCCCAGTTAATTGAGCATTGCATGTAATTGGCTCTCCTGTTGACCACCATGGTATAGACTTAGAGCTCATTTGCCATGTTGAATTAAAGGTTGCTTGTGATGCTAATTGTGGTATTTCTTGAGAACCAGAAGTAAACGTATCTAGATACGCTCCATTACAATAAACAGAAATTACTGATCCAGATGGTAAAACTGCATCCCCTGAATTTTTCACTTCAACAACTAATGTTGCTGTTTTACCTTCAATTAATTGAGAATCTAAGAATCTCATCTCTAATATCATTGGATCGGAGGTATCTGTAGTGGTCAAATTGATAGTAAAATCTGTCCAGTATTGCGCTGAATCAAGAGGATCTGCAAGATTTTTTAATCTAAATGTGAAATCATATCCATCCTCTGGTGCTAATTTATCTGTATCTGGTAAAATGAATTTGAAATCAAAAGAAGTATCTGAATCATAGGGCTGCACAGGGAGGAAATTAATCCCTACAAAGTCAGAAGATAATATTACATCATTTACAAAGAATTGCCAATTGGCTTGTGAATTTTGATCTGCGGAAATATGCCTAGAATTACTCAAAAGCGTAAGGTTGTACACTACTGCGGATTCATCTGTTTGTCCTAGGTTTGGTACATGCATCCACGGAATTCTAAGTATTCTACATCTGTCACCTTCATCTTCCTCACATAAAAGTAAGCCATCATCCCAAGTACTAACAGCACCTGTGTCAATTATGATAGCATCATCTGTCTGTATTCTAACAATTTCTATAGGTGTACTAAATGATGTTGTTTCTTCAGCATCGTCATCAGAAGTAAATATAATATCAAAAGTACCACTTTCTCCAACATAATGGTCAGAAGCAATAGGTGTTATTTCTAATGTTATTGAATAGCTTTCTTCTATTTGAATTATAAATTGTGTAGATGGAAGATTTGGATAAGATACTTGCCATCTTGACTGCTCCGTAACAGTCAATTGAGAACTCATGGAAACTCTTGCTGGTGCATTCCCTGCGTTTTCAATAACATAATCAAATGTTCTAGTTTGCCCCGGGACCATATTCATGTAATCAGAAGATGAGTTAATAATTAATTCAAAATATGGTTCAACTGTGATTGCGATATTTGTTAGTCCCAAAGTCAAATAATCTCCATTTGTGTCTGTAAAGTCATAAGAAAATATCTGAATAGGGATATTAAATACAGTCCCAGCTTCAAGCATTACATCAGGCCCTAAATTGGGTAATGTAAAATTCAGTCTGACAGGTAAACTATTTTCAGTACCTGGTTCTAATGAAAGATTATTATGTTCAGTTTCGAAAGTCCATATTCCTGATGAAGGTTCAGTCGGTAAAATAGGAATAAAGGAAACATTATTCTCAAGTAAATTACCAAGATTTTGTAGATTGAAATCTGCATTAATAGTGCCCCCTGGTTGAGCAAAGTAATTTGTACTGCCTTGTAAATTTAATGCATGATCTGGATTTACAGTTACTTCCATAGTTTTAGTATCCAATAAGCTACCATTATTTGATAATTTAATATCAAAAGTTGTTGAACTATCTGCACGTGCAGTATCTGATGCTTTAGCATAAACTCGAACAATGGAGGTTGCTCCTGGCGGGACTAGTACTGTTTTTGTCAATTCTAGTATAGAGTCGTCTTCATTGAATGTTATGAATAAATAGTTATCATCATTATTTTCTAAATCTAAAACAAAAGTCTGATTAGAGTTACCTGTGTTATTTAATTCAAACATTATTGTAGAAGATCCCAATCTATCTAAGATCGCTAAATCTGATCCTGTATTCAAATTGGCATTAATCAATTCATCTAATTGGAATTTAGCGGTTGCATATGAGAGTATTTCTGCTCGTTGATCTGCTGGCTCATGTTCATAATCACACACACCCGGATCTCTTTTGGTGCAGGCATAAATCATTATTTCATGTATTTTTTCGGCACTAGCAGTTGCAGGAGGAGTGGCTGAAACAGTAAATGATGTTTCATATGGAACAAGACATGAGCTACCTATTCCACAAAAACCTTCTATTCTAGATTTAATAGTTGTTGTGCTGCTTATAGACACAGTCCATCCCGGCATGGGAACATAATTCAAATCAAATATATCAGGGGAATTTCCCATGTTCTTTAATGTCATTTCTGCAACTATTGAGGTTGCAGGTGCACCACTTCCAATGGTCTTTGAAACTAGCCCTGCCTCGGATATTTGTGGTATATCAAATGATATTGAAGTAGAATTATTTGAAGTTCGGATAGTGTTTCCATTATAATCATCAAGAGCGAAGGTGGTTTCAGCGGCTACAGTAAAACTCAGTTCTCCTGCGGCCGGGTATGGAAAATTTACATTAGAAGTATGGCGCATGGTTATTACTCCATACCCACTTTCTCCAATCCCCAAACTCATTGTTGGAGGGCTTAGTCCAATTGTCCATCTTTGTTCTTCATATTGTGCTGCCCCGGTAGTAATTGGATCATGATCTAAAAATCTCTGAACTAAATTAATTTGTGCTGTACCGTCTGTATCTGAAGCTAAATTATTTTTAGATTGAACTCTAAACTTCAATGCTCTATTAACTGATAAGGAAGTTATTTCTTCCATCGTGACTTCTTCTAAACAAACTTCAAATCCTTTATCTAGTGGACAATCTAAATCCAAAGGTTCATCATTATCATCTAATAATTCAAAATCGATTTCTACTTTAGGTAAAACATGTATAGAAGTTGTGGCAATAACATCCAAACCACCAGATAATGGTATCGCTTGCACTCTGAAAGTTAATTCCAAATCTGCATTTATTCTCAAAGATGATTGTAAGGGTATTTCCATATCAGGTAGAATGAATGTTACAGGAATTGTAATATTCTCTCCAGGCAATAAAATATTTGTTACAGTAACAGGGGAAATTATTGTCCAATAAGGAACTGCCTCTAACATTGCAGCATTAATTTCATACTGAGCCGGGGCTGTACCTGTGTTATTCAATATATATTCATGAGTGAAACTCTCGCCACCGGGCTCGACATTAAAGTGATCTACTCCACTTGTATGAGAGCTGTTTTGAGTAATTGTACCCTGAAATAATTCTCCTGCCATTACGATTACACTCCTTTCCAAAAGTAAATTGTTACTTTGAGATATTACGGATAAGGTTACCATCTCGGAATCACTAATGTCAGCATCTTGTGGAACCTCCACTGGAATTGTAATAACTGTTGATTCCCCTGATGCAAGACTTAGGGGGGATGTACCCGGATAGATTACTGATGGTGCTTGTACCCAACCACTTACATTTGTATGTTCAACCGCAAAGGTTTCGGATAAACTGCCAGCATTTTGTAAAAGGAAAGATATATTTGTCCATTCTCCAGGGTCTACATTTCTATCAATTGGGGTTGATAGTACTGCATTTGAAAAATCAAAGGTAACTGAAATATCTGAGATACTTATAGTAGAAGTCGCGGATAATGCGCCAGTAACTTGGATTTCCCCAGATATAATATATTCTCCTTCCAAAGGCGTTCCATCAAATGAAATATCTATATTTGTAAATAAAGCAGGGCTAGAAAGGCTTCCAACAGGGGGTTGTATCGTTGTTGCTGTAATTGGAGTAACGTCACCTCCGAGTACAGATGTAAGTGACAAATCTGCAGTTACGTCAACAGGTATTGTGCCTGAATTTATCATTGAAATTGTTCCAGACCAAAGTCCTTTTGCTAATACATCATCATTATTTGGCAGGGTATCTGCAACGTGAGTAGCACTTTGTACATCAAGTACATCTATATTGGATAAAAGTAATTGATTGTTACTATTATCAGAGTCCGTCGATGAAGGGTCGTTTGTCCATAAGGCAATTAAAGAAGATCCGGAAGGAAAATTAGTTGCGTTCCAATACATTATATGATTAGAGGTCCAACCAGAAGAAATTGAAATATCTCGGCTATCCACTTCCGATTGACTCGACCCATCATTAACTTCTAGTGTAAGAGTACCTTCTGCATCAGTTCCTCCAAAATTTACTATTGTAACTCGAATTATGTGATTCATAGGAGAAACTGTAGGTACAGCCCCTACGTACACAGAAGGCGTGGTTATATCCAATTGAGTTACTGCAACATCTGCGTCCGATGCTTGGAATGAAGGTACATTATCAGATTTTAACGTCGTTTCCGGAGTATAGGGCAAAATTGAAAGAACCATAATGGTGACTATTAAAATTGCTTTAACTTTCATAATATCTTATCCCAAAAAGTATACTTCTACAAATCTGTGTAGCCTGATGGCTATACGCCCGAATGTAGAGGGGGGTTGACTCGGATATGAAATACACGGTTATAAAATTGATTTGACACGTCTAAAGTAGTTAATTTAACCGATGTTATGAAAAGACGGAGCACAGGTTCAGAACTGTGGACGTTGTTTCGCTTGTCATCGTCGTGACGGTAATTGGTTTATTTTTTCAGGGCGTATACAGAATATTATTTGGGAGTGGTAGAAGAACCATTTTGCCTCCAACAGAAATAAATTTACCTGGATTTGAATCTGAATCTGTTCAATTAAGAAATAGGAGACGGAGTGGTAGAAGATCTGATCGTTCAGATATTTCCCTCCCCTCTGATGGTTTAGGAGAAGGAGGAGGTGTTTTAGGAGAAGGAATTCAGGAAGCTGTGATTAGTGAAGAAGGTGTTTCTGCTTTTAGTGAAAGATTAGAAAGAGAGGGTGCAAAAAGAGGTTCAGTACAAATTAGCCTATTATGGAATAATTGGAATGATTTAGATTTGCATGTAATTACTCCATCAGGAGAGCATATTTTCCATGATAATAGAAAATCTGCATGTGGAGGGGAATTGGACTTAGATATGAATTTTAAACCAACTTCTAAAACCCCTGTGGAAAATGTAGTATGGACCAAAACGCCTCCTTCAGGAACATACAGGGTTGGAGTGAGGCATTATAAAATACAACATAAAAGTAAATTTTTATCGAAAATTCCTATAATATCAAATTTCATACTAAAAAATGAGACAGATTTCAAAGTTAGTGTAACTATAGGGGCCAGTCAAAGAGTATACGAAGGGAAGATTAGGCATAATAAAATAAATAATGAGTTATTATTCATTGCTAAGTTCGCTATTGCAGAAATGCAGAGTGGAGAATCAAAGCCCAAAGAATTGGTTTTAGAAGATGAAAACATACAAGAGTTAGAAAAGGATAATTCTGTGATGAATAGCACTATGATCGAAATGTCATTGGATTCCTCTAATGATCTTGGACTAAGTTTAGAACAACCAAATGGACAAATAATTTCTTTCTTAGATATTGGAAAGGATAAAAATATACTATTTAATATGGATAAAATAGCCAATAAACAATCAATTAAACTAAACAACCCTATGGAAGGAAAGTATAATTTATTTATCGAGGAATATGAAACAACCGAAGGCGATGAATCTACAAATTATGAGGTAACTGTAAATTATAAAGATGGATCTAAGGATGACTTTGAAGGTGTCATTGATAAAGGTCAGGAAAAAATAAAGATTGGAGAATTTGAAATTAAATAATTTTGATATTTAATAGTTTATTTCTATAATTTGTAATACTTTTTCCATCCATTTTAATTTTGATAGTTTTAATTCTTTATCAGTAATTCCAGACCATTTGCCAACTATATCTGTCCTTGTACCTATCATTACTATTCTTTCTTTAGGTACTCCTATAGAGTGAACAAAACACACTGCTCTATCTCCGTCTGTAAATCCTCCAAAATTATACATACCATCAATTTTTTTAGGTAATTGATGTGTTAAAACTATCTTCATCTCAATATCAGAAGAAAGAATATAATCGATGACCTTCGTCCAAGAAAGAATATTGTCTCCATGAGCATGGAGTATCAATGGGATTTCTTTTTGAATGGCTTTAGTTAGTCCGCTTCCTCCATCTCCATCACTTATGACACAAAGTGATCGAGACCAAGCTTCTTCTTCCAGTTCATCATCTAATGTGGAAAAAACTGCACCTGCACCATCTGCCAATACTAAAAAATTATTATTTTTTAAAATTTTAATTATTTCTAAAGATGTCACAGCAGCACCGACAATTACAATTTTTTTATCGGTAGAATTCATTCGCTCAATGATATCAAATAGATTTTTTTCCCGATTAGATATTTTCCAACTATTAACATTTGAATTATCAACTGTATACAATAATTTTTCTGTACTATGTAAATCATCACTCAAATTCCAACCGAAAAAATCCCTTATCTCATCTTGGATTTTAATTAATTCGTGATTGGTATGTTCAATTCTTTGTTTTATTGGTGGCATAATGTCCTTTCTCATGTATATCGGCATAGTGAGTATTGAAGAACCCTAGGGGTGCATAGGGGCTTTATGCCGCCGATGCCGCTCGAGTTGCCCGGGATTGGTGATGAGAGCATACTGGCAAGATATGGTTTTCTTCCTCAGAGTAAAGAATATATTAAAAAATTATTAGAGGAAAATGACATAACAATAGAGCAATTGATAGATGCCCCTTGGCTTGAAGATATTCGAGCAAGAGGTCGAATTAGGTTAGTGGAGAGTATTACCCACAAAGGTGATATTAAATCGGCAGAAATTATAGATTTATCAACTGAGATAGGGAAAATGACAGAATGTTTGTCATTTCTATATGCGATGTTGATAATATGTGCGTCTTTTGATGAAAGACTATTGGGAAGATGGATTGAGGGAGAATCTAGTAGAGCAGATTATTTATTGGGAGCAGATAGTCAAAATTTTATGTTAATTGCAAAAACATATCTTTCTGATATTAAAGAGAATAAAGATGAAAATGGTGTTTCTGTTTATTGGATACCAATTAGTGATTTCATAGAATTATGCCCTAAAATTTCAGGAAATTATTGGAGATTAATAAATCGTTCAGTGAAAGCTGGTTGGGTTTGTATGAATGCAGGAGTAGGGGAAACTAGTATGCAACGTACGTCTAGATTATTAAAAGAAAGAATTCGTGAAAATCTTAATGAAATATGTATTCAAAGAATGGAAAAAATGGATGATGAATTTGCGGCCCTATTCTCATCTTCTGTAGAAAGAATAGTTAGTTTGTTTTCAGAAAGAGTTCGAGAAGAAATGCCTATGAGTGCTACAACAAGGAATGAGTGGCCTCCTTGTTTTGAATTAGCTGTTTCAGAATTAAATCAAGGGATAAATGTAAATCATACGGGACGTGTCTTTTTAGCCGCTATGTCCAGATCAATGGGCTTTTCTCAAGAAGAAACGTTGGCATTTTTTTCAAATGCTCCTGATTATAATGCAGAAACCAGTGGATATCAAATAAATCAAATATACGAGAGGGAATATACTCCCCATGGTTGTTCAGCACTAAAAACAGGAGCTCGTTGTCCAGTTCAGAAAGGTGATAATTCGCTTTGTGATCAAGAATGGATGACTCATCCGCTTAAATATCTAAGAGCAAAACAGAGAAGAAGATATAATGAAGATACGAATCAAAACAAAGACATGGGAGGAGAAGACGGAAGCAGAATGTCCAATTCCTCATAGGTAATATCCAATTAAAATAAATATTAAGGTGAGAGTGATTATATGGCTAGAACATTAATAATGACTGTTGACAGAGATAATGATTTAGGTGTTAAAGCTGGAATAAGAGGTCCCGTAATAGGTAGAAAGAATGCTTTAAATGCAGTATTGCGATTAGGAATTGCAGATCCAGAAGAATCTGATACAAACGCAATTTTAGGTGCATTGCACCATCATGATAAGATGGTAGAAAGTGCGAAAGGAAATGATGAATTAGAAATAGCGATATTAACGGGTGATGTAAGAGTTGGTCCGCGTAGTGACAGAGCCATTGCAAGTCAATTAGAAGAAGTAATCAAGGAATTTCAACCAGATTCGGCAGTTCTAGTCACTGATGGTGCAGATGATGAGGCATCTCTTCCGATAATAACCTCAAGAATAAGAGTAA
>Ga0115011_10003155_pt1 | contig 11249 bp, 7 predicted proteins | sample TroAtlMetagenome_2_FD_88705 | JGI IMG/M metagenome (GOLD analysis project Ga0115011, IMG submission 88705) | Marine eukaryotic phytoplankton communities from Atlantic Ocean - Tropical Atlantic ANT8 Metagenome | ecosystem: Environmental > Aquatic > Marine > Oceanic | place: Tropical Atlantic... | reverse complement strand
TTATAATACTCCTTGTCCTTAGGTATGGACTGACGAGGGTCACGTGGCTCGGGTGTCTTGCAACCCGGGAACAAACTGATACCGAAAAAAAGCGTTGAAAGAACGCCCCGGCTAAAACTCATCCTCTTCATCAAGCTTTCTGGCCGCTGCAATTTCGGATTCATTCAATTCCCGAATCTCAATATTGCGGTATTCACCGGTGGTTCTAAAAGTCGAGATGGCAAAGGGAACAGACTCCTCAATCTCACCAAACCTCATGCCAACCTTTCGATCCTTGATGCCAACATTCACAATACGGTCTCCATCAACAAATCCCTGAAACCGGTTATCACTTACCATAAGGCGAATCTTATACCACTGCCCCTCGACAAACTCCCTAGCGGTCATGGTTGAATTATCCATGGCGTCCATATAATCGATGCTTGAAATTCCACATACGGCTCCGCCCCATCCACCAAGCACAAAAGTGGCATGCGTGTCTCTATAGGGAAATGTCAGACAGTAGAAAAAATCATCTCCCTCAACACGACGCGCCTCCATTGTCACTTCATAATTTAACTTAGGGAGCTTCTCTTTATCATAATCGGGTCGCCGCACGCCGCTGAGAATCTCCCCACGGTCGATGCGCAAAATTCCGGTTTTTTCGTCAACAGTAACCTCACCTCCGGCGACATAGTCACACACCTTCCAACCTTCCAACGATTTGCCGTCAAAAATTTTCGATACTTTCTCTTCAGCCTCCGTTTGCTGGTCCTTTAACGGCGGCTTCTTCCCCTGTTGGTTACAGGCGACAAAAACGAGGAACGAAATAAGTAGGGAAAAGACAAATCGATTCATATCAGGTTTGCAAGATAACCTCACCCAGTCACTGGGGGAAGTTTAAAACCTAATCCCGAATTTCGGCAAAAGCTTCGCCAATTACCTGAACGCTGCGATCAATATCCTCCTGGGCATGTGCCATACTGATAAAGCCCGTTTCGTAAGGAGATGGAGCCAGAAATACTCCATTCTCAAGGCAGTAATGAAAGAATTGCTTAAATGATCCACCATTGGCGGCAACCTTAGCGCTTTCCAGATCAAAAACCTCCTCGCTGGTGAAGAACAGACAAAACATTGAACCTACCCTGTGGAAAGTGAAGTCACGGCCTGCCTGAGTCATTGCCTCCCGAACCCCATTTTCAAAAGCGGAGCCAATTTCCTCCAGACGCCGCCAACCCCTCTGCTTTTCCATCTCATGCAACTGGGCCAATCCTGCCGCCAAGGCAAGAGGGTTACCCGAAAGCGTACCCGCCTGATAGACAGGTCCGTCAGGTGCAAGTTGATTCATAATCTCAGCACGACCGCCGAAGGCACCCACAGGCAAGCCGCCACCAATTACCTTACCAAGCGCAGTGAGATCAGGAGTGATCCCATAGAGTTGCTGTACACCACCCTTAGCAACTCGGAATCCTGTCATCACCTCATCAAAGATCAGCAATGCGCCATGCCTTTTGGTAATATCACGCAAGAATTCAAGATAACCATCACGTGGAAAAAACAGTCCCGCGTTGGCGGGAATCGGCTCGAGAATAACTGCTGCTATATCATCGCCATCGTCAGTAAATGCCTTTTCTACACTCTCAGGATCATTAAAAGGAAGAGTGATGGTTTCGGCAGCAAAGGACCGGGGTATTCCGGCACTGTCGGGTTCACCATGGGTCAGTGCTCCACTTCCGGCAGCCACCAGCAAGGAGTCAACATGCCCGTGATAGCAACCCTCAAATTTAATTACCTTGTCGCGGCCGGTAAATCCGCGTGCTAGGCGAATCGCTGACATAGTGGCCTCCGTGCCGCTGTTCACCATGCGAACTTTCTCAACGGAAGGAACCCATTCCACAATTAACCTCGCCATCTCGATTTCAAAGAGATTGGGTGTGCCAAAGCTAACGCCACGCTTTGCCGCCTCGGAAACCGCCTCTATCACGGGAATCGGAGCGTGACCGAGAATGGCAGGCCCCCAAGTCCCCACATAGTCAATGAGCTCATTATCATCAACATCCCATATCCTGCACCCCTTGGCCGCACGAACGAAAAACGGGTCGCCGTCAACATTGCGGAAGGCTCTTACTGGAGAATTCACCCCGCCGGGGATAATCTCACAGGCACTCTTATACAACTTGGAGGAAAGGGAATGGGCAGACATAAACGCCTCTTAAATTCGTCCTGACATTAAGTAATCGCAAGCTCTGGTAAAACCGGTGATACGTTGCAATGAGTGACAGAGTCCGGTAAGGTTTGTAAATTAATGAAGCTCAATCCCTCACGGACTATAACCTCTGCACTTGCCGGTGTGTTGGTAATCAGCGCTATGGCAAGCGATGCTGCCGGCTCAACGCAGCGCGGGAAAAGTGCGCTTAGCCGCGAACCGGGCGCCATTTACTTCGAAGACTTTACTGACACAAGGGTAGAGTTACTAGCGATCAGGCAGGATCCTATCTACGCAACTGCCCAACGCAAACGGGCCCTCGGGGTGCTTAAGAAATCCAGAAAAGTAACGGTTCTGGCCATGACCGACAAACAATACATGATCCGGGGCATGGCACTCCATGGGCAGGTAAAGGGCTGGGTATTTCCTTCTTCCCTAGCCTCTCTGGACAAAGAGTTTGTCGCAAACCTGCGCGCGCTTTATGAGCGGCAACAGGTGGTTGAGGACCTGATCAAAAATCACCAAATCGCACTGGGAATGACCACTGAGGAAGTGGTCGCCTCGCTGGGTAAACCTGGAAGAAAACATTCCAAACTCGACAAGGGAGGCAGGAAAGATGTTTATGATTATGTCACCTTCGAAAGGGTGCCCCAATATCAGATGAGGCGTGATGCGTATGGCAACCTGGTCAGACAGAAATACTACATCAAAGTGGAAAGCGGCAAACTGTCGGTAACCTTCAAAAATGAGGTTGTGGAAAGTATTGAAGAAACGGAAGGAAATCCACTAGGTGGTGGAGGGGCAAAAGTCGTGCCTATACCCATTGAGTTGTTCTAGGTCCTGAAGCATCGACATAATGGCAATCTTTTTGACCTAAGATAAACCGGTTGCCGAAGCACTCCGCAAAAATGAGCATCAGCCAAGTTCCAGTCATTGCTTTCTTAAACACATGATCCCCTGATTGATCGAATGAAATACCCTCTGCTAATTATCATCATACACATCCTTCTACCTTTACAGCTGCAAGCTGATACCAAGTTGCGCCTGCCCAACATCTTCGGGCAAGGCATGGTAATCCAGCGTGACAAGCCCGTTAACATCTGGGGGTGGGCAGCAGCGGGCACCAGAGTTGAGGTCAGCTTCGCCGAGCAGAACAAGGTAACCATGACCTCCAAAGACGGCACCTGGAACCTGACACTTGAGCCGATGTCTGCATCACGTAAACCGCATCACCTAAGGGTCTCCTCTGGAGAGGATGTTCTTAGTCTGGGCAACATTCTTGTCGGTGAAGTCTGGGTTTGTGGGGGACAAAGCAACATGGAATGGACCTTACGTGGATCACGTGATGCCGATCTGGAATTGGCCGCCGCCAACTACCCAGACATTCGTTTTATCAGGCTGCCAAAAGTGGCGAAACTCAACCCGCAAGACGATTTCCCGGTCGGAAACCCTGCGAACCCTGTAGGTAATTGGCGCAGTGCCGTCAGTGCTCATGTTGATAATTTTACTGCCGTTGGCTATTATTTTGCCAAACGAATTCACCGCCAGCTGAATGTACCTGTCGGTATCATTGATAATTCATGGGGCGGCACCCGTGCCCAGCACTGGTGCAGCAAGAAAACCCTTTCCAGTATACCGGAAATGATTCCAGATCTGGAAAAATTCGACTCAGCCCTTCAATTATGGATTGAAGATGGGGGACAAAAAGGTGCTGAAAAGCGCATAGCAAAAGCTATGGCAGAATGGGAAAAGCAACGGCAACACGCAAAGGATCAGGGTGAGCGTGAACCCCGCAGGCCTAACGTGAAAAATTTCCAGAACCCTGCCGATGGCGGGCAACCGGGAGGCATGTTCAACGGTTCCCTCATGCCGATAGCGCAAACAACAATCAGGGGAGCTCTATTCTATCAAGGTGAAAATAATTCATTTTCCACCGCATGGAAACCGTTTCACCGCACGTTCCCAGCAGTTATCAGTGACTGGCGCAATGCTTTTAGTAATCCTGATATGCCCTTCGGAATAATCCAGATTGCCGGTTGGAGCAACCGCCGCTCGATGGTGTACGACATGAACCATCACTGCAATATCGTAAGGGAAATTCAATTGGACACATGGAAGAGCATTCCGAACACGGGGCTTATCGTAACCTATGACACCAATTCAAACGGGAGTATCCACCCAGGACGGAAAATGCCAGTCGGCGAGCGCACTGCCCGCTGGGCTCTTGCCGAGGTTTATAACATGAAACAGGCAGGCACAGATAAGAAGCTCGAATGACGAGGCCCCGTCTTCGAGGAAGCAACCTTCTCGGAGGGCAAAGCTTACGTGACCTTCGTAAACGGCACAGACCGCGGCCTACGCCTTGATCAGGATGTTGATGTCGGGTTTGTTCTCGCCGGCAAAGACCGAGTTTTTTATCATGCCCGGGCACGCATCAGTCAGAGAAAATCGGATAAAAGACAGCAAATCGAAATATGGTGCGATGAAGTACCAAAACCGGTGGCTGTTCGTTATGCATTCTCAAACCTGCCTATGGGCGAACTGATGAACGCACGTGAACTGCCAGCTTACCCATTCCGCTCAGATGATTGGCCAATGACTCCACATCAGTCTACCGGCTCCTATCAACGATCAAAACTGAAATGAATCTTGGGCAAAAAACCCTTGTCCTACTGCTGTTCATCAATCCACTTTTGCTTGATGTCAGTGCGCAGGTGCGACCGGCTTGTGGCATACCCGTCCCGGAGCTGGCATCGCTTGATTCAGCCATGCAGAACATCATGCAGGCAAATGATATCGGTGCCGGTGCGCTTGCACTGATGAAGGACAATCAGGTGGTTTACCGCCGAGCCTTCGGGTGGCAGGATAAGAATAGAAGCCTCCCCCTGCGGCCTGACTGCATGATGCGGATAGCCAGCATCACCAAGCCGTTTACTGCAGCCGCAATCCGGCACCTTATAGCTAGCGGCCTTATCAGCCTAGAAAGCCAAGTCTTCAGTGACGGTGATCCCACGACCGGACTACTGCACTATAAAGCTTTCGGAACCCGTGATGCGCGGCTCACTGATATCACGGTTGAACACCTGCTTAAGCACAAGGGAGGTTGGGATCGCGACGAACCGGGAATCCCCGACCACACCTATCAGGAAAAACAGATAGCTAATGAAATGGGCGTGGAAAGCCCTCCTTCGAGAATGAATGTGGTGCGCTGGATCATGGGCAAACCGCTACAGTTTGCTCCCGGCACGGATACTGCTTACTCCAACATCGGATATCTTCTGCTGGGATTAATTGTCGAGGAAACCACAGGTCAAAGCCTCCTGGATTACCTCCAGGCCAATGTGCTTGATCCTATCGGTATTTCTGCAGGACAAGTTTTCTACGGCCGCAGCTTTAAAGCAGACCAGGATCTACGTGAACCCTATTACGATGCAGGTGGCGGCCTTGCGGCCAATGTCTTCTTTCCTGCCTTCAGTGACGAACCTTTTGTTGAACGTCCTTACGGCAACTGGAATCACGAGGCGCGTATCGGTCAGGGTGCCATGGTTGCAAATCCTTACGCAATCCTTTCCTATCTTGCAGCCCACCAGGTCAATGGCAGTAACATTGGTGGTCCAAGGCCCTCACCTGGTAACTGGAAATGGAACCACACCGGTTCTCTATCGGGAACCAACTGTCTGGCGCGACAACGAGGTGACGGAATTAATTATGCGGTCTTCTTTAATAAGCGGCCATCGTCGGGAAGCTCTTACGCGCTTCAGATGCGGCTGGCGATAGATGAAATCATCGATTCCGGTGCAATTCCTTCATGGCCAACCGCTGATGTTCGCTATCAAGATATACCCATTCCTGAAATCCGTATTAATGCCGACCCCACAGTTCTGAGCTTTTCATCAACTGCCGGAAGGCATTACCAATTAATTCAATCCACCGACCTACAGGAATGGGCTCCTGCCGCCGAGCCTCAGATTGGCGACAACAACGAATTGAACTTCATTCTCCCTGCAAACAACGCAGGACTTATGTATTACAGGGTGAAAATCACTCAATAGACTCTGGCGCCTTGGCATTTACCTCAAGGCAGCAAAGAGTAAAAGTTGGTTTTTGTGTTATATTGATAGGCAACACACTGTTATTTTATAGTCACTTATCACCCATTGCCGGTGAATAGGCACAATGAAAACCAGCCGCCGTCACATTCTTAAAGGGCTCTCACTTGGAGCCGGATCCTCACTGCTTGCACCAATGGCAGAACGGGTAATGGCTAATGCTGAGGGTAAACAAAGTCCACCGCGCTTCGTTTTTGTGATCCAAAGCAATGGCTTTGATGCTATTCAGGCATGCCCAGAAAGCATCCCATTCCAGCATTATTCTGATCGAGAAAAATTCGAGTCCATTGACCTAGCCAAACACAAACTGCCCAAGGGGCTTGCTCCCCTGGAACCATTAAAGAGCAAGACCACAATTGTGCAGGGTCTTTCGGGGAGATGCACCGGTGGCGGGCACTCAACCCACGGCGGTTGCCTCGGACTCTACAGAATATCTGGTGCTAACACTTCTCCCCAGAGCATCACGATTGACTACCAATTAGGACAAGCCAATCCCGGCATCCTGCCTTGGGTGGGTGTCGGAATGGCATCTGGAGCTCAAGACGCATTGATGAACATTTCCGCGAGGGCACCTCATAAGTCGATGCCTATTATCTTGCAGCCTGAGAAAGCATACAACGCATTCTTCAGCGTAGCTGCTGGAGGAGAACGCGAAAAGAACTTTCACTTAAAGCGCAACTTACTTGACTACATGGTAGGTGACGTCAAAAAAACCCGTACAGCATTGGGCTCATTGGCAGGGGAGGAACTAGATGCTTATTTAAGTGCCTACGACCAGTTGGCTGCCCGGCAATATAAGTTGCTTGAAAACAAGGATGTCCTCAAGAAAGCAGCTCCTCAACTGGACGATCGGTTTACTTCCGAAATAGCCACCCAGCGCCTAGAGGCCCAATTCGAACTGGCCACCTCATCCTTGATTGGAGGATTAAGCAACGTGGCAACAATTACTTCTGCTGCCACCGAAATAAACGCCCAACCCTATCTTGGAATCGGCGTAGATGTTAGTAATCACGGCTATGGCCATATGGGGGGTAACAAACGCGACGCTAAAGGCATACCCTATTATGAAAAGACGCGTGGCTGGCTTTTCAGCCTGATCGCCAAGATGGCTCGACGCCTTGAAAAAACACCCGAGGGCAATGGTAATATGCTGGGTAATACCCTCATCATCTACATGAGCGATGCTCCTGACACGCATCACTCAACCGGATACGAATGGCCGCTGGCCATTGTCGGAAACCTTAAAGGCACATTGAACTTAGGGGGCCGCTACATTAATTTTCCTGGGTACGGAAAGTCCGGCCATCACACGGTGGGAACGCTTTATACAACATTGCTTCATTGCGCTGGCAAGCAGCAGCAAACCTTTGGCCACCTTGACCCGGATCTGGACGAAAAGACCATGCAAACCGGCCCGCTTTCTCAATTAATGACCTGACACAGGGCCATGAAGCGCCTGCTTGCCATATCTTTTTACAGTATCATTCTCCCACTTTGGTATACCGCTACGGCTAATGCCAAATGGACAGAGCATCGGCGAGCTCTTCTAGTCAACGCCAGCTCAGAAACAGGACATCTTGGAAAGGTCAAGCAACTGGAGAAGGCTTTGCAAGCCAAAGGCTTTTTGGTGAAAGTGATCGGAGACAACCCCAAAACCGATGGGGTCACCTATGAGAAGTGGGTCCGTAGCATACCGACCATGAGCATGAGCATCCTTTATTACTTGGGGCGCTTGGAAACAGAGAAAAGCCCCGATGGCAATCGTATCTGCTACTCTATAAAGCTTGGTGGCTACAAGGTTTTACCTCCAGCCCGTGACCCAAGTTTAGGGCGAGGGCGAGCTGAAGACAAGCCATGGCTAAGCCTTGAGCGCTTGTCCCAGAAGCTGAGCTATAACGTAGCTCGGGCCAACATGGTGATCATCGATTGTCTGGGTATCGATGACAAGGCAAAGACAAAGATGTCAACGGTTGATATGTTCGCCCAGGCTTCGGGACAATTTCGTGGCGAATTGTTTTCCAGTTTCTATCCTGGAAAAGCGGCCTTTCATCCCAGTTTGAAAGCTCCCTCACATGGACCATTCATGGCAGAGGCTTTAATCCAGTCACTCAAAAATAACGGCCCTTTGCCTCCGCGCATTGACAAGCTCGGTTACACAGTGACTCCACGTGAAAAGATCTTTGAGTTGCAGCACGAGGCCGCCGAAGTTTGTTCTCCACCCGAAACCCTGCGTGAAGGTCGATTCGCTGGCGACCAATGGGTCGACCAAAACGGATTCTGCTTCGTCTGGTGCCCCGCAGCAACATTCAAGATGGGAGATGCAGCTTTCGAGGACGCTCAACCCGTTGAGGTCACGCTCACTAAGGGCTACTGGATGGGTAAATATGAAGTGTTAGGCGATGAGGCAAACCTGTTCAATGCGGGCGGTCAAAAACTGGGTGTCCGCTATGCAAAGTTTCTTCCTCCAAGCATCGGTAGCGTCGACAAGGTAATTCTCGAGCTGAGGAAGTGGCAAAAATATTTAACTGGAAAAGGCATGGCATACGAGGGGTGGACTTACGACTATCCTACTGAAGCGGAGTGGGAATATGCGTGCCGGGCAGGCACCCGGGCAGGCTATCCGAGCGCCATCAAGGACTTAGGTAAGTATGGCAATTTCGCCGACCGCACCTTGTCTGATGACCGTGAATTCGTGCATTACGTCTATGCCTACCGCGAAGCAAACGATGGCTACGGCCGGTTATTTGCCCCCGTGGGGCAGTTCCTTCCCAATAAATGGGGTATCCATGACATGCTGGGCAATCTTGCTGAGTTATGCTGCACATACTATTCAGATAGTTTGACCGCAGGAGCTGATCCCAATTTCCAGTCGCTGCCTGCCCCAAGGGGTTCGCGCCACCGCATTTCGCGGGGAGGTTCCTGGTGCAGCCCGCCGGAGTATTTGCACGTGGCGTTTCGCAATGCTTTCACCGGCACCCAGACCCCGCATATCGGGATGCGCCTGATTCTCAGGCAAGGGCCTTCGGTCACCCGGACCCGAACCGAGATATCCGATGCCCTTCAGGCCAAGCTGGATGCCGAGAAAAAAGCCAAATAAACCAAAAATTAGCAATGCCCGTACTGGCTTTCCATATCGTTCTGGCTTTTACGTTTTCTTTCATAGTGCCGACTGCCTCAGGAGGTGAATTCAAAAAACACATTCAGCCGTTCCTCAAGAACTATTGCGTCACGTGTCATGGTCCTGATAAGCAAAAAGGGGCAATTCGCGTGGATCAATTAACGCAGAGTATGAGCGACCAACAGGAGGCTGAACTGTGGTCCCGCATACTGGAAGCCATCGAGTTTGGCGAAATGCCTTCGGAAAATGCAAAGAAATTTCCCACCAAGGCAGAAGCCCGTTTTGTCCAGAACTGGATCGCACATACCCTAAATCAGGCAGGCCTAAAAGTGGAGCAAAAGAAGGACAAGGAGGGCTTCGGCAACTTGGTTCCACACGACCTGCTCTTTTCTCCCGTTGAGCGAAAGCGCCAGGTTGATGTGGCGGCCCGACTCTGGAGGATTAGCCCCAAAGCACTTGCTCATACAATTCGCGGCGCACGTATGATCTCAAATCCATTTGCCCTCGACAAACCGCACGGCAATTTCCGCGACTTCAAGGGCAAGTATGCATTCAACTCGCTGATGGCCGAGCAAGTGACTGAGCTGGCCCTTGCTCATTCCGAAAAGGAGGCCAAGAACGCCCGTAAGGCAATCGTCTTAATGAAGGAAAAGGGCAGCACCATCAACGAGGCCAACCGAGAAGCGATCAAGAGGCACTGTCACAATGTGCTTAGACGGACTCCAACCGAAGAGGAAATGGAAGTGATGATGGACTTGCTCAAGAAGGTCGATTCGGAACTTGGCGTTCCCTTCGGTCTACAGGCCGTTTACGCATCTATCATTCTAAGACCCGAGACATTGTTCCGATTTGAGGGGACCGAAAACATCGACGCGAATGGATTGGTCGCACTTACCCGACGCGAACTCGCAAACTCGCTTTCTTTCGCCCTGACGGACTTGCCCCCGGATAGCAACATGCTGCGTGCTTTCGAAAACGAGGATTTGACTCCACGCGCAATTCTTCGCATGGAAATTCAACGGCTTCTCGACGATGAGAAGCGCCCGACAGCGAGAAACCGCTTGCTGCAATTTTTCCAGGAGTATTTCGACTACCTGAAGGCAGAAGATGTCTTCAAAGATCAGATCAAGGGGCACAAGCACTGGGCTCCAGCTTTGGTTTACGACCTCAATGCTCTGGTTACACAGGTATTAAAACAGGACAAACAAGTCTTTAAGACATTGCTCACCACCCGGAAATACTTGGTGTACGTGAACAGCCATCGAGATCATGGCAACCCGCTCGTCTACAACTTGCCCCCGGACTGGAAGCCAACCCCTAAACCCGTCACTTTTCCCAAAAATCAACGCATGGGAGTACTTACCCACCCTGCTTGGCTAGTAGCCCACTCCACTAATTTCGACAATGATCCTATCCGCCGTGGTCACTGGATCCGCTATAAATTGCTTGGAGGTATCGTCCCTGATATCCCCATCAATGTTGATGCGAAGCTTCCTGATGAGCCGAGCTGGACACTTCGGCAGCGAATGCATGTTACGCGTGTGGAGCAATGCTACAAATGCCACAGCAAGATGAACCCGCTTGGGCTCCCATTCGAGTTATATGATCACTATGGTCGTTATCGACTCAACGAACTGGATATACCCGTCGATGCAACAAGCAGAATCATCAACACTGGTATCCCTGATATGGACGGCGAAGTGAATGGACCCTTCGAATTGATCGAGCGCTTAGCCAACTCCACTCATTGTGAGCAGGTCTTCGTTCGCTACGTCTTTCGCTTCTTCATGGGACGCAACGCGACACTGGGAGACGCCAAAACGTTGCAGGAGGCTCA
>Ga0115011_10003154_pt1 | contig 11250 bp, 5 predicted proteins | sample TroAtlMetagenome_2_FD_88705 | JGI IMG/M metagenome (GOLD analysis project Ga0115011, IMG submission 88705) | Marine eukaryotic phytoplankton communities from Atlantic Ocean - Tropical Atlantic ANT8 Metagenome | ecosystem: Environmental > Aquatic > Marine > Oceanic | place: Tropical Atlantic... | reverse complement strand
TGAAAGGAACAATATAAATTTAGGGCAATTAATGGGCGATCATTCTATGCTGCAGAGATTGCAAGATGGAGAAAGTATTGATTTGGGAGAATTTACAAATAAATATGACCCAGTGACTAGAATGATACTAGAAAATGGAGGAATTTTTCCATTTGCAAAAAAACTTACTGCAGGAGAGATTAAACTTCCAGAAATTAATAAAATTTCACGGCCGATGACTATAGCTGAGAAAATTATTTCTAAAAAATTAATTTCTGAGGATTCGACTAAAGGATTTGTCAAACCAGGAGATGCGGTGTTAGCATCAGTAGATGGAGGTTATTCTCATGAATTTACTACCGCACAAGTTCACGAGTTTCTAAAATCTGAATATGGCGACGAATATAAAATTCCTAATCCTCCAAAATTTGCTGTATTTGAAGATCATTTATTGTATGCAACAGGTGTGCCAAGATTTGGTAAATTCGAAGAAAAAATTCAAACTTTAAGAGATATGCAGAATGATTTTCAAAGACATACAGGAGTTAGAGATTATTCCGCAGTTAATGGGATTTCTCCTGGCATATGTCACCAAGTTGCAAGAGAAGAATTTATTGATGTTGGAGATTTTATTCAAGCGACAGATAGTCATACCTGTATGGGAGGTGCGAGTAATGCATTGACGTATGGAGTAGGTTCTACCGAATATGCGAACTTGATTCATAATCAATTTGCATTTGTGAAAGTTCCAGAAAGTATCAGATTTAATCTAGTAGGTAGACTTCATTCTGGATGTACTGCTAAAGATGTTATATTGCATATTTTATGGAAGTATGCTGCAAAATCGGAAACCCTCGATAGGAGTATGGAATTTGGTGGGCCGGGCCTCTCAAGTTTGTCAATGGATGAAAGAGCTACTTTGTGCAACATGGCAACGGAATGTAGTGCCAAAACAGGAATATGTGACCCTGACGATTTGACTGTAGAATGGTTAATGGAAAGAAGAAGTGAATTGACAAGAGAAGAGATCATGGAAGCTTTTGTTACGGCAGATGAAGGAGCAGTGTACCATGGAGGAGTTCATACAATAGATTTAGATGAAATTAAACCAATGGTGGCACATCCTGGAGACCCTGACAAAGGAATACCATCTGACCCAACAAATGGAGCCTATATCGACGAGTTGGGGATTGTAAATATTGACATTGCATATGCCGGCTCATGTACTGCAGGGAAAGATGATGATTTTGCATATTATGCAGAGGTGACAAAGGCGGCCCTAGATGCTGGATTAAAAGTTGCAGAGGGCGTAGATTGTTATATTCAGTTTGGTTCAAAAACGGTAAAAGAATTGTCGGAAAAAAATGGGTGGACAAAAATGTTTGAAGATGCGGGTGTGAAATTAATTGATCCGGGTTGTGGCGCTTGTATAGGAGCCGGGCCGGGGGTAAGCGATAATGATGAACAAGTTTCTATTTCGGCAATAAATCGAAACTTCCAAGGTAGGTCTGGTCCAGGAAAACTCTACTTAGCAAGTCCGCTTACAGTTATGGCTAGCGCATTTACAGGACATATTACTGCGTGGAGTCCGGACCTTTTTTCTTAGAAAGGAGGCTCCAAACCCCCCAAATGGCAGCAATGAACCAAGCAATTTCTAAAATTAGAAATGCCCATTCATCAATAAAATAAGCGCGCACTGCTAACAAACCTGAACCTAATGCCATCAATCCCAAATAGGGTGCTGCCTTACTTTGAAGAATGTCTCTTGTCTCCAAAAAGAATGCTGTTAAAATTAATATCATACCAATATAAGCAATCGATTCGCCACGAATAAAGTCAGCAAGGGCATCAATCATGACCTTTCTAAAATCATCGAAAATATAGACTTTCTTCATTTATACAGGCGCATGTTTCAATAGCCTATCGAGTTCCCGTGCAATCATCACAAGTTGGCCCCAGGTCATTAGGACATGGGAGGACCAAGTGGAGGGAACATTATGGTGGATGCACGAGATATATCCGGAAAACAAAAACAAATTGCAGTTAGTGAGTTCTTTGAAAAAAATAAACACTTTCTAGGATTCGATTCCCTTCAAAGATCTTTGATTACAGCAGTTAAAGAATCTGTTGATAATTCATTGGATGCTTGTGAAGAAGCAAGAATATTGCCAAATATTGTAGTAGAAATTAATAGATTAAAGGGTGAAGATATAGAATTAATCACACAAGACAATGGTCCAGGGATACCAAGAGACGCTATAGAAAATGTATTTGGTAAATTCCTATTAGGTTCAAGATTTCATGCTATTAGACAGACTAGAGGGCAACAAGGTATTGGAATCACAGGAGTTGTGATGTACGCACAGCTGACAACTGGTGCCAAAACTCGTGTTATTTCAAAAATTGCAACAGATTCATCAGCAGTATTTGTAGAATTGGGGCTAGATACAAGAAAGAATAAAGCAATAAAATCAAAAGAAAGAAGAGAGGTTTGGATTGATGAAGACACTGGAGAAGAAATTAGGCACGGATTGAAAATATCGACTATAATGAAAGCAAAATATCAGCGCGGTAAACAATCTGTATATCAATATCTTAGGATGACATCAATTGTAAACCCTCATGCAACTATTAGTCTAATTGTTAGAGGTAAAGATGGAGAGGTTCTGGAAGAAGGAAAATGGATTCGAACCAGTGAAAAACTACCTAGAGTGGTAGAGGAAATTAAACCCCATCCGCACGGAATACAGTTAGGCACTTTACAAAGAATGTTAAGAGAGTCGGAACAGAGAAAAATGACATCTTTTCTCAGACATAATTTTTCTGGCGTCAGTGTCAGAGCCGCAAAAGAGGTTCTAGCTGTTTCTGAAATCGAAGATGAAAGGGTCCCAAAAAGGATTAATTCTGAAGATGCAAAAAAATTAATCGCATCTTTTCAGAAAGTAAAATTACTCCCTCCACCTACGGATTGTCTATCTCCAATTGATGATTTATTAATCAAGAAAGGTCTTTCAAAGGCTATTGATTCAAGATTCGCATCAACAGTAACGAGGCTTCCTGCAGTCAGTCAAGGCAATCCATTTCAGATAGAAGTGGGACTTGTTTTCGGAGGAGATATCTCTGCAGATGGCCCAATAGAAGTTCTTCGATTTGCCAATAGGGTCCCTTTAATGTATCAACAAGGAGGTTGTGGATTAACCAAAGCAATAGAATCTATTGATTGGAAAAGATATGGATTGGACCACCCTGGAGGTAAAGGGTTGCCTAAGGGTGCTGCTGCAGTACTGATACATCTCGCATCTACTAATGTTCAATTCACCAGTGAAGCAAAAGAAGCAGTATCTGATAATGAAGAAGTGTTTGATGAAATCAGAAAAGGGCTTTTGGAAGTAGGAAGAGGTTTGAAGAATCATCTAAAAAAGAAGGAACAACGCAAAAAGGCGAAAGAAAAGTTCGAATTAGTGAATGTCATTCTTCCAGAAATCGCAAAGAAAACTTCAAAGATATTAGGAAGAAATGAGCCAGATTTAGCACCGGTAATAACTCAAATAATGAATGCAGTATTTTGTGAAGAAGAATTGGGTTGGGATAAGGAAAGAAAGCTTGCAACGTGCTCAATTAAAATTTTTAATTATACTGCAAGGGCTCGTGCCTACACAATTCTGCTTAAATGGCCTGAAAATGAGAATGTGTCAATGGTTGAAAACTCCAATGGAGGAAGGAAAGAGGCGCGAGGTATTTGGGCGTGGCGTCTTGATACTCTAAATCCTGGAACTTCAACAACAATTAGAGTGACACTTTCGGGACTCAGTAAAGGAGATTGGACCGATACAGATGTTTTCTTTAGAGGAAATGGAGATATTATTGGTGCGACCAAGATTGATGAGAAAATACTTGAAGAAATACGGAAAAGTGAAGCATTGACTGCAATCCGAAATGAGATTTCTGAATCAGAGATTCAAGAAATTAATGATGTGGAAACGGAAGATTTGGCGTTCGATAACGAGGAAGAAATACGTACGGATGGTATCAATATTTTCGCTGATTTTGAGGAGGGGTCTGAATGAGTGGCGTGGGACAAAGAAAAACAAAAGATGAGGTAAAGGAAGCGCTGAAAGGAATAGCTGCAGAGATGCATAACAAAATGGAAAGAGGAGTCCCTCCATCCATGACTCTTCCAGTTAGAGCAAAAACAAATATTGGGTTTGATAATAAATTGGGTGTTTACAAATATGGTAAGAAGAAAAGTACTAGAGATGCAACAAGTCTTGGCTCGGCGAGACAGTTGTTAAGATCGTTACACGTAACTGAATTTATTGAGCAAATGATAGATTCTGGTAAGTCATCTACTCTGAGAGAAATGTACTATATTAGTGAAGCGTGGGGTCATGGAAAATTCGGCTCACAGAATGAAAGTAATAATTTGGCTGAGGATTTGGAAATTGTAACCAAATGTCTTCGTGAGGATTTTAAGTTGCGTCCTGAAGAAGATGGTGCGAGAATAATCGGTAATGTCACCTTTGAAGAAAGGAACCGGAAAGGAGATTGGATGAGGATAAATTGTAGAGATGATGTAGGAGATTCTGGCTATGGCGTCCCATATAATGTAGAGTCAGAAAAATTAACTTTAGTTGAAGAGGATGTTGATTTCATAATGGCGATTGAAACGGGCGGTATGTTCGATAGACTTGTAGAAAATGGCTTTGATGAGGAAGCAAGATGTGCTTTAATTCACCTTAAGGGGCAACCAGCAAGGTCTACTAGAAGGATCATGAAAAGGATGAGTCAGGAGTGGAATAAGCCAATTATTGTTTTCGCCGATTGCGATCCGTGGTCTTTTAGAATATATGCAAGTATAGCATATGGGGCTATCAAAACCGCTCATATTTCGGAATATTTAGCGACCAAAGGGGCTCAATATTTGGGAATAACAGCAGACGATATTTTGGCTTATGATTTGCCGAGCGATGATCTTACTAAACAGGATCTTAGCGCGTTGGATTCAGAACTAACGGATCCACGTTTTAATACTGGATACTGGAAAGATCAAATTAATTTAATGAAAGAAATTGGGAAAAAAGCCGAACAACAGTCTTTGGCAAAATATGGTCTTGATTTCGTTACAGACACATATCTGCCTGAGAAACTTAAAGAAATTGGTTTAGGTTATTAATTGCCAAATCTGAAATGTGGACCCCACTGGCTACGGTCATGATGAGTGGGGCCAAGGTCTGGGTAAAGCGCCTCACCGGTCTTTCAATAATTTTAATTTTAATTTTTGTTGCGACTTACAGTGACTCTACCGACAAAATTATTGAAAGAATGAATGTTGAAGAAAATAATTTATTGGAATTGGAAGGAGGAGCGGAAGGGGCTGTGGAATTAGAGAAATTGGGACTCTATACCGTTGTCACATTGGAAGGAAAAGAATTACTAGAGAATGAAATTAAATTAGTAAATCAAGAAGGTAAAGAAATTGAAGGAGTAGTGCCCAATTCGCTTGAAAAAATGAATAAAAGGCCCGATGCAAGTGGTAAGTTAGTTTATGTCCCTGTAATGATTTTTGATGTTCCCGAAAATGCGGAATACCAATTGCTTAATGAAGGAAATAATACACTATGGATTCTAGATGATTTAGAAATACAATCTAGTTTAATTTCAGACACTACAATATTGGCCTCAATGCTTAGTTGTTGTTTAGGATTTCCGCTAGGGATAATTGCATTAATTGGCGGATTATTAGTCTGGAGAAAGAAGAATAAGCCACAACAAAAATTATTGATTAGAGAAGAAATAATGACCACCGATCAATTGTTTAAACAATATAATTCAACTGTTAAAGAAGATGTTCCCGCTCCTTTTGTAGATTTGAAAAAAGTAACTACAAGCGATTTGCTAGATGATAAGGTTTCATCGAACGGCATGGGGGGTCATGGAGAGGAAGATGATGACAATAATCAACAAAGTGCAAAATGGAAAAATTGGGACGATGGAGATTAATAAAAACGCCCTTTCTCACTTTGATATAATTAAATGGGTTTTTAGACAGCCCATGACTACCCAACTTCGAGTTGGTAAGTGGCATGGACTTCGATGAGGCGATGACTATTCTAGAAAATAGGGCTAGAAGGAGTATCTTACAACACTTGGTAAGGGAGCCTCATTACCCATTACAACTGTCTGAATTATTGGAAATAAGTCAACAAGCTGTGATGAAGCACATTAAGGTCTTAGAAAAAGCAGGTTTTATTGAGGCAGAGGTTGTTCCTTCAGAAAAAGGAGGGCCTCCCAAAAAAATGTATAAAGTAAACCAGTCATTTTCCTTAAGACTTGACTTGGGACCAGAATTGTTCAAAGCGGAACATCGAACTATTCCTGCTGGCGGACCGATGAGACTATCAAACAAATTGCCTCAAGAATTAGATTCTGTAATAGATAGTTTAGGGACTAGGAGGGAGCTATCAATGTCTGAAGCAATGAATATTTTATCGAGATTAGATTCCTCTCTAGAAAAAATAGATCAACAAAGAGATGCAATCATTGCCTTGCATCAACAAATAATGATGAAGACATCAAAAGAAGTTACAAAAAATGCTGAGTCGTATGAAGAGAGAATTATGGCTAGAGAAATGATGACTCAGCCGAGAAGACCATTGGACCTAGATATATTCTCACAAAATCTAAGAATTCAAGAGTCTCAGGCCGAGGATATTATGGAAAGTATACGAAATAGGTTGATGAAAGATTTTGTAATAAACAACGATAACTTCGTTTCTGCTGACAAGGATACCCCGCTTCCTTGGTGGCTAATTAAATAACCAAATATTCCAAATATTATTCAAAACTGTGTATCAGAGTCATCATCAAGATTGGCCATCATACTACTCTTTTCTGCAAATCTGTCTAATGCTTCCATCCTTCTGCCGTACATAACCACTCCAGCGACTGCAATTAATGCAAATGTCGCTCCAAGTATTATTGCTGGAACAGAATATCTAGCTACAATTTCCACACCTACATCTAAAATTCCGTTATTTGAGCCCATATCTCCTGCAGACACGAAATTATTTTTCTCGTCTGTCTCAACAATAATGTTCTCCGGATCTACTACTACTACTACTTCATGAGTCCCTGCCTCAACTAAGTAAAGTAATGTGATAAGTGGTGGCTCATCATCTGAAGATGTGGGCATGATTGCTTCAATCAATTGCCTATATGCTACGTTTTCTTCGGCGCAACCGTTTTTCTTAATCGAACTAACAGATTGTCCCACGCACAAAATAACATTCACGTCTGTTGCATGAGAATTACCATCATTCAAAATTGAAACTGTTACTGAAAGCATGTCTCCAATCTCTCCTTTACGAGTTCCTACATCGACTGTCGAAATCTGTAAATCTGGAGCCCTTAGTCTTAATTCTAAGACTTGTTCATTGGTATCACAATTCGGACGGTAATTATCGGGGAAACCGTCGCCATTCATATCAATTGTACAAGAATCTTCCCAAATTGCTGTTTCATCGAAATCTCCGCCTGATAACGAGTCTCCGAAGCTTGATTTTAATTTGATTCCAATCTCTCTATCTGCTAAAGCAGCGGTAGGGTCGATTGTGACTATTGCAACTAACTGTAATGTAGTGTATGAAGGCATTACTGGAAGTGTTATTCGTCCTTTAGAATCCTTGTAACAGGTGTCTGTTGGAAGAGGGTCGCCCTGCATCAATACTACACAAGGACGTTCGATTGGATATTCTGAGCCAAAGCCTTCTAGCAATGCATAATCGATTCTCCATGAGCTAAGGGCATTCAAACCCGGAGCCGAGTCCCAACCCGCACCGTCCATTGTGTGGTTATGTACAGTAGGTTGATCTGCAACGTTACCAAAGTTTGTCACGTTCATAGTAAACCTGACTACCCTGCCTGGAGCGGTTGTCTTGATTCTGCTTTCAACCGTTGGATCAACTGTAATCCTCATATCATGGAATTCCACTACCTCTACTTGTAATGTGACTAAGTCTCTAAGTTTGGTTCCTTCAAACGATTCTTCACTGTATATTTCTATTACTATTGTATATTGGCCAGCCAATGTCTCTTCTGGAACATTTATCATAAGAGGGATTTGTTGAGATTCATCTCTATCTAATTCTTGGAAAAGAATTCTTGGTATTACTATGTCCCAAACATCGGAGTTTCCATCTTGATCGATGATAGAGCCTACTGCCATATCATAGCGATCGGCCCCATTTCCTGTGTTCTCTATAATAGTGTCAAGTTGATACTCTTGTCCCGGATATAGTGAAAGTATAGTCTCAGTGCTTGCTTCTAAATCGTATCTTTGAATTACATTAGTTACAAGAACTACTGAATCTCTAACTTTAGGTGCTCCGTCTAATGTTGCTTTAACGGTTACAGAATCTCCAATTCCTGCTGTTGCATTATACGGCGCACACATCTCTGCAGTAACTGTTCTTGGAGCGTCTACTGTCCAATAACGAGGAGTTTCTTGAGGTACACTATTCCCTCCTGGTGCCTCTGAAAAATCAAGATTTACAGTCCAATGATCAAATCGCCATGTTTGATCTGAAACCCCTTCTGGTTTCTCTTCAGGTCCGCCAGGTGTTGTAAATACTAAATGACCTGGAGTGAAATTCTTCGTAACTTCAATATCAAATTCTGAACATTCACCCGGTAAAACATGCATTGTAGTTTCGCCTAATTGGAATACAATATTTCCAGTGCTCTTGATGGATACATTGACCCACAGTTCGAGAATATCAAATGTCCCTTTATCTACAGACAATACTGGTTCGCCTGTTGACCATCCTTTCAAGTAAATCACAAACGTACCTGGTTCTTGGGATGTAGGTACATCAATTTGTAAATTTCTAGTCATTGATTGGCCCGGATCTAAAGATAAAGATGTTGGGAAAGTCACTCCCCAACCGAAAGGCAAAGCCCATTCCGTTTGTCCTTCAAGTGTTGTTGGATCATAGAAGGCAAACGTATCATATACATTCCCAGTATTTGTTATCGATATTGAGAACGTCGCCTGCTGACCTTGTTCAACATCTGCTTGGAAATGGCTAGTGTCTAACTCAATTCCGTGAACTACGTCCATTAATGTGAGAGTAATTGCTTCATCTCTAATTGCTGGATCTTTGTAAGATATTGCTGTAACTTTGATAGTTGCTAATTCATCATGGTGTGCCTGATATATTGAAGGAGCTCTGACTCTCATGTACAAATTAAGACTCTCTCCTCCCTGCAAAGACACAGGGGTTGAATCAAAAATAGGAGTATGGTTACTGGCAAAGAATATACTAGCACTCCAATTGGTTGGAACGCCTTCGACTGCTAATGAAAATATGTCTGAAACTAAGTCGGCTGGACCAGGGGTTGGATTGGATATCGACATGTTGTAAGTAGTCTGCTCACTAGGTTCAATAGTATGATAGAATGTTTCATCTTCAGCTAGTGAAACGTCAACCAAACCTGTAAGGATATGAACGTAACAAAGTGTGTACACTCCGCCATTATTTTCATCGCTACATTTGTTAGTATCGGACCAAGCAACATGAGCACCACTACCCATATCGTTGGCGAAAGCAGGGGGTTGGCCTAATTCAGGAAGAGCAGGGGAGTTAGGCCCTAATTTATCTGATTGCCATTCAGTTATAGGAAGTAATTCCCATGGGTCAAAAATTGCGGAAGCAATAGAATTCAAAGGGAAACCTGCTGGATAGTCATTATTTGTATGATTCAGACGAGTGTACATCAAAGTTTCACCCTGAGAGCCGTTGTAATTATCTAACCAAGTTAAATGGACATTATCAAATGAATCTGTTAAAATTGATGGCATGTGAGAGTTTGCTCCAAACGGACGATCGGGAGCTAAGCCTTCGTAACCTTCGACATTAGATATTGCTGCGTCAGAGATTTGCTTAATCGCATATGATGGCAGTCCTTCACTAACTCCATCCCATGCTCCTGCGGAACTCAAACGTAAACGCGTATAGTAAATCTCGTAATTTACATCAATTTCGAATCCGTACGCTCTTCCATCCATCCAAGTTACATGGGTGTTTCCTGAATTATCAATTGCTATTGCGGGATGTAAACTGTAGGCATCATTAAGCGTAACTCTAGTATCATTTACTACTACTAAATGTCCGTAACCAAGTGCGTCAGGAGATGCACCTAGGTCTTCGATATATCTGTCTGCTGCTTGGTCAACAAATGTACCTGAATCTCCTTTTTGCCAGCCAGGCCATGGAGATTCAAGAAGAGTTAGTGGATCTAAAACCGTCAAGAAAATTTCTCTTGAATTATTTGTGGACAAGTATACTAATGCCTCAACCATTAGTTGCATCTCTGCTAAATTGGCCGAAGTTGTTGGGAAGCTATACATCATTCCTTCAGCGTTGGTTAATGCAAGAGTTGCTCCGTTACATGTTCTAGCGTTCAAACTTGTAAAACCATTCGGACACTGTGCTAAATCCATCATATGTGATCCTACATCTGTAGAACCGCTACCGAATCCGGCTGCTAAAAGAGGAATTGGAATTATTCCTGCTGTAACACAAGCATTGTGCGCTTCAAGAATTGATTGGGTATCGTCTGCATCTGTAGCAGGGTCTCCACCATAGGGCCCTTCATCGGAAATTGGGATTACTATCTTAGTAGCATTAGGGTTCCATTTGTGATCAAGAACCGTAGGTGGGTTTCCAGGGACGTTTCCTTGATTATCGTGCCATGACATGCATGCCCATGTGGAAGCAGGGCCCCAGAACTCACTATAGTAACCACCATCTTGTGGCAAATCGATTGCTCCATTGGCATAGACTACTTCTGTTAATTCTCTAATGCCGCCAGAATCGTCATTTGGTTGAAGTCCTAAGGAAGTTGTGCGCGGACCTTGATTGCCGCTTCCTCCTGTTGCATATGCTGTAGCGCAATTACCGCTAGTCGCTGCGGATGGCCAGTTTCCACTCAGAGCATAGAGCGTTTCGTAAACAGTCATATTTGCCCTTTCTAACATTGGTTTCAAACCTTCGAATTGATAACCGCTAGCAAAAGAGCCCCCATAGAAAACCGCACACATATCGGCCCATTCGGCGTTCATTGAACCTGATGTATCAATAGGAACAACCATCTCTACTTTTCCGCCACGCGTATCATCCCATACTACTTGGACGAAATCATCCAAATCCACAGCTACATCCGGGTGTCCTTTGTGACCGATAATTGGAGTTAGTAGTGTTTCATCGACCG
>Ga0115011_10003152_pt1 | contig 11253 bp, 12 predicted proteins | sample TroAtlMetagenome_2_FD_88705 | JGI IMG/M metagenome (GOLD analysis project Ga0115011, IMG submission 88705) | Marine eukaryotic phytoplankton communities from Atlantic Ocean - Tropical Atlantic ANT8 Metagenome | ecosystem: Environmental > Aquatic > Marine > Oceanic | place: Tropical Atlantic... | reverse complement strand
GAGCAGAAGGAACAGACAGCGTAGAGATTAATGGTATCACTTATCAAATACACGGTGACTCATTAAACTTTATGTGTGATTTAGTTGACGCCGAAGTACATCATTATGAAGATGGTACTTGGGAGATTGTAAAAATTTTAGGTAAACATAAGAAGGATGAATAATGGCTGACGCAGTAACAACACAAACAATAGCTGATACATCTGGAGTTAAGTTTGTAACAAAACTTACTAACTTTTCAGATGGTACTGGTGAAACTTTAATCAAAAAAATTGACGCTTCAGAGGTTACATTTATGACCGAAGATGGTAATAGAAAACTAGCGAGAGTATGGTATTCAGTTAATACAGCTAATTCAAAATCATGTGTTGAGTTAATATGGGACGGTGCTACAAGTGCTACTGCTATGTTATTAAGTGGTAATGGTTACTTTGATTTACGAACTGCTGGTAATGAGATAACAAACAATGCTACCACACCAACAGGAGATGTACTATTATCTACTAAAAACTTTGCAATTGGTGATAATTACACTATAATTGTTGAGTTTAGGTAAAAAATCGTATAAATAGTAAAGAGAACAGAGAGAGAACATGAAACTAATATCGGAAGAGATTCAAGACGCAGAATATTTGGTTGAAGAAACCAACGGTAAGAAGTCATACAAGATTCGTGGCGTATTTTTACAGTCAGATATCAAAAATAGAAATGGAAGAATATATGAGAGTGGTATCCTGTCAAAAGAAGTCAACAGATATACAAAAGAATTTATTGATAAAAAAAGAGCGTTCGGTGAACTAGGCCATCCAGATGGTCCGGTTGTTAATTTAGAGAGAGTATCACATATGATTACTGCTCTGAAACCCGAAGGCAAAAATTTTATTGGTGAAGCTAAAATCATGGACACTCCATACGGTAAGATTGTAAAAGCTCTTATCAATGAAGGCGCTCAACTAGGAGTATCTTCAAGAGGTATGGGTTCCTTGGTTACAAAAAACGGTGCTAACTATGTAGGAAACGATTTCTACTTAGCTACTGCCGCTGATATTGTCGCAGACCCTAGTGCTCCAGACGCTTTCGTAGAAGGCATTATGGAGAACAAAGAGTGGATTTGGGACAACGGTGTTATTAAACAAAGAGATATTGAAGAATATAAAGAGCATATTCAACAGGCAAAAAGACTGAAATTAGCAGAGGCTAAAGCAAATGTCTTTAAATCCTTTCTTGAAAAGCTTTAATATTATAAATATCTATTAATTAGAGAAAAATAACTAGTTATTTTTAAAAAGGAGATTTCTCAAATGGCCGATACAGAAAACAAGATAGAGGCGTTAGAGCAAGAAGCAGTAGCAGAGGCGAATTCAGCGAATCCGCAAGCTAGTGCTCCCAAGAAAAATGCTGTAGCGGCTGAGCCTACACATCTGAAAAATGATGCTGAAGATTTAGGACCAGCTGTTGTAAAACCTACAGACAGCAACCCTGACGCAACTAAAAAAGTTAAAGAAGTTTCTGGACAGGCACCTCAAAAACATGAGGGTAAACCTGACCCTATGCCTACTTTGAAAAAAGAAGAGCAAGAGAAAGAAACTGAAAAGAAATCTGAAAAAGAAGTTAAAGAAGGCGAAATGCCACAAGCTGCTCTTGACGCTTTGAAAAAAGATAAAGAGAAGAAAGATGTCAAAGAAACTATTGACGCTGGTGAAGTTTCAAAAATGGCTGACAAAAAGAAAGAAGTTAAACACTCAACTGCTAATGTCGCTAAAGAAGAAACTGACGAGAAGAAAAAAGAACTTGATGTTAAAGAACATGTGGATGCTTTAATCGCTGGAGAGAACGATTTATCAGAGGAATTTAAAGCAAAGGCTTCTACAATATTTGAAGCAGCGATTAAATCTAAAGTTAAAGAGATTGCTGAGTCAATGGAAGCTGATTATCAAACAAAACTAGAGCAAGAAAGTGCAACAGCAAAAGCTGAGTTAACTGAAAAAGTTGACAACTACTTGTCTTATGTCGTTGAAGAGTGGATGAAAGAAAATACAGTCGCTCTTGAAAGAGGCATTAAAGGCGAGATAGCTGAAGACTTTATAACAGGACTTAAAAAGTTATTCGCTGAGCATTACATTGATGTTCCTGATGAAAAGTACAATGTACTTGAAGACCAAGCTTCTAAAATAGAAGATTTGGAAAAGAAACTCAATGAGCAAATTGAAAAGAATGTTGAATTAAACAAGGATAATAACGCAAAAGAAAGAACAGAGATTATGTCTGAAGTTTCTAGCGACCTTGCTGATACAGCAAAAGAGAAGTTTGCTAAACTTGCCGAAGAGATTGAATGGTCTGACGCAGAATCTTTTAAGAAGAAATGTGAAACTATTAAAGAGTCATATTTTGGAACAAAAGAAGAAGTGAAAGACAAACTAGATGATGTGGCGGCTGACGGGGCTGTTAACGCAGACTTGTCAAATGCAATGGCTGCTTACACCGCCGCTATAAGCAAAACTAAAGACATTAAATTGTCAAATTAGTAATAATAGAGGAAAAAGGGAGAATAAGACATGTACTTATCCGAAACACACGAAAAAAAATGGCAGCCTGTGTTAGAGCATCCAGATTTACCAAAAATTGAGGACTCTTACAGACGAGCCGTTACATCAGTTATCTTGGAAAACCAAGAAAGAGCTGCTAAGGAAGACAATGCCTTTTTATCAGAAGCTGCGCCTACAAACGCAACTGGTTCAAGTGTTGCAAATTGGGATCCAATCCTAATTTCACTTGTAAGAAGAGCAATGCCTAACCTTATCGCTTACGATATTGCTGGTGTTCAACCAATGACAGGTCCAACAGGACTTATATTCGCAATGAGAAGTAGATATACTTCACAAACTGGTCAAGAAGCTATGTTTGATGAAGCTGATTCAGATTTTTCTGGTAGAAATGCTGCCGGTTCATCTGTTGATGGCTATTCAACAACAGCTCACGCTGGTGATAACCCAGGTGTCCTAAATGATGGTTCCCCAGGAACTTTCACTAAAGGTACTGCTATGACTACAGCTGCGGCTGAGGCATTAGGAGACGCTTCTGGTAACGCTTTTGCTGAAATGGCATTCTCAATTGAGAAGTCAACAGTAACTGCTAAATCAAGAGCTCTTAAAGCAGAGTACACAATGGAACTTGCTCAAGATTTAAAAGCAATCCATGGGTTAGACGCTGAAACAGAACTTGCAAACATCTTGTCTGCTGAAATTTTAGCAGAGATTAACAGAGAAGTTGTAAGAACTATCTATATTAACGCAGAGAAAGGTGCCGCTGTTAACACAACTACAGCAGGTATTTTTGATTTAGACACAGACTCAAACGGAAGATGGTCAGTTGAGAGATTCAAAGGACTTATGTTCCAATTAGAGAGAGATGCTAATAGAATAGCACAAAGAACTCGTAGAGGAAAAGGTAACATGATTATCTGTTCAGCTGATGTAGCTTCTGCTCTTCAAATGGCTGGTGTTCTTGATTACACTCCGGCGTTAAACAACAGTTTGAATGTTGACGACACAGGAAACACTTTCGCAGGTGTTCTTAACGGCAGATTCAAAGTGTACATAGACCCATACTCAGCTAATAGTGCTGCTAAGCAATACTATGTAGTTGGTTATAAAGGTACTTCACCTTATGACGCTGGTATGTTCTACTGTCCATATGTTCCACTACAAATGGTGAGAGCAGTTGGTCAGGACACTTTCCAACCAAAAATCGGTTTCAAAACGAGATACGGCCTTGTTGCTAATCCGTTTGCTGAAACTGGTGCGATTTCAGGAGCTGCTACAGCAGTTAATGACGCTGGTTCTGCTAACTCAAACAGATACTACCAAAGAGTGCAAATTGCAAACTTAATGTAATATCTTGTAGAGTTATCTACACGAAATACGAAAAAGGGCGGCTTTATGTCGCCCTTTTTTTTGCTCTCCTTAATGGATAAATATAAGTATGACAACAGTAAACACTTTATCACGACAACCCACGAAGTTAGACTATGCTTCACCAACGCAGTTTAAATTTTCTATTCTCAAACTGCCAAAAGTGGAGTATTTCTGTACCTCAGCCAATATTCCTGGAGTAAATTTAGGTAGTGCTGATATGCCAACACCATTGAAAGATATACCAACACCTGGTACTAAATTATCATATGGAGATTTAGAAGTAACATTTATGGTTGATGAAAATTTAGAAAACTATAGAGAAATACATGGTTGGTTGACAGGATTAGGAACTCCTAAAGACCATAAGGAGTTTAAAACTCTGGTGGACGCCGCTAAGGACAGATTTCCAACGCAAGGGAGTAGCGATATTGTAGCAGACGCAGGTAAGGTGGTAGGTGGACCAATGCCAATAGGACCAGCATATTCAGACGCAACTCTTAATGTGTTGACAAGTAAAAACAATGCTAATATTGAGGTTCGTTTTTCTGACATATTTCCAATCTCTTTATCAGGTCTAACATTTAGTCAACAAGCCACGGATGTTGATTATTTAACAGCAAGTGTTACAATGAAATATAGAATATATGAATTCGCTGAAAAAGGTAGAACAGCAACCGTAACTACCTCTTAAAAGCTTTACAATTTTATATAATTATGATAGGATACCGTTATTATGGATTTAGAAAAATTACAAGAACAAGCTGATTCTGATTTGAAAATCAATGATACTGAATTAGATTTAGAATCACTTAAAACACCCCAATTACACAACAAATATATGAAACATTTAAGTAGGTTTAAGTTAATGCTTAGCCGTGCTGAAGGAGATTTATATAATACTAAAAGGAAATTATGGGAGTATTATACTGGTAAAGCAGACGCTCAGGTATATAAAGATAAACCTTTTAACTTTAAATTATTAAGACAAGATGTAGACCAATATATTCTATCAGACGAAGAATATATCAAGGCTAAACAAAAGGTAGATTACTTAAACGCTACTATAGATTTTTTAGATAGAACAATTAGGCAAATCACTAATAGAACTTTCACAATAAAAAATGCAATAGATTGGCGTAAGTTTACTAGTGGTGCCATATGATAGAACTACACGATAACAAAGTACCTTTTTTTATTCAACAACATGTTTATGATTTCATTTTAAATTCCACCTTTAGAATAAAAGGTTGGGAAGATAGAGATGATTTAGAAAAATATGATTTACATTCCAGATGGACAGAGGAAGATTTAAAAAACTCCAAACTTTGGTGTTATATTGGAGAGTTATATTCTTTTGATAAGTTTGATAAGTGTATTGTTAATTTAACAAAACCTGGAGACCATTACTATACTCACACACATGGAGAAGATACAACAGTTGTATTATACTATGCAAATTTGGAGTGGAAAGATGGTTGGGCAGGCGAAACTTTATTTTATGATGACCAAAGAAACTGTAAACAAGCATATGATTATACACCAGGAAGATTATTAAAGTTTGATGGTAAGGAACCACATTCAATAAGACCACAATCTTTTATTGGACCTCAATATAGATTTACAGTATCTACTTTCTTCAAAGGTTAAAATGAAACTTCCCCCTAGATATATTGTTATAGATAAAAAAGATGATGTCTATTTAAAGATTGAGGCAGACGAGGATATAAGAAGAGAGTTAGGTCAATTCTTTACCTTTGAGGTACCTGGTTTCAAGTTTATGCCACAATTTAGAAACAGAGTGTGGGATGGAAAGATTAGATTATTCTCATATCAAACTGGTCAAATTTATGTCGGATTGTACCCCTATATATTAAAATGGTGTGAAGATAACAATGTACATGTGGTTGACGGTACTAAAATACAAGACACTAAAGTTGATGATAGTAAAGTTGACGCATTTATTAAAGCATTAAAGATACCATTAGAAGTTAGAGATTATCAAAAGGAGGCATTTGTATATGCAACTAAAAAGAATAGATGTTTACTACTTTCACCCACCGCTAGTGGAAAATCTCTTATTACTTATCTTCTTGTTAGGTTTAACATATTACGGTTAAAGGAACAAAAGAAGAAGATACTTATTATTGTACCAACTACATCATTGGTTGAACAATTGTTTAAAGATTTTAAAGACTATGGTTGGTCACCTGAAAGAAATGTACACCGAATATACCAAGGTCATGGTAAAGAAACAACTAAACCTGTAATAATATCTACATGGCAATCCATTTATAATCTACCTAAAAAATGGTTTAAAGATGTTGGTATGATTGTAGGTGACGAAGCACACTTATTCAAGGCCGTTTCATTAACTAAAATATTGACAAAATTAGAAAAGTGCCCATATAAAATTGGTATGACTGGTACTTTGGATGGTAGTAAGACACATAAATTGGTGCTTGAAGGTCTATTTGGTGCTGTAAATAAGGTAGTATCCACAACAGATTTAATGGAGAAAAAACAACTTGCTGAGCTCAAAATATACTGTTTGGTCTTAAAACACGGTAAAACGGAAAGTAAACATTGTTTTGGTATGAACTATCAAGAAGAGATGGATTACATAGTTAAGAGTGATAAGAGAAATAAATATATCCGTAACCTGGCAACCGGTTTACAAGGCAATACATTATGTTTATTTCAGTATGTAGAGAAACATGGTAAAGACTTATATGAAATGATTAAAGAAAAAGCTACAGACAAGAAGGTATTTTATGTTCACGGAGGAGTTGACGCAGACGAAAGAGAACAGATTAGAGAGATTACGGAAAAAGTTGACAACGCTATTATTGTTGCGAGTTATGGGACTTTCAGCACAGGCATTAATATTAGGAACTTGCATAACATTATTTTTGCTAGTCCTTCTAAATCTAGGATAAGAAACTTACAATCTATTGGTAGAGGATTAAGACTAAAAGATAATAATTCACATGCAACTTTATATGATGTTGCAGATGATTTAACATATAACGAAAAAGAAAATTATACATTAGCCCATTTCCGGGAAAGAATAAATATATATGGTGAAGAAGACTTTGATTATGAAATACACAACATAGAGTTAAACAATGCAGAAACCACAAGTTAAAATAATTAAGTTAATTAATGGTGACGATATTGTTACCGTTCTACCTACTGGCGATAAACAGTTGCCAGATAATGGTCCGTTAATAAGATTAGATAAACCCTTACAGATTAAATATATACCTCAAATAACACCAGTTGGTTTTAGAGATTATATAGCTTTGATTCGTTGGACTAATTATACAGGCGACCACATTGTTACCATTCCTAAAGATAAAATTATGACAATAACAAACGCCTCTTTAGAAATGAGTGGTAGTTATGCTGAGGTGTGTAAAAATTATCACAATTTAGATAAACCTAAAAGAGATGAAACATATCACCGAAAACCTTTTACTGCTGAAGAAAATAAAAAATTAAGTGAAATATTTAAGGAATTAGATGATGAAGAGGAAACACCACCTACGATTCATTAAAGGCTTTATGCAAACGGACACCGTTATTATACGCATAAAAAAATAATTGTCAAGTGTGGATTTAATACAATTCACCATTGACATTTTTACTCAAAAAGAGTATTATATAAACAATTGAGGATATTATGGCAACCACAAAAAAGAAATCAGAACACTATGTTAATAATAAGGAGTTTTTGGCCGCAATGGTTGATTACAGAAAGATTGTTAACAAGGCAAAAAGAGCAAAACAAAATAAACCTCCAGTACCAGACTATATCGGTGAATGTTTTTTAAAGATAGCAAATCATTTATCTTATAGACCAAACTTTATAAACTATACCTATCGTGATGATATGATTAGTGATGGTATTGAGAACTGCTTACAATATTTAGATAATTTTAATCCAACAAAGTCAAACAATCCGTTTGCTTACTTTACACAAATAATATACTATGCCTTTGTTAGAAGGATACAAAAAGAAAAGAAACAAGTAACCATTAAACAAAGAATGATAATGGATGCTAATTATGATGATTTGACATTACAACCAGGAGAAGATAAGGAATTTAAGAACCAATTTACAGAATTTTTAAGAAAGAACTTGCCTGCTGACGCAGAGCCAATAAAACCAAAAAAGAAAAAAAAGAAAAAGTGAAGTTGAATAAGATTGTTATAGTAGGTGGTGGTTCCGCCGGCTGGATGACGGCCTCCACCTTGATTAAAGCATTTCCTAATAAGGATATTACATTAATTGAATCACCAAATGTTCCTGTTATAGGAGTAGGCGAAAGTACCATACAAAGAATAAGAAATTGGACTACCTATCTAGGCATAGATGATAAACAATTCTTAAAACATACAGATGGTATATACAAATTAAGTATTAAGTTTACAGACTTTTATAAAAAAGGTACTGAATTTCACTATCCTTTTGGTGTTGCTCGTACAGATAATACAAGGGCAGAATTCAACGATTGGTGGTTTAAGAAAGAATTTTATCCAGAAACATCTAATACAGACTATGCAGATTGTTATTCTCCTGCCATGGCATTGGTTAATCAAAACAAAATAGATTATGAGTTTGAAGGCTTTAGATTAGATACTGATTCGGCCTACCATTTTGACGCAATTAAATTTGGTCATTGGTTGAAAGAACACTATTGTTTACCTAGAGGTGTTAAACATATACAAGAAGATATAACTGATATCCAACAAGACGAAAATGGTATTAAGTCTTTAAATGGAAAACATGAGGCAGATTTATATATTGATTGTACAGGTTTTAAAGCATTATTATTAGACAAAACATTAAACGAACCTTTTGAAAGTTTAGAAGATAAACTACCAAATAATTCAGCATGGGCAACTAGAATGCCTTACAGAGATAAAGAAAAAGAATTAAAACCATATACTAATTGCACAGCAATAGAGAATGGTTGGGTATGGAATATACCATTATGGAATAGAATTGGTACTGGTTATGTTTATTCAGATAAGTTTGTTGATGATGAAACAGCACTACAACAATTCAAAAATCATTTAGGTTTAAACTATCACGACCATCCTAACCATGATGATTTAGAATTTAGAAAAATTAAAATGAGAACAGGTATACACAAAAGATTATTTGTCAAAAATGTCGCAGCTGTAGGGTTGGCTGGTGGATTTATTGAACCATTAGAAAGTAATGGTCTATTTTCTGTACACGAATTCTTAATAGAGTTGGTTAGAAATTTAAGAAGAGATTATATAACACAATGGGATAAAGACAATTATACACATACATGTAAGTCTATGTTTTATAAATTTGCCGAGTTTGTAGGTATGCATTATGCCTTATCAATTAGAAATGATACAGACTATTGGAGAGCAAACAACCAAAAACAATGGGAAGAAAGTTTAATTACCTCAAAACCTAAAATGCAAATAGGATATTTGTACTCTGCTATTGATAGAAACCAAGAGCACCGTTTTGCCAATGATGGTGGTGGTTTACACTTTATAGCAGCTGGTATGAATTGGGCACCTACTGATAAAGATAATTTAATGTATCATAACTTAATGAGTGAAGAAAAATTAAAGAAATTATATCAACCAGCAATAGCATATTTGGATGTAAGAAAAGGACGATGGAATTCCAAAGCAAAGAACTCACCTGACAACATACAGTTTTTAAAGGATAATATATACACATGAAAATAGCCTTATTAAATGATACACACTTTGGTTGTAGAAACGATAATCCAGCCTTTATTAAATTTCAAAATAAGTTTTATGATGAACAATTTTTTCCTTTCATACAAAGAAATAATATTAAATGTTTAATACACCTAGGTGATGTGGTTGATAGAAGAAAGTTTATTAATCATAACACGGCTCATAACTTTAAAAAAGTATTTTGGAATAGACTAGATGATATGGATATTGAAACCCATATTATCATTGGTAACCATGACACCTATTATAAGAATACAAACGAAGTTAATGCCATGCAAAATTTAAACATATCAAAAAATACCATGGTATATACACACGCAACAGATGTTGAGTTTGATGGTTTAAAAATATTATTCATACCTTGGATATGTGATGATAACTATGCTGAAACAATAAGAACTATTGGTAATTCTACAGCTACTATTGCTATGGGTCATTTAGAGATAAGTGGTTTTGAAATGCATAATGGACATATGAATGAACAAGGTTTAGAAAAGGCTATGTTTAAAAGATTTGAAAAAGTAATGTCTGGCCATTTTCATAAGAAGTCGGATGATGGACAAATTTATTATCTTGGTACACAATACGAAATGACATGGTCAGATTATATGTGTCCAAAAGGCTTTCACATTTTTGACACAGCAACAAGAGAGTTATCAAGAGTAGAAAATCCTAATAGAATGTTTAAGAAGATTGTTTACAATGATAAAGAAACAAATTATGATACAATAGATATTAAAGAGTACGACCACACATTTGTTAAACTTTTTATATCAAATAAATAAGATAATGATATGTTTGAAAGATTTATGGATAGACTTTATACTCAAATAAATGTACATGCAATAGATGTAATTGAGGACCCTACAGATATTGGTGCTTCAGTACCAGAAAACATATTAGAAAAAGGAGAAGATACTCTAACATTTTTAGGTAACTATATTGACCAGGCAGATATTAAATTAGATAAACAAAAATTAAAACAGTTTGCTAAAGAACTTTACATGGAGGCTAGTGAGTGATATTATTTAAGCGCATATCTTATAAGAACTTTTTATCAAGTGGTAATCAACCAATAGAAATTTCTTTAGATTTGTCGCAAACAACTTTAGTGGTTGGTACAAATGGTAGTGGTAAGTCAACCTTATTGGACGCTTTATGTTTTGTATTGTTTAACAGACCATTTAGAATTATTAAGAAAGAACAAATGGTCAATACTATTAACAATAGTGATTGTGTTGTAGAGGTAGAGTTTGATGTTGGCACCAAGAATTATATTATTAGAAGAGGTATTAAACCTAATCTATTTGAAATATTTTGTAATGGTAAGATGATTAATCAAGACGCCAACAATGTAGATTATCAAAAGTACCTTGAAACAAACATAATGAAACTTAATTACAGGTCATTTATTCAGGTGGTTTTATTAGGTTCTTCCTCATACGAACCATTTATGAAGATGAAACCAAGATATAGAAGAGAAGTAGTTGAAGAGATACTTGATATTAGAGTTTTTGGCCTAATGGACCTAGTTTTGCGTTCCCAACAGAGTGATTTACAAAAAAAGTTGACGGAGGTGAGG
>Ga0115011_10003150_pt1 | contig 11256 bp, 4 predicted proteins | sample TroAtlMetagenome_2_FD_88705 | JGI IMG/M metagenome (GOLD analysis project Ga0115011, IMG submission 88705) | Marine eukaryotic phytoplankton communities from Atlantic Ocean - Tropical Atlantic ANT8 Metagenome | ecosystem: Environmental > Aquatic > Marine > Oceanic | place: Tropical Atlantic... | reverse complement strand
CACCACCAAATGTAGCAATACCAATAAAGGTAGAAACACCAGTAATCTTTAAATCTGTAAATGTATTTGGTGCAACTTTAATAGCAGCTTCAATTGTTGCTGTAGTTGTTGAATCAAGTGATGCAATGTTTTGAAGTTCTCTACCACTAGTAATTACTGATGTTGCACCTATATTAAGAGATGCTACACTGGTGATACCAGAAACATTTAATCCTCTTAGAATATCAACAGCAGCATTAATATCAAGTTCATTTGAAAACGTTGCAATACCTACAACATTTAATGCATTTCCAAAATTTGCATTTTTTCCTACTGCTAAACCACCACTAATGATTACAGCACCAGTTAAAGTTGATTCAGACTGAGTAGTTCCAGAAAATGTTACTATTCCTACATTTCCTGTTCCACCAGTAAATACATATCCCTCTGTTCCGTCAAGGTCACGACCCATGACGAATTTACTAGTATCAGCATCCCAGATTAAAAGATTGCCATCTATTTGGGAGGTTGATTCAACGTCAGTTAAATTAAGTAATCTTGATGGTGGGGCGGAGGCATTGGATAAAACGCGAATTACGTTTTGAGAACCAATTCTATCGTTTATACTTGGCATTACCTAGTTACTCCGGCTCGTACTAATGCTGATCCTTCAACGGCTTTGTATTCTTTTCCGGCACTGGTTATTTTTACATCATATACATATCTTCCTGCTTTCAATGCTGCTGTTTGAGTAGATGTTAAGGATATGGAAATAATCCCCTGAACATCATCGGTCACAGTAGAAGCAAAAGAAACGGCATTCGCACTCGTATAACTTTTTCTCAACATGCCTTCTGTCTCAGCACCGGTTAGAACCAATGGAGTGTTTGTTCTAGTATCTTCTAACTGAAAAGATGTGTCAAAGTCGAACCCCTGTTCAATTGTTATGTTAGATACAAATACTGCCATTATTAAAAATAAACTATTTTCTTTAGATATTTATATTCTCAGAATTCATCAATAAATTTCTGAGAAGAGATTTTATTTCATCAATATCATTTTTTATTTCAGAAATCTCTTTTTTCTGAAGTTTTCTCTGTTCCAAAGAGTTCACATACTGATTATATGCCATAGAATCGCAATTTAATATTGCACCACTTGATTCATCACGATATAAATTTTGATACCCTTCAACTTTAATCATCTTACTGCTATGGTCCTTAATTCTCTGATTCTAGGTGGATGTGCCTGATTAGTTCCAGACATAACAATTTTAATTGTATATCCAGTAAATAATGGGAGATCATTTGCAGTAAATTCATATTCTAAGAACTGGTCACTTCCACTTCCAGGAACAAATTTATCGGGAAGACCGCTATTCTTGGAAGCATCAACTACAGCATATCCATCATCATCTGTGTAAGTCAGGTTATCATATCCAGGGAATAATTCAAATGTTTGATCAATTTCTCCGGAATCTGCTCTTATCAAATTATAAAGGACTCTAAAGTCTGCAGATTGATCCCTGCAGGCACTTAAGATAACTTTTAAAGATGTTGCTGGATTTGCCAACTCCACCATGTTAGAAACATAGACAGCTGCATGTGGATCATCAAATATTGAATTTACTCTTCCATCTGAGGAATAATCAACGATTGGTTTATCAAAACGACTAGATCTAAATTCAGTTAGAGAAGTATCAAGATATATGATTGGTGAAAGATTTACATCACTTGAATTTAATGTTATTCCTGTAGTGAAAGATTTATTTCTTGGAAGATTTGAAAGGTATGTAGTTTCATTTATCTTAGAACAAAGTATTCTTGGTGTATTAAACGAGTTTAATACGTTTATTCCAACTGGTTCAAATCCATTATCATTAAATGAATTCTCAGAACCACTAACACTTGTCCCACTAACTGTTCTAATAGTTCCTGTTACTGAAGTACTAGAACCTGGAGCAAGGATGTCATATGTTGGTATTATAGACGTATAAAGAATGTTTTCAGTTGCTCTAGAACTTTCTCCTCCCGTTGATGCCTCATTAGAGAAATTGAGTTGTGGCATCCCTGATGGAGTCCCATCAACGCTTCTATCAATACCATTTGTTGATCTATCAACAGCAATATGATAATGATCCAATCCAATTGGTTCTGCAATGGTATGAGTTTTATTAACTCTCCTTAAAGAGACTCCATTTAGTTCATACTTATAAACAACTGAATCCTTATCATGCACTTCAGTGATTGTGGAATCAGTTGCTCTTCCATCACTAGCAATTGTAAGTTCACCAGAACCTATACTATCATATGCAATAATTTCATTGTTAATCTTGATATATCCTGGATTTGATGCACTAACATCAATTCCCTCAAAAGTAGTAAAGTTACTGGTGTTTGCAATACTAATAGTTGATACCTCACTAACTGTTAATGAAGCAGACAATGTGGTTGGTGCAATGTTTGACTGGACATCACTAAGCGTTACTTTATTTGTATTGGCATACATTCCATGATTGAAATGATCGACTCTCAAATAATTGCCTGAGTAGACTCCACCATCCCCTGTAGCGGTTCTTATTGTAGTTGACGCTAATGATGTCAATGTTCCATCATTAGCAAAGACACTGAGTCCTACACCAACGGCAAATGCCTTTCCGGAAGAACTTAGTTCACCTTGAATGTTCGAAACATATAAAGTATTGACATCTGTAGATACTCCAGTAATAGTAATTCTTGCATCCTTACCAGTTTGTTTGGAAACGGTTGAAGTAACAACTCCAACTACGTCACCGACTTTATAACCATTACCATGATCTAACGCAGAACCAGATGCAACTGCTATTCCAGTAATTGCTCCAGTATTAGCATTAATGCCACTGATATTCAGTTTTAATCCAGAACCAGCACCAACAACGTTGAAGGTCTCTACCGAAGTATCAACAACATATCCAGTTCCACCTTCGGTCGTGCTTAAGGATGTAACAGAACTTCCTCTACCAACGATAGTTGCAGATCCTCCACTATTGTTTGCACCGGCAAGTTTTCTTCCTGTTGTAAGAATGCCAAGTGTAGCAGAGTCTGCACCAGAAATAGTTGTGATACCAAGTGTGGCACTCTTTGGTAAAGTTCTAATGGGATCAGAACCTAAAGTTCTTACATAACCATTACTCTTATCTAAGTCTGGATTATAGAAGAATGCAGTGCCTGTTTGAGATGCAAATTGTGCTTTATAAAGTTTAAATTTAAGATCCTGGAACTGGTTGGGAGTCCAAATAGAACCATTTTGAGATTTAAATAAACTTCCAAGAGCAAATTGTCTTGAATACACTACGCTTTCTACATTAGAATTTGGTGGAAAATCAGATTCAGAAACTGATTTTTCACCCATAGTAGCAGTCCACACTTCATATTCATCACTAGTTTCTGCAAGGAGAACCACAGCATATTCTCTTCCGGGTGCTAAGAAAATAGGTTCTGGGAATGTTACTTTTGTAGGAACATCTCCAGTGCTCGATGTTTGAATATTTTGAACAATGTTACCACCAGCATCAACACTCGTTGGTCTCAATGTAACTGTTTTACCTATTACTGTTCTTGTTGGGAATCCCAACTCGGTGGTTCTAATCTGAACTTTAACCGGAGCATTTCCTTCATCTATCTTAGCAAAGTAAATATCAACCGCAGTTAAGAAAGCACCATTAATATCGTCACTGGTATCAATGTCTGAAGGAGCTTCTACATTTCCTCCAACAACAAAAGTTTGTGCCAGTGGGTCTCCATACTCCTCTCGCACCACCGTTTGGGTAGTGTTTATTGCTAGAGAAGCAGAAGCGGTGGTTCTTAAATTAGTTACAGTTGTAGTTGTAAGATTTCTAGTGGTCGTTGTAACTTCATTTTGCCACTGATTCAATGTTCCCATTGAAGAATAATTTGTTTCTGCAAAAGAAACTGAATTACTTCCGGGAAGACCAGGATCGTTAGAAGAACTGGATGTAATTTTAAAAGTCTTTGTTCCGGTTTGTAATCTTACTGAGGGAACTGGATTTCTATGTGGATCTCTAAGGAAGAAAGATCCGATTAAATCACCATAATTATCAGAAATCAATCTAATATCTTTAACATATGCGATAGCACCACTAGTTTGACCAACTAATTTCATTCCCTTAATAATGTATCCAGAATACAATCCTTGTGCTTCCTCAGATAATGATGCTGTATCAACATTCAAAACTTTAGAAGTTTGACTATATGTTGCTGGTATAGATTCTGAGGTTACATATGGGTTTATGTTATATACGGAAGATGGACTATTAAACGTTCCAAATTTGTGATTTGGTGTAGCAACTCTAAATGAAATTGAAGGTGCATTTCCACCTAAACCAATAGCACTACCAACTACAGTTTCTCCAATTTGGAATGAACCACTAGAAGTTCCATAATTTGCTAAAGATGTGCTATTGGCAATTTCAATTAATTTTGGAATAAAATCAACACCACTATTACCATCAATAAATTGATAGAATCTTGTTGATGGTTTAAGATTACTTACTTTAAATTCAGTATTCCTAGATCTCATAAAAACTTCATCACTTGCTCGTTGAAGTTCATTTCTGGTGTTAACATCATCAAAACTTATAGTGTCAACATTAACACTTGTATTAGTAGTATCACTACTGGCACTTAAACGACTAGATCTTAGTACTCTTTCTGATACTGATCTGCGTAGAAGTCTACCACGACCTCTTCTTTCTGTCCTAGTTCCGATGTTAACACTTGCAGTTCCAAGATTTAAATCTATTGTGCTCCTCAGATTTTGAGTAATAGTTCTAGATCTATTTTGGGTAATATTAACACTCCTGTCTGGAAGTTGAATGGTCCTAACCCAACTATCTGTAGCTGGATTCAATTCAATATCACCAGTATATACAACAACATTAAATGGGTTTACATTTTCTACGTTAGTTGCTATTGGTTGCTCAATCCAATTTATTTCATCATATTTTAGAGTTACTGAATTTCCAGTTTTTTGAATATTTGGATCCAATAATTCAAAATTATCAGTTAAATCTATAACTTGGGGAGTTATAAGATTGGTTGGTGCAATCTGAGATTTGACAGAATTTCTACTAATAACAGGTGCTAATTCTTCTGCTGTTGGATTAACTTCAATTGAAGACAACTCCCTGTCAATTAAAGAATAATCTTTAAAATCGTCAACAAAGAATCCACTCTTAAATCTATTTCTTCCATCTGCATCTTGAATTTGAAGAGTTTGTGTATTCAATTCCAGAAGAGATAGAGAAGTTACTTTTTCTAAATTCTCAACTCTATCCTCAATATATCCAATATCCCTCATAGTGAATCTTCTGTTATCCACCAAACTAATTGAAGCATCCTGGGGATTATAAAGATACGGAGGAAGATTGATTGTTGCAATTTCCATTAAAGCATCATTCTTTGTTGGTGCTTTAGGATATTTTGCAGATACTCCTTTTTCGACAATGAACACTCCAAATTTATCAATATATAATTTATCAATTCTTGGGAGATAGTAATCATATCCTATAATAGATCCTTCTCCAGGAGCCATTAATAGTTTTGGAACAGAATCAAAACTTCTAGAACTGAAGTCAAACGGAGAAACTGTTTGGGTAGTTGGATCAAATATTGATACTCTGGGACGGAAATCAAGAGTATCAGATGCCCTTACTTTATATGGACCAATATTTGGAATATCATTTGCAAATCTCTCTTCATCATAACTCAATACGGTAAAAGCATCTCCACTATCATTGGAAGGAACTGAATAATAATCAAAGACAACTAATAATCTACGAGTTGGTTCCGGAACATTTTTATTTCTGACAATTTTAGAATAATCATAGTATTGTTCTTTTTGTCCTTTATTTAATTTAAATAAATCAGTTACATTCTTATAACTTCCTAAAGTAATTGTTTCAACTTCAGTGGTTATATTAGATTCCTCAAAAGTTACGGTTTCTCCAACACTAAAGACACTTTCTGTTAGATACGCAACTTCTAAATTATTTGAGGATGGCGAAGAAACAACTCTAGCAACTGCATTACTTGTACTTCCTATAATATTTTCACCAATAATTGCATTCGTATGAACACTAGCAGTGGATGTAAATTGGAGTGTGTCTAAAGTTGGATTTCCAGTTCCTAGAGATTCATAAATTGCTATAACTTTAGCAACATCTGGATGGTTTAATGATATCTCTTCATCCTGGACTCTAAGTCCATATTGTGTATTAAAAGAAAGTCCATCATTACTCGTGGTATTGACACCTACACCAGATTGTGCATATTTAGATCTGGTTACATTAAGTTTCTGACTTCTCGTATATTCTTTTATCTTACTTTGAACTCCAAATTTATTCAGAGTTGTGTTTATGACAACATTAGTTTCACTTGACCTTAAACCTTTAATAGTTACAATATTATTCGCAAGTTCAAAAGTATCATCAGTAATTGTTCCTGCTATACCAGTTGAATAATGAACTCCATATCTTTCCTGGTCAAAAGTCGCAAATGATGCGCTAGTGATTCCAGAAACACTTGAAAGGTCAAATGTTAAAACTCCAGCAGCACTCGTCTCTCCTTCTGTAACTTGTTCAACAACAGTGAATGTGGAGTTTAATAGATTTACTGATGAAATGTTATTATCTGGCAATTCGGCATACAAATATCCATTATCTGTATCGATAATTGGACCACGAGGGAATGGTGTAACTAAGGTATCGGTTGATCCTGTTAATACAGCACCGTCATAAACGGCAGTAACACCAGCACCAGAAACAATGGGACTTAATTCTATAGAAAGTCCATCTGCAGCAACTGATGAAACTCTATTAAATGTCTCAGTGCTAAATCCCGGTCTTTGATAGGAAATAATAGTATCCGTTCTTATTCCTGAAAATACTTTTCCTGCTGCGGTTACTGTAGCAACACCACTAAGAATAGCAGGTATTGTTATTTGTGATATGCCATTAGGCATCCTAAATCTTTCAAGAATAGAATCTGCAGTGAACAGTGGAAAACCACTTCCAGATTCTTGTCTTACAGATTTAATATTTTGAGTTCCATATTCCACGAACTCTGCAATAGTTCTTGAAAAATCAACTCCATTGACAGTTATTTGCTCACCTTTGGCAAAAGAACCAGATGTTCCTCTTAAGTTAATGAATGTTGATCCACCACCAGCATCAACAAGATATCCACTAGCACCACTACTCTTTCCTTTAATGTAAGATCCATCAGGCATATCAGTAGCATCTACGCTCTGATTTAAAGTTATTTTGGTGTATGTTTGAATATCATACATTCTCAAATCATATTTTGTTGATGCTCCAGAATATGCAGCATCAGTAAGATTAAATGTATATACTCGGGCATCACCTATTTGAGCACCAGAATCCCCAACTTTTCTGTTATATAATTTAATCGTTGCTTTATTTTGTGGAACACCAGTAACATTATTTACTCTGAGTAAATTGCCCATTTCAAATGGGATAGTTATATTTGATACTGCTTCAGTATCTCTTGGTTTGTCAACATCAATTATATCAGTTCCATTTTTTTCAACATCATATCCCCTAACGTATGCCTTTCCTGGAGAAATTTTCAAACACATTAAATCATCAGATGGTGTATTTCTATCTTCGGTTATTTCGTTAGAGAAAAATAAACCATTATTCCCAAGTCTATTATTTAATGAATTATGGACTGAAGGATTGAAAGGAACTACAGCATAATCTCCCGATTCATCATATGTCCTTTCTGCCATATAATCACGAATTTGATTATATTGTGTTTTGGTAGTGATTTTTTGAATTTTGCCGTCTTTTACTCTCAAAAGTTCGACAAAATCTGAATCATTAGTATCACTTATTAATTTTTTGGTTAGAGTTAAATTAATTTTAAATCTATCTGCACCAGGAGCAGCAAAATTAGTAAATCCTTTTGCATTATCATACAAAGAATCATCATCTTTTGATCCAATAATCAATTCGTCAATTTTTAAACCAACTCTGTATGATGGAGTATTTGTATAGTTGTCTAGTAATATGGTTTGTTGTGAAACATTAACAAAATATCCTCTAATAAAATAAATTCCCTTTCCAATAGAGGCTGCTGAACCAATTGCAGTTGCATTAGAAGAAATTAGAGATGCAAACTCTGTTCCTGCAGAAATGGTGGTGTTCCCATAAGTTACATTTTCTGTAGCACTCAATGATTCTCCGTCTTCAAATTGAGTAAACTCAAAATCGTTATCAGAATCAAGATATTTTACATATAATGTAAGATTTTCGAAGTTATTTTCATCCGCATATTCTACACGTTGAATTTTGGCAGTGGTCCCTGAATTCTGACCAACTATTTTCTTACCTATAAAGTTTTCAATGTATATTGCAACGTCGATTCCAGCACTAGTAGCATTGAGTTTTATAGCATAGAATTGATTATCATAAGAAATATTTCCTGGAACAACTACTGAACCTTCCTTAAATATATGACTACCAAAAGATTCTATCTGTCCCTGCAAAAGAGACTGTAAGGTGGTTAGTTCTCTCGCTTGAACTGGAAATCCTGGTTTAAATAAAACTTTATAAAAATTCTTTTCAGAATCGTAGTCGTCATAATATGGATTAATATTTAAGTTTGTTTTTTGTGACATTTTTCTTTAGAATTCCAGAATAATTTTAACGTCTTCTTTTTGGCGAGAATCTCTTTGAATGAGAGGTCTATTGTCAATGTAAATAATTTCCCCTGTCTTCTTATTTATCTCTGGATTCGCAAGTCCATCTGTAAAGGTAACTCCCAAATCTATCTCTTTAGAATTCACTGTTGTTTTAATTCCAGAGAATCCCGTATCAATTGATCCTGTAAAGGGGGAAATAGTTGAAGATGACGATTCGAAAGATAATACCTTACTTTCACTGCTAACATTATCAACATCAATATGATTTTTTTCATTTCCAAAATATAAAGATCTATCTTGAAAATACTTCAATACTTGACTTTCACTATCATATGAAGCAACATAACCCTTTGCAGCACCTCCACCTACAGATTGGGAAATTGCTGCACCCACAACTGGAGTAGAATCTACTGAAGTTAATTTTAATGAGAACAAAGATGAATATTGGTTAGCAGTAAATGTATTTGTAGATGAATATTGTTGTGGATTTTTCAATATTCCAACTTGAGTAAATTTAGTATCGATTGGAAAATCTCTATTTGAATCGTCAAATCTGGCATATACTAATATCTTATCCGTACCTAGTTCCGTGTAAATATTATAACCATGTCCTTTTGATGGTGGGATAATTGGTATCAAATTTGCAGGATTTGCTAGGGTTCCAGAGGGTTGGAGAGATCCCAAATCAACTATCCCGTAAGTATATCCACTACCACCAGCAGTGACAATGGCAGAAGTTATTGTTCCTGAGGAATCAACTTCAATTGATACTTTAGCACCGGTTCCATCACCATTGACTGATACAATTCCAGAGGTATAATTTGAACCACCATTGGCAATGTATATTTTTTTTATCTGGTTTAAGTTTACATCTGAGTCACCTGCCTCTCTAACACTTTGTATTTGACTATCTGTTGTAGTTTCCCAGTCATTAGGAACTACAACATATTCTGTAGAATCAAACTTTATAATATCACTGGGAGATACTGAAAAAAGGTATTTCCAAATATAACCATCACCACTAGTTCCAGCTGCAGTAGGTTCTAAATCTGTGAAGGTTGGTTCGTCTTTTGATACATTTCCTTTCAAATTGGTTCCAGATGAACCGTTATCAATACAAACATAAACCCTAAAATCACTATTAATTACATAATAGTTTGTATCATATAATCTACTTAAATTAGAGTTGGGGGCAGGATTTGAAATACTATAATCATGCCTATACATGTCATATCGAGTATTAGAAGACCAAGTGACCTTCCTTATAAGTCTCCTAACATTAGAAGTATTAACTTTTTTACCAAATAATGAAGTATCTCTATAATGAGTAATAAATTGCAAATTATCTGTTGGCGTTGGAGTATTACCATTCCATTCAGAATCCGAAGTGGTTCTACCAAAACCAGAAACCGGATTAGAGGGATTTGGTAATCCCAAAAATACATAGTAAGAATTACTCGTGTTTGCTACAGAGTCTACAAAATTACTTGCATTCGATATTCTAAATTGATCTGTTACTACCGCAGCCATATTAATAGTTTTTTAGATATTTATAAAGGAATTGTCATCATATAGATTTTGGAAGTGCTCCTCCTTCTCTTAGTCCAGTACCCCTTCTTTGAATTGTTGGGAAAGTTGTAAGTCCAACATCAACTGTATTTCCAGTTACCGCTATAGAAACTGGAGAGGTTCCTCTAGAAATTCCAGCAAGTCTTCCCCATGAGAATCTACCCACGGGATTATCTGAGTTTGATGTGGTTGCAATACCAACAACTGAAGTTCCAGAATCTACATAACAAACAATAGAACCAGCAGCACCGACAGAAGATAGTTCCTGAATAAAGTATATATTATCAACAAAAGTTGTACCCACACCAACAACAGATAAACTATTGTTAGCAACAGATGTTACACCTGTTCCAACTTGCGTGTCAAAGATATAAATTGGATAACCAACAGAAAGATCGGTGTAGTTTGCTACATCAAATCTGTGCAAGTTAAACTGAATTGCTAAAGTTCCTATTCCTTGAGCATTTACTGTAGTGATTCCGGTAACAATTCCTGAGAAACCTTGAATTACATTAATACTGGACACTTCTTCATGAGTTGGAGATGGTAGGGATACAATAACTTGTGGGGCAATTGTATATCCAAGTCCTGGATTATTGACCAAGACGGATGAAACAGCTCCATTAGAAATTGTAGCAGTGGCAGTCGCTGTTGTTCCAATACCTACCCCAATCTCTGGTGGAGCAATAACTGAAACATTTGGTGTTGAAGTATATCCACTACCACCAGATACAATCGTATATTCTGTGATCGTTCCAGCAGTTGAGACAGTAGCTGTAAGTGCGGCCGCTACCGGATCCGTAGAACCAGCAACAACAAGACCACTAAATTCGGTGGCAGAATCATATCCAAACAAATCCGCATCTTCTACAAATATTTCAGTATCACTACTTTCAATAGTATTGATAATTTTTGCAGTTGGATATATTTGTGCCTCTATAGAATCTCTAGACTTAGGAACAATTTCTCCATTAATGACTTTAT
>Ga0115011_10003148_pt1 | contig 11259 bp, 9 predicted proteins | sample TroAtlMetagenome_2_FD_88705 | JGI IMG/M metagenome (GOLD analysis project Ga0115011, IMG submission 88705) | Marine eukaryotic phytoplankton communities from Atlantic Ocean - Tropical Atlantic ANT8 Metagenome | ecosystem: Environmental > Aquatic > Marine > Oceanic | place: Tropical Atlantic... | reverse complement strand
GCGGCCTCCTGGTCCTGTACCAGCAATGGATTGAATGTCGACACCCAGCTCTCGAGCACGTTTACGCGTGGCTGGAGTGGCAAGGGCTCTACGTCCACTGGAATCTGAAGACTTTGGACGTCTCGCCGGGGATACAGGAGTGGCCTGAGTGGCCTGAGTGGCCTGAGTCGCCGGGGCAGGCCTGGCTGCACTTGCTCCACCTGCCGTGGCGATGACAACAAGCAGGTCACCTACGGGGGCCACATCTCCTTCCTGGAAGTAGATCTTTTCAACGGTCCCGGATTTTGGGGATGGAATGGTGACTGTTGCCTTGTCTGTCATGACTTCCACAAGAGGATCGTCTTCAGCGACCTGGTCCCCTTCATTGAAATGCCAAGTGACGACTTCACCTTCAACAACACCTTCGCCGATGTCCGGTAATTTGAATTCGAATGCCATGTCTTCTCCTCTCCTGGATCTCGTTTAGAATGTGATGGTTTCCCGAATGGCTGTCATGGTCCTTCCTACGCTCGGCAAGTACTCATGCTCAAGTGTGTGGGGGAATGGGGTATCAAACCCTGTAAGACGCCTGACGGGAGCTTCCAGACTCAGGAAGCAGTGCTCTTGTACCAATGTGACCAATTCGCTTGCAAAACTACAGGTTCGAGGGGCTTCAACCACCACGACACATCTTCCGGTCTTGGTGACGGACTCCGCAATGGTCTCAATGTCCAGGGGAACCAGGCTCCTCAGGTCAATTACCTCAGCGGAAAACCCTTCTTCGGCCTCGAGTTTGTCCGCGGCCTCTTTGGCTGTGTGGAGCATGGCTCCATAGGACAAAACGGTGCATTCAGAACCTTCTTTCACGATGGCCGCCTCACCCAGGGGAATGGTGTATTCTCCCTCAGGCACTTCCCCCCGAGCCGCTCGATAGACTCGTTTGGGCTCAAAGAAGATGACGGGGTCCTCGTCTCGAATCGCCGAGAGAAGGAGTCCCTTTGCATCGTATGGATTGGATGGGATCACCACTTTCAGACCTGGGGTGTGAGCGAAAAGTGCTTCCGGGCTCTGGGAGTGGTAAAGACCCCCACGAATTCCCCCACCGAACGGGGTACGAATGGTGACAGGACAGGTAAAGTCCCCTCCTGTTCGGTATCTGAACTTGGCCAATTCGTTCACAATTTGATCGAAGGCTGGAAAAATAAAGTCTGCGAATTGAATCTCAGGGACGGGCCTGAGGCCGTAGAGTGCCATTCCAATAGCGCTCCCGATAATGCCTCCCTCCGCGAGTGGTGTATCGATCACCCTGTCTGCGCCATAGGATTCATAGAGCCCTGCAGTGGCTCGAAAAACACCCCCGAATTTACCCACATCTTCACCCAAAACGACGACTTTTTCGTCTCGGGCCATTTCGAGGGAGAGGGCATTGTTAACGGCTTGGATGATATTCATGTCTGCCATGACTTAACTTCCTTTACTCATGCGAGGGTCGTCCTCGCCAAATACACAATCTTTAGGATCGGCGTTTCCAAATCGGGACAGGGCCAGTTTCACTTGCCCCTCCACTTCTTCTTCGGTCATTTCCAGGTCTTCGACGGAAACCTTTAAATTCCGAGCAAAACGCTCAACGGGAGATTCATCTGTCTTCTCAGGCCACACAGCCTCAATGAGGGTAGGGCCTTTTCCCCCTCTGGCTTTCCGGGCAGCTTCCCCAATGACTTTCTGCACGGCCAGGGGATCGGTTCCATCTACACGCATGCCAGAAAACCCATACGCAATCGCTCGCCCGGCGATATCCTCTCCGGCCGTGTCCTTGTAGCCACCTGGGGTCATGCAGACAAAGAGGGCAGGGGTTTGGTGAACTCCTGCAAAATTAAGGGCCACGTGAAAGTTATCCTGGTTGGCGATGGACTCACCGAATGTGACACAAGAGACCGCCTTTTCTCCCGCCAGTTTGGCTGCCCAGGCGGTTCCGTTGGCATGAACCAGACGAGAAGCTCCCGGAGAAGAGGCTTGCACCACGTTCAGCCCCGGGATGTCAGCGGTCATGTTGTGGCCACGTCGTGTGGGCAATGTGGACATGGGAAAGAGCCAATCTCCCCCTTTGAGTCCGAAGGCTACGCCCACATGAAAAGCTTCGTTTCCCGCCTGGGAAAGGAAGTACGTGAGCTTTCCGCGATCCAACTCCAGGCGGAGGGCTTGGTCCACTTGGCTCATTCGCACCATCTGCCGAAGGATCTTCATTTGGGTACTTTGAGCTACAGTTCTACCCTTGAGATAGCTTGCTGTATCTAGGATTTGGACAGTGTCTTTCATCTGCTCCACCAGGCTTAGAAGCACCCCCATGCGGGTGAACTGCAGTGTTCGGGCGTGGGTGCGCGTCTATAGAACTCGTCCTGCTTTCCTAAAACGAAGCGAGTGGGTCCGTCAACGGGCTTTCGTTCTTTTCCAGGATATTTCGAATGTAGTATTCCCCTGCACGGTAGGAGGAACGGACGAGTGGACCGGATGCGCAGTAGGAAAACTTCAGCTCATTGGCCATTCTTTCGTAGGCCTGAAACTCTTCAGGAGTCACAAATCGTTTCACTTTGAGATGTTTATGGCTGGGCTGGAGATATTGTCCAAATGTGACCACGTCCACTTGCGCTTTTTTCAGATCAATCAAGGTAGCCTGGATCTCTTCAAGGGTTTCTCCCACTCCGACCATGATGGAGGTTTTCGTGAGCATACGAAGCCCGGCTTTTCGGGCGACTTCCTTGGCATGACGCAAGACCAGAAGTGATTGCTCGTATCCGGCTCGTACGTCCCGGACCGTTCGCTGGAGTCTCTCTACGGTTTCTACATTGTGTGCAAAGACGTCAGGGCTCGCCATGGCAAGTTCCTCAACGGCTTCCAGATTTCCCTGAAAGTCGGGAACCAGGGTCTCCACTAATGTCCGGGGAGTCTCTTTCTTGATTTCCCGAATGGCTTCTGCGAAGTGCCCGGCCCCTCCGTCGGTGAGGTCATCTCGATTGACTGATGTCAGGACCACATAATCAAGCTCCATCACTCCAACCATATGGGCAACATTGCTGGGTTCTTTAGCATCGAGTCCGGGAGGCTTTCCCGTGTTTACAGCGCAAAAACGGCAGCCGCGGGTACAGGTATCGCCCATGAGCATCATGGTGGCGGTACCCCCGTTCCAGCATTCTCCGATATTGGGACATTGGGCTTCTTCACAGACCGTGTGAAGCTCCAGATCTCTTAACCGTTCCTTGATTTTGGAATAGCGCTCACCACCCGGCGCTCGAACCTTCAACCAGGTGGGCTTGGGCTGACGTTCCCGCTTCTTGCGCAGGGTGACGCGACTCTCTGATGTCTGTATACCTGCCATCATCACTCCACAGTTCAAATGAATTGGGCGCCCCACGGCTTCAAAGCAGGCGTATCCCATCCCCTGGAGGGTGTCAACAGAGAGATGGGTTGCTGGAGGGTTAAAAGCAGGGGAGTGAGCCCTATTTGAATCCGGTAGAAAGCCGCAGACAATTCTCTTATTTGTGTCCGTGACGCTCTCCCATGCAAATCAGTGGTCGGGACCATTCAGGAAGTTCAATACGCCTAAGTCTTCGCTCCACCAAATCCGGAATCCCTGCCAGAAACAGTCCTTCCCAGGCTCCAAGTCCCAGGGCGTAGTGCAAGCCACCAAACCGATTTTGCCCCGAGAAACGCGGGACCCCCTGGAAGGTTTTTTCTCCATGAACTTTTCGTATGGACAGCATGGGGAGCGTCCTGGCCTTCGGAAGCAAGCGGCTCAGGGTGGTTGCTGTTTGCTCCAGGTCCCCAACGGTCAGTACATTGTTGGGAGTGGCTCCCTGGTTCGTCCACTGAACGCCGAGACTCTTGCTTGTGGGAGTCACCAGGAGTTCCGAGGTGGACAGGGTTCGCTGGGGGACGTCACTTTCGGGTGCCAACTCCATCTGGATGGAGGTCATAGGACTGACCCCAGGATGAAGTTGTAATCCCTGTAGAAGCCCTATGGATTGTGGAGACTCGCAGAGAATCAGTTCATCCACTTGAAGGGTCCCTCTCCTGGTTCTGAGTCCTTTGACTTGTCCCGATACGGTTTCTACTCCCAAGGGGTGAATTCCTCGTTCTACCGGAACTCCAGCCAAAGACAGGATAGATTCCATGGCCGTGAACAAGGGGTTCCTTCGAAGAGAATAGGCTTCCGGGAGGTAGATGGCACCCGCCAGGTCTGCTCCCAGGTGAGGCTCCACGTCGCGCACGGAAAAGGGATCCAGTAAATGGGCTTCAAGACCCTGAGCGCGCTGGGCGATGGCCACATCTCCCCATTCCCGGATCTTTTTGTCTTCATAGGCGATGAGAAGAGAGCCCTTCCGGGATTTTTCCAGTGTGAATCCAGTTCGTTCAGCCACGTGTTGAAGCAATTGCTCACTGGATAATTTGAGTTTCATTAAGGACTGGAGCGGGAGGGCTCGTTGTCGTTGGGCGTGGAAAAGTTGCGGCGCTACAAGGGTAGCACTGGGGTGCAGGTGTTCATGAGCTCCTCCTGCGGGAAGAATCCACCGGACCTGGCCCAAACCCGCTTCATGGAGCCGCCAGGCTATGGCCGCTCCCATGCATCCGCCACCCAAGACAATGATGTTTTTCACGGTGTCACTCGCTCCTTGGCTCGAACCAACTCAGCTTCAATCACTCTTTTAAACACCTCTATGGATTTTACGCCAGTGAGACGGTAGCCATTGATGAAACTTTGGGGCGTCGTTCGCACTTGGTAGGAACCGGCCAATTCTCGATCCATCTCCAGGCGGATCAGGGATTCTCGCTCATGGGCTTCCTTCAGTGGAGGGAGGTCCGTTGCTCCCTCAAGGACTTCCGCTGTGAGTGGGCTTTTCTCCAATAAGTTCATTCCCCGCTCCCAGAATTCCTTGTTGGAACCCATGAGAAGGCGTCTGGCAGCCTCCTCTCCTGTTTTGGCTCTTTCGGGGACCACATGCTTGAACACAATGCGAAGGGTTTCCGGATAACGGGAGTGGAGGGCTTGAATCACCGGCGGAAGTCGTCCTGAAAACGGACATTCCCACCCACCGAAAATGACCCAGGTTACGGGAGCGTCTTCAGGGCCTAATGTGGGGTTGTGTGGATCGACGCGCACAGGTTGAACCCGCTGGCCATCCAATTTTTTTCCCTTTTTCAGGTCAAACACCACGGAGAGGGATTCCGCCTCTTTCGTGCCACCCTTGAAGGCCACCTCTACAACGTGTTGAGAGGGTTCTTCCCCGTCGTTCTTCTCCGGTGATTCCGCCCCATGGAGGACCACTACTTTGGTCTCGGGCTGAGTAGGGCTTTTGTCACAGGCCCACGAACTCAGGGCCAGTGCGCATCCGATGAAGAGTAGAAAAGTCCATTTATGATTCATGGTTCCGTTGCCTCTTTGAGAGGGGTCTTTAGCAATCGGGAGCAGCATAGAGCGGCCGATGCTCCGGGGGCAAGCCCTGCAACGGTTTTTGGTGGCTTGTGGCGTTTTCCTGCACGATTGCCTTGACACAGTTCGGTGGTCTTTCAGAGGATGCCCCAATGTTTACTAAAATTCTGATAGCAAATAGAGGCGAGATCGCCTGTCGAATTATCCGTTCCTGCAGAGACTTGGGAATACAGAGTGTCGCCGTCTTTTCAGAGGCAGACGCTCAAGCTCCCCACGTGCTTTTGGCGGATGAAGCCCATTGTATAGGTCCTTCCGCATCCTCCGAGAGTTATCTGGTTGGGGATAAAATTCTGGAAGTGGCGCGAAAGTCCGGAGCGGAAGCCATTCATCCTGGCTATGGTTTTCTGAGTGAGAATTCTACGTTCCGGAGAGCATGTGAGGCGGCGGGTATTGGTTTTGTGGGGCCCAGCGCGGAAGCCATGGAGGCCATGGGGGAGAAGACTCTCGCCCGGGAAACCATGTCTAAGGCCGGAGTTCCCATTGTACCGGGTACTGAGGCCTTGGAAGACGACCAGGTCCTGGAAGCTGGCATTAAGCTCGGATTTCCCATCATGATCAAGGCTGCTGCCGGGGGTGGGGGAAAGGGGATGCGAGTCGTTCATGATGAGAGCGAACTCGTCGATGCGTTCCAGGGTGCCCGTCGAACGGCTCGGAGCGCGTTTAATGACGAGCGGGTGTATCTGGAACGATTTGTGGAGAGACCCCGTCACATCGAGATTCAAGTCCTTTTGGATCAATTTGGAAACGGTGTGTATCTTTTTGAGCGAGAGTGCTCCGTGCAGCGTAGACATCAGAAAGTCATTGAAGAAGCGCCAGCGTCTATCCTTTCGGAGAAGACCCGTGCTGCCATGGGAGATATCGCTGTTAAAGCAGCCCAGGCGATTGGCTACGTGAATGCAGGAACTTTTGAGTTCCTCGTTGATCCACGAGAAGACTTTTACTTTCTGGAAATGAATACGCGACTGCAGGTAGAGCACCCCGTGACTGAAGAAGTGACGGGAGTTGACTTGGTGGCCGAGCAGTTGCGTATTGCTGCAGGGGAAAAGCTTCAGTTCAATCAGGAAGACCTCTCCATTCGCGGTCATGCCATTGAGTGCAGAATTTATGCGGAGGATCCGAGCCGAGGCTATATCCCCAGTCCCGGGCATATCCATAGCCTTCGATTCCCGGAAGGGCCCGGTGTTCGAGTGGATGCCGGAATCAGAGAGGGAAGCGATGTGTCTGAGTTTTACGATCCCATGCTCGCGAAATTGGTGGTTTGGGGAGCCTCTCGACCGGTTGCCATTGCCCGAATGAGACGGGCGCTGCAGGAAACCTATATCGGTGGTATTCGGACCAACCTTCATTTCCTGGATGACATTTTGGGGGATGAGCGTTTTGTGGCAGGGGGCTATGACACGGGGCTCTTGAATAACTGGGAAACTCAAGGAGAGGCGCCCGAGGAATTGGAATCCGTCATGAGCGCAGTAGCCGCAGCGGAGGCTGCCTGGACACGTACCACTGGGAATTCAGTGCAGGAAGGGCAGGCAAAAGGGACCTCTTCTCAATGGAAAGCGTTGGGTCGACGAGAAAATGTACGGGGGTCAGGCGCATGAAATATCAAACGTTTCACGTTCAGGGTACGGGAGAGGAGAACACCGTAGAAGTTCCGGCTTCAGGCAATCGCTCCTTTCTGATGAATGGAGAAGAAATGCCTTACGAGATTACCAATCTTGGAGGCCGAAGATTCCTGGTGCGTACTGCTGAGGGGAAGATCTTCACCGTAGATATGGATGGAGAGGGAATGTCTCGGGTGGCTTCGGGCCATGGGCATAGTCTGGACCTCAAGGTGATCTCCGACCGGGAAAAGCTTTTAGGGGCTGGTGGGAACAATGGAGGCCCGGAATCTGGGGAAATCAGCGTTTCCATGCCCGGAAAAATTGTCAAACTTCTGGTGGCAGTAGGAGATGTGGTGGAAGAGGGGAGCCCTGTTCTTATCGCAGAAGCCATGAAGATGGAAAATGAAGTGAAAAGCCCTTGTAACGGGACGGTGGGGGAAATACGTGTGGCCGTTGGGGATACCGTAGAACCCGGACAATTATTGGCCCGAATAGAGCCGGAGGCATTGGATGACGAAGCGCCCTAGTGAAGAAGAACTGAAGCGGTGGGAGACTGAAGTGCGGGAGCCTTTGGTGGCTCGTCGTCCGGAAAGAAAAGAGCGTTTTGAGACCACATACGGTTCAGAGGTTCCCTCTCTTCATGGACCATGGAGTCAGCAGGGAGAATATGGAGAAAACCTGGGCTATCCAGGAGAGTATCCATTTACCCGTGGCGTACAGCCCACCATGTATCGAGGGCGACTTTGGACCATGCGCCAGTACGCTGGTTTTGGAACGGCTGCAGAATCCAATAAACGGTATCGGTACTTGTTAGACCAAGGGACCACAGGCTTGAGCGTTGCTTTCGATCTTCCCACGCAAATGGGATTGGATTCGGATGACCCGCGAGCAGGAGGTGAGGTCGGAAAGGTCGGGGTGGCAATCGATAGCCTGGAGGATATGGAAATCCTGCTGGATAAGATTCCCCTGGATAAAGTCTCCACCTCCATGACTATTAATTCCACAGCAAGTATTCTCCTGTGTCTGTATCGAGCTGTTGGTGAGCGCCAGGGAGTGGACCCCGCTATTTTGAGAGGGACCATCCAAAATGACCTTCTCAAAGAGTACATTGCGCGCGGGACATACATTTATCCTCCGGGTCCAAGCCTCCGGATTATCACCGATATTTTTGAGTACTGCACCGAAGAGATGCCCTCATTTAACACCATCAGCATCAGCGGTTATCACATTCGAGAAGCGGGTAGCGATGCGGCTCAAGAGGTGGGCTTTACCCTGGCGAATGGGATTGCTTACGTGCAGGCGGCGGTGGACCGGGGATTGGACGTGGATGCCTTCGCGGGCCGTTTGGCCTTTTTCTTCAATGCCCACAACCGTTTTCTGGAAGAGGCCTCGAAATTCCGTGCTGCACGTCGAATGTGGGCACGAATCATGAAGGAGCGCTTTGGGGCGAAGAATCCCCGCTCCTGGGCACTCAGATTTCATACGCAAACAGCGGGCTCTTCCCTGATGGCACAATCTCCAGACAACAATGTGGTCCGAGTGGCCCTTCAGGCCATGTCAGCGGTGTTGGGGGGAACCCAGAGTCTTCACACCAATTCAAAGGATGAAGCCCTGGCCCTGCCCACAGAGGCATCTGCCAGATTGGCATTGCGAACCCAGCAGGTGATTGCCCATGAGTCCGGAGTCACGGATTACGTGGATCCTCTTGCGGGCTCCTATGTGGTGGAAGCCCTGACGGACGAGATCGAGGAGAGAGCCCTCAAGTTGATTGCTGAAATTGATGAGATGGGCGGGATGGTCGCGGCCATCGAGAGAGGTTTCCCCCAGCGAGAAATTCAGGATACGGCATGGGCTTACCAGCAGGCAGTTGATGGGGGAGATGAGATCATCGTGGGAGTGAATGCATTCCAGAATGCCGATGAAGCCTCTCCTGATATTCAGGGAATTTCTCCGCAGTTAGAGGGGGAGCAGCGTGAGCGCTTGGCTCATCTCCGCCTTCGTAGAGACAATGCGGCTCTGGAACGGGCTCTTCAATCCCTTGAGCGGGCAGCCCGAGGGGATGAGAATCTCCTTCCCTCTATTTTGGAAGCGGTTCGCGCCTACGGAACGGTGGGAGAAGTGAGTAACAAGTTACGAGAGGTGTTTGGGCCGTACACGCCCACCGTGGTCATCTAGCCCTGAAAGGGTCCATTAAGGGGTCCAGTCCTTGAGGGCGCTCACCCACTCCCGAATCCCAACAGATGTGGTTTGAATGTGGTAACGCGCTTGCTTGTCCTCGGTCGTGAGGGTCCAATCTTTGAGTTCTGCTTTTGGCAGATGGACCGTAAATCCAGTGTTGTTTGTGGGGGTTTCCTCTCGGGTTGCTTTGGCGTTTGCGTTGGCCGCAAGTGACTTGGAAGTGGCAACGATGTCGTTGAGCTTCGTCCTGATGGGCTGATTTCTCTGGGTTAGCTCCTTTCGTTCTTCCATGGGAATGGCTCGCTCTGCAGTCTCCAGTGCTTTTTCAGTGGTCTCGGCCAAGATCCCGATGGCTTCTGCCAAGGTTTTCACATCGGCCACCAGGGAGTTGGAGATTTCTTCGTCTTCCATGGCTATTCGCTCTTGTTCTCTCCACAGGTCAACCCGTGTCTTGTAGGTCCTGGAAGCTGCCTCTGAGCTCATGACCATGGACCCATAGACATCCACCCCTTGCTCCAGGCTCAGCAGCCACGTGATGGATTGAACACCCTCGCTTTCCTTTCCGTAGGGAAATAAGGAGGTCCCATTTGAACTTCCAGGAAGCCAAGCCCACGCAGGCCCCCCAGTGCGCAGTTCTACCAGTTGCTTTTCCACGTCGGCATCTATTCTCAAGCATGCGGTCTCATCAGACATGCACTCTTTAGCGGCCTCAAGAGCTCCCGGTTGTCCAAGGGCCATCCAATCCGAACTCAGGGAGTACAGGGCTGTAGCCTCTTTCCCGTCTACGTGGGTCATTCCCAAGTCAGCTTCGTGAGTGCTGGGCTTATCGAACATGGCCACCAGGGGGGAGTTCTCCAGGGCTTTGGCGGGAAGAATGATGGCTCCCTCTCCCGTTTCAATTTGGAAATACATGACAGATCTGAGCTCTTTGTTGGTGAGAACATTCGCCAACTCTTTCTGTGGCTCAGGGGTAAGGCCTGAAAGATTGCCAACCGTTTCTCCAAAGGGAAGGCTTTCGGTTTTGGAAGGATTGAACCCCACCAGGGCGATACTTCGGGCGGGTACCAGGTCAGTTCCTTTTGGTCCGGGCTGTAACAACCAGACCCCTCCGATGATGCCTCCCACGAAAACCAGGAGAACACTGGCAACGGTGAACCAGATTCTAAAACCGATGGGTACATATTCCCCAGATTCTGCATCCTTTTTTCGGCTCCCGATCATAAATGCGATGAGAATGCCAAGGCCATATAGGAGGTTCATGGGCAGAGCCATAAGGATTTGGGAGACTGGCTCAGGGGGCGTCAGCATGGCGGCGATAACGAAGGAAAGGACGATGAAATACCGGTAGAAACTCAGGAACCCCTTGTGACTCGCTACCCCCAGCAATGCCATAAAGAACATGAGAATGGGCAACTGAAAGACCAGACCAAACATCAAGAGGGAGAGCAGAGAGAATGAGAACACGTTTTGGACAGTCACCTGGAGTTCGATGGCCTGACTTCCCAATGTGAGGTCGGTCAGGAAACCCGTTACAAAGGGAAGCAATACTGTGTAGGAAAAGAGGACCCCCAGGGCAAAGAAAATGCTTGAGAAGATCACAATAGGCGTTACATAGCGCCGCTCTTCTTCCAGTAAGCCCGGGGAGATGAACGCCCAAATCTGATAGATGATGAATGGGAATGCACCCATGATGCCGGCTACGGCGGAAAGCTTGATGTAGACAAAAATGGATTCCGTTACATGGAGAGCCTGCAGTCGGTAAAGACCTCTTTCTGCCAGGGAGTCTCGCACTGGGTACACCACCAATTCAAAGAGCTCCAGATGGAAGCTGTAGGCGATGAAAAAACCGATGAAGATGGCTCCCAGGGACCAGGTCAGCCGAGTTCGCAATTCTGAGAGATGCCCATACAGGGACATACGCTTCTCGTTCATCTCTTCGTTCAATTAGGCTCCCGTTTCCCGGTTGGAGTCATCAGGCGCCTCAGTTGAATGCTCTTTGCTGGCACTCGCTGCTTCGTT
>Ga0115011_10003145_pt1 | contig 11261 bp, 7 predicted proteins | sample TroAtlMetagenome_2_FD_88705 | JGI IMG/M metagenome (GOLD analysis project Ga0115011, IMG submission 88705) | Marine eukaryotic phytoplankton communities from Atlantic Ocean - Tropical Atlantic ANT8 Metagenome | ecosystem: Environmental > Aquatic > Marine > Oceanic | place: Tropical Atlantic... | reverse complement strand
GGTGTAATACATGCCTTCGGCGCTTTCCAGCAGACGCGGTCGGTCCTTGAACTGCCGGTTGGCGGTAAAGGGCATCCAGAACTCGTCGAGACTGAGGTCCTGCTGGCTGGCGGGGGCGTAAATACTGTTCATGGAAGATCCTGGCGTTGCGTGTGCGGGGTGCTGGGCTGTATATGGATCGATCTTATGTCAAAAATAACAAACGAAAAAGACCGATAACGGCAATAACCGCAAATTTTGTCAAATATATTGAATTATGCCTCGACCAGAAGCTGGCCGAGGTGGAACTCGGCCCTCCCGGCAGCCCCTAGCGCCACTGGTACTGCAGGCCCAGGCCCACCAGCCATTGCCGGTCCGGCGCGGGTTCGTAATAGCGGCCGCCGGGTCCGTTGACGATCAGTGACCCGATATATTCCTTGTCGCCGAGGTTATCCACCCGGACAAAGGGATCGATGGTCCAGTTGCCCATCTCGTGGGTATAACCGGCGCGCCAGTTGAACACGGCATAACCGGAGGCGCTGTTCTGATTATCGTCGGTGGCGTAGCGCTCGCTTAGTGACTGAGCTTCCAGGGCGGTGACAAAACCGGTTCCGGGTGGCTGCCAGCTGAGCTCGGCAAACAGGCTGTGGCGCGGTACGCCGGGCAATTCCTTGCCGGACAGATCCTCGCCGCTGCTGGTGGTGTAGCTGTCGAAGCGCGCATCGAGCAGGGTGTAGGCCAGGTAGGCCTCGATGCCGTGATCGAAGCCCTGCTCCACGGACAGCTCCATACCCTGGCGGGTAGACTGCCCCGCGTTGACGAAGGTGCTGCGGCCGGTAACGGCCTGGTTTGGGCCGGTGACGATCTCGTCCTCCACGCGACTGTGGAACAGGGCCAGGTTCAGCCGGGTCTGCTCGTGGCGCAGTTTGAGGCCCACTTCGGCATTGCGTGATTCGCTGGGCTGCAGGCCGAAGTTCAGTCCGCTGCCGGTTTGCTGATACGCCAGCTCCTGGAACGTAGGTGTCTCGAACCCCTGACCGATGGCGGCGTAGACCGTCAACGCAGGATTCCACCGGTAGCTCAGACCCAGCGCCGGGTTGGTCTGTTGGTAATCGACACTGCCGCTGTCATCCTGACCATCAATGAAATAGTCGTCCTCGGACTCGAATTCGACACGGCTGTGGCGCAGTCCGGCGGTCAGCGTCCAGCGCGGGTCCAGTTGCCAGGTGCTGATCAGGTAGGCGTCCTGGCTGTCGACCGTGTTGTATTCGTCGCGCTGCTGGGCGCCCTTGCTACCGAAATTGTTGACGAAGCCGTTGCGCTGCTCGCCCTGGTAGTCGTAGGTCAAGCCAGCCGCCAGCTCGACCGGCAACCCGAAGAGTTCGGTATTACGCTGCCAGCCCAGCTCGCCACCACCGAAGCGCCGGTCCAGCTCGATAACGCCACCGCCGGAAAACTGCCCGGCACCCGGGAAGGCCAGAAACTGTTCGATATAGCGCTCCCCGCCGTAGACCATGAGCGTCAGTTCATCATCGTTGCTGAGCCGACGCTGATAGTTCAGGCCCGCCTGGTTGTGGCGAACGGTCTTGCGGGTGTCGAAGGTGTCGGTGCCCGAGACTGCCTGGCGCCGATCCTCGCGTACCTGCGCCTTGGTCAATCCCAGCGGGTCCTGGGTCTCGGGCTGATACAGGCTGTTGACCAGCAGCGTGAGGCTGGAGGCATCATCGATATCCCAGCCCAGTCGCAGATTGGCGATGTCGCGTCGGGTTTCGCTGTGGTCGCGGTAGCCGTCGGTGCTCAGGCGCGAGACGTTGGCGGCGACGTTCAGGTCGCCGTGCTGGCCACCGTACCGCAGGCGCGAGCGCCACAGGTTGTCCGGGCCGATGGCAGTGCGATTCTCCAGGGTCGGGTAAAAGGCGCCCTCGTCGGTGAAGCCCTGGATGATGCCGCCCGAGGCATTGCCGTACAGCGTGGTAAGCGGGCCGCGCAGTACCTCGATACGCTGCATGCCGTCGAGGTCGAAGAGTGACGGCTGGCCCTGGCCGTCGGGCATGGTCAGGGGTATGCCGTCCTGTACCAGACGCACGCCACGCACGCCGAACTGGGCGCGGGCCCCGAAACCGCGGGAGGAGATCTGCAGGTCCTGCGCATAGTTCTGCCGGTTGACGGCCACGATGCCCGGGACCCGCTGCAGGGTTTCGGACAGATTGGCGCCCAGGCTCAGGGGGCTGATCTCGTCGCCGCTGACCGTGCTGCGGGCCACGGGGATGCGGGTCTCCTGCTGGCCCGCCTGACTGCCGAGCACGACCTGTGTCGGCAGGCTGAGGGGGGCTTCCTGGGCCAGGGCGCAGGGGGGCAGGAGGTAGCTGAGCGCTGCGGCGCATGCGCCCAGCGTGGTGGGGATTGTTTTTTTCATAAGGCCGCTTGTATCGCTTTTTCTCGGTGGTGGCTATCGGGTCGGAAGCCTGCGGCAGTATAGCCATGCGCCGCGGCTGTTTTGGCTCAGTCTTTGGACGCGTTCCCCGGAAAAATCCGTTTCAGCGGCGGCAGTACCGTTTCCGCACCACTGATCATCTCGGGGTTCAATTGCCCCTCGAAGTTCTCCAGTGGCTGATCGTTTCGCTCGTCGTGGGCAAACACCGGCGGGCTGTAAACATAGGCGAGCAGCAGTCGGCTGAGGGCTTCGAGGCTGTCACGGTGGGTGCGCTCGTAACCGTGGGTGGCGTCGGTGCCGAAGCCGATCAGGGCGATGCGCGTGTCGGTACCCGAGCGGATCGCCGATTCGGCATCGCTGTGGTAATAGCGGAACAGGTCACGGCGCATGGGGATGGCGTCGCGCTGACACAGGCTCTGCAGGTGCTGGGTCAGGTGAAAGTCATAGGGACCGCCCGAGTCCTGCATGCACAGGGTCACGCTATGCTCGGTACTGTTCTGGCCGGGTGCCGTGGGGGCGATGTCGACGCCTACAAACTCGCTGACGTCCCAGGGCAGAGCACCGGCGGAACCGGTGCCGGTCTCCTCGGTGATGGTAAAGATGGGGTGGCAGTCCATCGGCAGCAGCTCGCCGCTGTCGACCACCTGCTTGATGGTGGTCAGCAACGCGGCAGCGCCCGCCTTGTTGTCCAGGTGGCGGGCACTGATGTAACCGTTGCGGGTGAATTCCGGCAACGGGTCGAAGGCGACAAAGTCGCCGACCCGGATGCCCAGGGCTTCGGTTTCTGCCTGGCTGGTGGTCCTGGCATCGATGCGCAGTTCGATGGTGTCCCAGTTGACGGGCAGGTTGTCTACGCCCTCGTTATAGGTGTGCCCCGAGGCCATCAAGGGCAGCACGCTGCCGCGCAGGCAGCCATGGTCACCAAACACGCTGACCCGGCTGCCCTCGGCGAAACGGCTCGACCAGTGACCGATGGGCGCCAGGTCCAGGCGGCCATTGGGCTTGATCGCCCGGACCATCGCACCAATGGTGTCGAGGTGGGCGGCCACGGCGCGGTCCGGCGAGCTTTGCCGGCCCTTCAACGTGGCGCGTATGGTGCCGCGCCGGGTCAGTTCGTATTCGACGCCCATGGCATCAAGGTGCTCGGCGACGTAATGCACGATGGCATCGGTGAAGCCGGTCGGGCAGGGAATGGCGAGCATCTCCAGCAGAGTCTGCTCGAGAAACGCCATGTCGGGTCCGTGTTGGCGTGCCTGGGTCATAGGGGGCTCCTTGGGCCTGCGGCTCACAGCGCGCTGCGGCTGAGTGGAAACAGCAGGTCGATGAATTTTTCCGCGGTCGGCTGCGGCTCGTGATTGGCCAGCCCGGGTCGCTCGTTGGCCTCGATGATCACGTAATCGGGGCGGGTGACGTCGGCGACCATGAAGTCCAGGCCGACCACCGGTATCTCGAGCACGCGGGCTGCGCGGATGGCATCCTGGCGCAGGCGCGGATGCAGCTTGTCGGTCACATCCAGCAGTACCCCGCCGGTATGCAGGTTGGCGGTGCGCCGCACCACCAGTGGCGTGCCGGCGGGCAGCACCTGATCCATTCGATAGCCCGCCGCTTCGACGGTGCGCTCGGTCTCGGCGTCCAGCGGTATGCGGCTTTCTCCGCTGGTCGCGGCCTGTCGACGGCGGCTCTGTTTTTCGATCAGTTGGCGAATATCCCGGTGTCCGTCGCCGCAGATCTCGGCCGGGCGCCGGATGGCAGCCGCCACTACCTCGTAGTTGATGACCAGAATACGCAGGTCCTCGCCGGGATGAAAACTCTCGAGCAGGACCTCGTTGTCATGGTGACGCGCTTCTTCGATGGCCTGCTCCAGCGCGTGCGGGTCGCGGATGTTGACGGAAATGCCCTGTCCCTGCTCGCCATTGTTGGGCTTGACCACCACCGCCCCGTGCTCGGCAAGAAAGTCCGCATTGCTCGCCGCATCGGCAGCTACCTGAAAGGCCGGGGTGCCCAGGGTATGACGGTGCAGGGTGCGGTGGGTCAGGTGCTTGTTCTGACAGTAGGTCATGCTCACTGCGCTGGTCAGGTCGCTCAGGGACTCGTGGCAGCGAATGCGTCGGGCGCCCTGGGTCAGGGCAAATATGCCGGAGGGCGCGTCGTGGATGGTGACTTCGATGCCGCGGCGGCGCGCCTCGCGGGTAATGATGCGGGCGTAGGGATTGAGCTCATTGTCCGTTTCGGGGCCGATGAACAGGGACTGATTGATGGTGTTCTTGCGCTTGACCGCAAAGGTACGCAGCTTGCGAAAACCCAGCTTGCGGTACAGCGCCTTGGCCTGCTTGTTGTCGTGCAGGACGGAAAGATCCAGATAGGCGCAGGTGCGGCTCATGAAATACTCGATCAGGTGCCGCACCAGCGCCTCGCCAACGCCGAAGCGGCGCGTCTGGCTGTTGGCGGCCAGGCACCATAGGCTGGAGCCTTTTTCCGGATCATTGAAGGCAAACTGGTGGTTGAGACCCATCACGGTACCAATGATCTCGCCGCTCTCCTCGTCTTCGGCCACCCAGTAGAGCGGGCCGCCCTCTTCCCGTGCGGTCAGCTTGTCGGGATCGACGCAGACCATGTTCTGGGTGATATACAGGTCGTTTATCGCCTGCCAGTCACTGGCGGCCTGGGGCGGACGGATGAAAAAGCCCTGGGGGTGCTGCTGGGCGGGGCGGTAGTCGCTGAACCAGATGCGGAAGGTATCGGAGGGGTCCAGAAACAGCTGCTGTGGTGCGAACGAGAGCATGACCTGGGGATCGGCGACATACAGGGCAATATCCCGCTCGCCCGGCGCTTCCTTGAGCAGTTCATCGGCCAGTTGGCGGGGCTCGGCGAAGGTCTGACCGAACAGCAGGCGGCCCCAGCCGCAGTCGACCGCGACATCTTCCGGCACGCTTTGCGCATCACCGCGCTGCGCCTGGGTAGCCTGCAGGCCCTCATAGGTCGGGGGCTGATGGCGAACCAGGCGTTGTTGCTCCGGGGGCAAGGGTTTCGACATTGCAGTGGCTCCTCAGAGTTGCTGGGCATCCAGCCACAGTTCCAGTACCGCGAGCTGCCAGAGCTTGGAGCCGCGCAGCGGGGTGATATGGGCCTTGGGGTCCTGCAACAGGGTCTGTACGTAATCGGCGTTGAACAGGCCCCGCTCCCGGGCCCGCTGACTGGTCAGCGAGTCGCGCACCCAATCCAGGGTCTGGCCTTCCAGGTACTTGAGGCCGGGCACCGGAAAGTAGCCCTTGGGCCGGTCGATGACGGCAGCCGGGATGACCTTGCGCGAGGCTTCCTTGAGTACGTACTTGCCTTCCTCGGGCAGCTTGAAGCGGCCGGGAATGCGCGCAGTGAGTTCGACCACCTCGTGATCGAGAAACGGCACCCGGGCCTCCAGGCCCCAGGCCATGGTCATGTTATCGACCCGCTTGACCGGGTCATCGACCAGCATGACCTGAGTGTCCAGGCGCAGGGCCTTGTCCAGGCCGTTGGCGGCGCCGGGCTGGCTGAAATGCTGGCGGATGAATTCGCCGGCATAGTCCTGTTGCGCCCAGCCGGCAGCCACGGTGCGCTGGTACTCGGCAAAATCCCGGTCCATGAATGCCTGTTGATAGGCGGTGAGCGGATCCTCCGCGGCGTCGACCTTGGGATGCCAGTGGTAGCCTGCCAGTATTTCATCGGCGCCCTGGCCGCTCTGCACGACCTTGCAATGCTGCGAGACCTCCCGGGACAGGAGGTAGAAGGCGACACAGTCGTGGCTGACCATGGGCTCGTTCATGGCCTTGAAGGCATTGGGCAGCTCCGCCAGAATCTCGTGCTCGGGGATCATCAGCTGACGATGCTCGGTGGCGAAGTGCTCGGCAATCAGGTCCGAGTACTGGAACTCGTTGCCTTTTTCCCCATGCACATCGGCAAAGCCGATCGAGAAGGTGCGCAGGTTTTCGGCGCCGGCCTCGCGCAGCAGGCCCACCAGCAGGCTGGAGTCGATGCCGCCAGAGAGCAACACACCGACATCCACGGCGGCCAGATTACGTCGCGCCACCGAGGCGCGCAGGCTGTCGAGCAGGCGCTCCTGCCAGTCCTCGAAACCCAGTTGCTGCTCATCGTCGCGGGCGCCGTATTCCAGGTTCCACCAGCATTTCTGCTCGCGGCGGCCGTCGGCTTCGATGCGCAGCCAGTGAGCGGGTGGCAGTTTCTCGATCCCCTTGAGCAGGGTGCGTGGCGCCGGCACGACGGCATGGAAGGACAGGTAGTGGTTCAAGGCGACCGGGTCGATGCCGGTATCCACGCCGTCGCCTTGCAGCAGCGCGGTCAGGCTGGAGGCAAAGCGCAGCCGGTCGGTTGTGGCGTTCAGATAGAGGGGCTTGATGCCCAGCCGGTCCCGGGCCAGAAACAGGCGCTGGCTGTCGCGTTCCCAGATGGCCAGGGCGAACATGCCGTTGAGCCTGGGCAGCAGCTGCTCACCCCAGGCGTGGTAGCCCTTGAGTACCACCTCGGTGTCGCCGCCGGAGAAGAAGCGATAGCCCAGCGCCTCCAGCTCGGAGCGCAGCTCGGGATAATTGTAGATCGCGCCGTTGAAGACCAGCGCCAGGCCGGCCTCGGCGTCGATCATCGGCTGGCCCGAGGCCTCGCACAGGTCCATGATCTTCAACCTGCGGTGGCCCAGCCCCATGGGGCCCTGTGACCAGAGGCCGGCCGCATCGGGCCCCCTGGGGGCCATGTGGCGGGTAATGCGTTCCAATGTGCCCATGTCGGGCGCCTGTCCGTCGAAGCGACGTTCTCCTGCGAATCCACACATAGTGTTGTCCATTGCCGGGGCTGACGGCCGCGTTGGCCGCGCCAGTGTCTGAATCAAGCGGCTGGCTGCGCCGCACTACTTTGATCCAAAAGTAATTTTGCGGTACTCTCGGTCCAGTTGAAGCGCTTTCACCTGCCGACATCCCCTTGTTGGGCGCGATAAAGCAGGTTGCAAGCAACAGTAAAACCGGGCTGATAGTTACTACTGTAATATTTAGCCTTTATGGCAAAATGCACTCCTTTTACGAGTGTGGCCGGGAGCCGAACATGGACATGATGCACGACCTTTATCTTTCGCTGCGGCGCCTGCAGCGCGCCAGCGAGATCCATGCCAAGCGTCTGGGTCGTCACAGCGGCCTGACCCCTATCCAGTTGCTGATCATGCACAGCATCAAGGCCATGGGCGAAGGCACCCTGGGCGATCTGGCCAAGCGCGTCAGCGTTTCCCAGGCCACACTCAGTACTATCATTGACCGCCTTGAGAGCCGAGAGTTGCTTCAGCGTATCCGCAGCAAGAGCGACAAGCGCAAGGTGCACCTCGCGCTGACGGCCAAGGGGGTGGATGCGATCCAGTCGGAGCCTGCTCTGCTGCCTGTGGAATTTCTTGAGCGTTTCGGCAAGCTGGCCGACTGGGAACAGTTGATGCTGCTGGCGAGTCTGCAGCGCGTCGCAGGGCTGCTTGAAGCCGGTCAGCACGGCCCTGCCGAATTGTTCGATAGCGAAACGGCAGCCTGACCACCAGGGCCGGATGCAACTGCCTTCCGGCCCCGTAAATAGCGGCTATGCGCTGTTTGCTGCGGCTTCGCAATCGCGCCTGAAATCCTGCTGAAGCTGTCCCGTCACCCCGTGATGTCTCACCGGTAAAACACCCTCTCGACTCCGAAGCGCTTTTTCTTTGCGGCCCTCTTGCCTGAATGCCTTGCGCGCCTTAGCATGTTTGAAATTTCAAACATCCATGTTGTTAATGCGTTACGCAAGACGTAGTGCCTTACCGCCGCGAGGAGTCTCCATGCAGTTGCAAGCCCCCGATCTTTTCCGTCAGCAAGCCCATATCAATGGCCAGTGGTGCGAGGCCGACAACGGCGCGCGCACGGACATATGCAATCCGGCCAACGCCGAGCGGCTGGGCAGTGTGCCGAATATGGGGGCAGCGGAAACCCGTCGGGCCATAGAGGCGGCCCAGGCAGCGCAGCCTGCCTGGCGCAAGCGCACGGCCAAGGAGCGGTCTGCGGTGCTGCGCAAATGGTTCGAGCTGATGATGGCGCACCAGGAAGATCTGGCGCAGATCATGACCGCCGAGCAGGGCAAGCCCCTGGCCGAGGCGCGGGGCGAAGTGGCCTATGCTGCCTCGTTCATCGAGTGGTTTGCCGAGGAAGCCAAGCGCGTCTACGGCGACACCATCCCTGGGCACCAGGCGGACAAGCGCATCATCGTGCAGAAGGAGCCGGTCGGTGTTACTGCAGCCATCACCCCCTGGAACTTCCCTGCCGCGATGATTACCCGCAAGGCCGCGCCAGCCCTGGCCGCCGGTTGCGCGATGGTGCTCAAGCCGGCACCGCAGACACCTTTCTCCGCCCTGGCCCTGGTCGCCCTGGCCGAGCAGGCGGGCCTGCCGGCGGGCCTGCTGAGTGTGGTCACCGCCGATGCCGAGCAGTCCCTGGCCGTGGGCGGCGAACTCTGCGCCAACCCCATCGTCCGCAAGCTGTCGTTCACCGGCTCTACCGGTGTGGGCATCAAGCTGATGGAGCAATGCGCGCCGACGTTGAAGAAACTCTCCCTGGAGCTGGGCGGTAATGCCCCCTTCATCGTCTTTGACGATGCCGATCTGGACGCCGCGGTGGAAGGGGCCATGATCTCCAAGTACCGCAATGCGGGGCAGACCTGCGTCTGCGCCAACCGCATCTATGTACAGGACGGGGTATATGACGCCTTTGCCGAGAAGCTGGTCGCGGCGGTCAACAAGCTCAAGGTCGGCAATGGCGCCGAGGACGGCATCACCACCGGCCCGCTGATCAACGCCGCCGCGGTCAACAAGGTGCAGCAGCATCTGGCCGATGCGACCGACAAGGGCGCACGGGTTCTGGTCGGCGGCAAGGCTCACGAGCTGGGTGGTTTCTTCTTCGAACCCACCGTGCTGGCCGATATCGACAGCAGCATGCTGGTGGCGCGGGAGGAAACCTTCGGCCCGCTGGCGCCGTTGTTCCGCTTCAATGACGAGGCCGATGTCATTCGTCAGGCCAACGATACCGAATTCGGTCTCGCTGCCTACTTCTACGCCCGCGACCTGAGCCGCGCGTTCCGCGTCGCCGAGGCCCTGGAGTACGGCATGGTCGGCATCAATACCGGCCTGATCTCCACCGAGGTCGCGCCCTTCGGGGGCATGAAATCCTCGGGTCTGGGCCGCGAAGGCTCCAAGTACGGGATCGAGGAATACGTGGAAATCAAATACCTGTGCCTGGGCGGTATCTGACCCGGGTTTTCATCTGACTGTGTGTGAGGTGAGCAATGAGCAAGAGCAATGAATCCCTGATGCAACGGCGGCATGCCGCAGTTGCCAGGGGGGTCGGGCAGATTCATCCGGTGTTCGTAGAGCGTGCCGAGAACGCCACGGTCTGGGATGTCGAGGGCCGTCAGTACATCGATTTTGCCGGCGGCATTGCCGTGCTCAATACCGGCCATCGCCACCCCCGGGTCATGGACGCGGTCAAGCGCCAGCTGGAGCATTACACGCACACCTGTTTCCAGGTGCTGGCCTATGAGCCCTATGTTGCGCTGTGTGAAAAACTCAACGCGTTGGTACCGGGAGATTTTGCCAAGAAGACCCTGCTGGTTACCACCGGGTCGGAGGCCCTGGAGAACGCGGTCAAGATCGCTCGCGCCGCAACGGGTCGGGCCGGGGTGATCGCGTTTACCGGCGGTTATCACGGACGCACCATGATGACCCTGTCGATGAACGGCAAGGTCGCCCCCTATTCGGCGGGTATGGGCCTGATGCCGGGCGGCGTTTATCGGGCGCAGTTTCCCTGTGCGCTGCATGGGGTCAGTGATGCCGATGCGATTGCCAGCATCGAGCGGGTTTTCAAGAACGACGCCGAGCCGCGCGACATCGCCGCGATCGTGATCGAACCGGTTCAGGGTGAGGGCGGCTTTCATGTCGCCAGCCCGGCTTTCATGGCGCAGCTGCGAGCGCTATGTGACCTGCACGGCATTTTGCTGGTGGCGGACGAGGTGCAAAGTGGTGCGGGTCGGACCGGTACCTTTTTTGCCATGGAACAGAGTGGCGTAGCCGCTGATCTGACCACCTTTGCCAAATCGATTGCCGGTGGCTTTCCCCTGGCTGGTGTCTGCGGCAAGGCTGAAGTCATGGATGCCATCGGACCGGGCGGACTCGGCGGTACCTACGCCGGTAGTCCCGTGGCCTGCGCTGCGGCGCTGGCGGTGCTGGAGGTCTTCGAGGAAGAAAATCTGCTGGCCCGCGCCGCCACACTCGGCGAGATGATCGGCTCCCGGTTGCGCGCCATAGCCGAGCACGACAAGCGTATTGCCGAGGTCCGTGGCCTCGGAGCCATGATGGCCTGCGAGCTGTTCGACAGCCAATGCCGGCCCGATCCCGAGCTGGCCGCACAACTGGTTGCCCGCGCCCGGGAGAAGGGTCTGATCCTGCTGTCCTGCGGCCAGTACGGTAACGTCATCCGCATTCTGGTGCCGCTCACCGCCACCGACCCGGAGGTGCAAGAAGGCATGGACATCATCGCCACCTGTTTCGCGGAGCTGTGAAAACAAGCGGCAAGCGGCAAGCCAGGCGCCTGCGGCGCAGCTACAAGCGGCAAGCTGCAAGCTAAAAGCTGGAAGCTGGAAGCGAATCAGTGCAGGGCTCGGGGGTCGGGTTGCGGGCACGGTTTTACCCCGCCACGTCATACCCGCGCAGGCGGGTATCCATGCTGGGATTGAAGCCCGAGCGAGGGATACAAGGTGTGCACATCCTGCCAGGCCCAATGGATCCCCGCGTTCGCGAGGATGACGGGGTTTG
>Ga0115011_10003142_pt1 | contig 11269 bp, 6 predicted proteins | sample TroAtlMetagenome_2_FD_88705 | JGI IMG/M metagenome (GOLD analysis project Ga0115011, IMG submission 88705) | Marine eukaryotic phytoplankton communities from Atlantic Ocean - Tropical Atlantic ANT8 Metagenome | ecosystem: Environmental > Aquatic > Marine > Oceanic | place: Tropical Atlantic... | reverse complement strand
TTCACCCGCGTGAAGAAGACTGGAAAGAACAGGCTTCTTGTCATAGGCCGCTTGGCCAAGCGAGTTGATATCAGGGGCAGAGCGAGGCAGTGTGGAGGGCAGTAAATCTTCTTTGTTATGCGCAAACCAAACAGTCTGCTTGTTGCCATTGGGCTCACCGTTGTCACGGCGGGTGTGCTTGGGCAAGTGGTTAATCCTCTTGCTCAGTGGGGGCAGTGGCGGGGGCCGCTGTCCACTGGGGCGGCGCCGCAGGCCGACCCACCTGTGGAGTGGAGTGAGACGAAAAATATCCTATGGAAAACCGAACTGCCCGGCCTGGGCCACTCGTCGCCGGTGGTTTGGGGGAGCTTTGTTTTTGTGACCACGGCCGAGATGACGGGTCCAAAAAAGCTGTTTACGGGCGTGACACCGGACGGCGCGCACAACAACTTGAATCCTTTGTTTGACCATCAGTTCGCCGTAATGGCAATCGACCGGCAATCCGGTGCGGTGGTTTGGCGTCGAACGATTGTGACGCGACAACCACACGAGAGCACGCACGAGTCCGCGACGTGGGCGTCGAACTCGCCGGTGACCGACGGGGAGCATGTTCTCTCATTTTTTGGTTCGAATGGCCTACACTGCCTCGACATCGGCGGTCGTCTGCTTTGGTCAAGGGATTTTGGCGATATGCAGGTGAAGCACGGCCACGGAGAGGGGGCGTCGCCGCTGCTGCACGGTGAGACGGTGGTTGTGAACTGGGATCACGAAGGTGCATCGTTCATCGTCGCTCTAGCTAAGCGCACAGGCGAGGAGCTTTGGCGCCAACCGCGGGATGAGGTCACTTCGTGGGCCACGCCTATCGTCGTCACGCACGATGGCCAGGCACAGGTGGTCGTAAGCGGAACCAGGCGAGTGCGGGGGTACGACCTCAAGACGGGGGCGGTGATTTGGGAGGCGGGCGGGTTGCCTGGGAACATTGTCGCGTCTCCGGTCGGCGCTGACGGGATGGTGTTCGCCGCTGGTAGCTATGAAAAACAGACCCTGTTGGCGATTCGGCTTGCCGGAGCCAAAGGGGAGTTGGCCGGTACCGAGCAGATCGCCTGGCAAAAAAACCGGAGCACACCTTACGTGCCGTCACCTTTGTTGTACGACGGCTGGCTTTATTATCTCCGACATTATCAGGGCGTGTTGTCCCGCGTGAATGCGAAAACGGGCGACGAGCCAAGAGGGCCGTTTCGGCTCGGGTCGGTTTTCAATATTTACTCATCGCCGGTGGCTGCAGCGGGTCGAATTTACGTGACGGATCGAAACGGAAAAACTTTGGTCATGAGCAATGACGCCGAGCCAAAAGCAATGACGTTGAATAAACTGGACGACCGGTTCAGCGCCTCTGCCGCACTGGTGGGTGCCGCGATATTTTTGCGCGGCGAGAAGTTTCTCTATTGCATTGAGGGAAAAGACTGACTTCCGATTGACAGTGGTCAAATCGGGATTTTTGGGATGGCATCGTAGATGCGCCCGAGGTCGCGATCCTTCCCGTATACGCCGGTCTGACCCTGTATCCAGCCTTTCATTCTAGAAATCTCAAGGGTTCGCGACTCCTTCCATTTCCAAAGTTCAGAATGACCGTCGGCGAAGCTGAGCACGCAACCGCCGTTGTGGCGAGTGCCGGCAAAATCGATCCACCTCCATTCGTGCCGCTGCGTCACGGTGAACCGGGCGTTATCGATGCTGCCTTCGTGTTCGTCGATAAACACAAAAGCATTGGACGGCGGCGGGTCGATAATCTCGGAAAACTTGTGCCAACTTGTGCGGTCTTTGGGGTCAGGAATGTGGTTCATGTGCATGTTCATCGCCACGCTGCGAAAGCGTGGGATCTTGCCTTTGTCGCCAACGGTGGAACGGTCAGAGGGGCACTTGTAAATCTTAACCGAGTCATTGTACTTGAAAAGAACGCCGGCGCGTATGTTTTGATCCGTGGAATCGGAGTAGGCGTTTCCCTTGATCCAGGTAGCCGCAGTGGCGGCCCAACTACCACGCGAACTGCCTCGAATGGTGGCGTTGGGCGGCAGGTGGTCGTTGTTGTCGTCGACATACATTTGCCAGCAGAATTGAAGTTGCCGGTAGTTGTTCATGCAAGAAATTTGGTGTGCCTTGCCCTTGGCGTTGCCAAGCGCAGGTAGCAGAAGACTTGCAAGTATGGCGATGATCGCAATCACTACCAGCAACTCGATTAGGGTAAAGCCTTGAGACTGTAAGCTGCGAAGTGTTTTTTCAGGAACTACTTTTTTCATTGTTATTAGGTTTCGCGAATCGGCAAAATCTACTTGAATCGTAAACTTGCACCAACAAAAAATTGATTTACCTAGGTAAGGTAACCGTTTTTTAAAGCTTTTCCTTAAATAACGGGAATTCGCCTTTAGCATGTGCCAATATCCACCGTACTTGCCTTCATTTTAATACAAAAACCAAACTCGTTTACCTCTTTTACCATTCTCGCCGCGAGGGGCTGGGTTGAGGGGTGCTGAATCGGTTTTAAATAGCTTTCAGCAAAGTGCACTCCCTATTTTTGCTCATCAAGCCGATTGGACAAGCGGCATTAGCCGAAGACACAAAGCCAACGCCGGCAGAGATGCAAAAAGCCATCGAGCGGAGGGCGCTGTTTCTTTTATGGAAACCAAAACCCAACGGGCTTTGTCATTGGTCATGATCCGATGGATCGCGAGGCGCTGAATGACGAACTTTTTTACCTCATGCTAGTGCGAGTTTACACCGGCGGTTTCTATCTTGATTTACTTGCTAATGGATTACTTATCTTCTCGGATCGTACATCGCGTTACTTTGGTTCTCATCGCCAGTTGGGTGATTCGGGCTCTTTGGTTTCGCGGTTAGCGGGGTATTGGGCATCTCGGCGATCATGTTCAGTTTTCATACGATCGGATAACTTCTTTAGGCGTTCGGGATGGGTGCTGGCGAGGTTTTCCGCTTCACCGAGGTCGTTCTTTAGGTTGTAGAGTTCCCATCGCTGGGGTTGGTAGAAGTAGATTGCCTTCCAATCACCGAGTCGAATGCTGCTGTGCGGTTCGTATCCCGGGCCGCGCGGACCCCAGACATGTGGGTAATGAAAGAGTAACGGTTGGGTTATTTTTGGCGGCTTTCCGGTGACGTCGGCAGTCAAATCTCGGCCGTCGATGTCTTCACGACCTGCAAGCAGATCACTGATGCCAGCCCAATTACAGAGGGTGGGATAGTAGTCTTCGCAAATGTTCGGGGTGTCACAGATGGAAGCAGCGGCAATAGGAATCTTTTTCTGATGTGGGTTTTCGGGGTTCGGCCGCGCCCATGAGACGATCATGGGGACGCGGGTTCCACCTTCGTATGCGGAGCCTTTACCCGCTTTCAGTGGCCAGCAGTGTGAGTTTCTTCCGGTATTTCTCGGCGTTTTACCGCGCACTCCATAGGAGAGTCCGCCGTTGTCCGATGAAAACATAATGATGGTATTCTCAGCCACCTTGAGCTCGTCGAGTTTGTCCAAAACCTGTCCAAGGCTGGCATCCATGCCTTCCACCATAGAAGCGTAGCTGACCTCAACACCCGGGATCGGGATGTTGGCGCCTGCGTATTTCTTACCCTTGTAGTTGTCGTCGTATGGCGGATGCGGGCGAATGGGTGCGTGCACTGCGTAGTGGGCTAGGTAAAGGTAAAAGGGTTTGTCCTTCGTCACAGCGGTTTCGACGGCCTTGAGTGCGTCGATAGTGGTGGCATCGGTGAGGTGGATCTCCTTGCCGTAATAATGCTCGAGCCCTGGAATTCCCCAGGGTCGCTTTGGCGTGCCGTCGGGATGGTTGCCGAAGTTGGTTTTACCATACCAGCCACCGGGTCCACCGGCGGCGTGCCCTGCGATGTTGGCGTCAAATCCAAGATTCCTTGGGTTGGAGCCGGGTGTGTCGTGAGCTCCCCAATGCGCTTTGCCTGCGTGGATCGTGTAGTAGCCGGCTCCTTGCAGGAGTTTGGGCAATGTGATGGCATCGGGTTGCAGACCGTTACGCTTCCAGTTGATTGGGGCCTGGAGTCGCGCTGTTTTGCCAGATGTTTCCCCGTCCTTGTTGAGCGTCCAGTTGGTTACGTGGTGGCGGATCGGGTTCTGGCCGGTCATGATGGATGTACGCGTCGGTGAGCATACTGCTGCTGCATAAGCCTGGGTGAATTTCACGCCCTGCTTGGCGAGTCGCTCCATATTTGGGGTCCGAAAATGGTCGTTGAAAGGCGTGTGCTCGGTATGAAAAGGTACGGAAGTGTCCTGCCAACCCATATCGTCCACCAGGAACAGTACAATATTGGGCTTTTTTGCTTTTGCCAAAACTGCAAAGGGAAGCAAAAGAGCGAAGAGAGTTAGATAACATTTTTTCATTTCTTCTTTTGCCTGATTTTTCTGCTCAGATCATTCTCCTGAATCTTGTAGGGTTTTCCTTTCATGCCTGATTGGACCTTAGCGTATTGGGGGGCATTGATGAGGTTGTTGTATTGTTTGGGGTCTTTCTCCATGTCATAGAGCTCCCCGAATTATTCGCTATCCAGAAAGGCACAATTTTCTGTGTGGAGCAATCTACCTTTGGCACTGAAAAGGACGACATCACACTTCTTAAAGGAAGAATCATCCTGTATGGCTGAAATGTCTTTCCCTTGAACATTCCCAGGAATTTTTAAGCAGCACAATTTTGGGGGTGTGGGGTAGGCCAACCCAGAACTACAAAACAAAATATTAGCCCAGCAAGATCTTTGTCGTTGGTAATACTCTGTAATCTTCATTTGAAAAGGCATAAACAATAAGCTGCGTAGCGATTACCCACAAGAACAAGGAAAGATTCCAAAAGCGGTCAACTAGATCCTGTTACCTAAGCTCCAAGCGAGTGTAGGGACTGGAAATAAACGTTGGGTAGGTGTTCTCCTGGTAAGTTATGAGCTTTCTATGGTTGCTGAACAGATCAATGCTTGAGGCTTGGGGATCGAGCTGGATTTTTACGGTCCACACGCCCCGGTCTGCATCGTGGATCATTTCTTTAGTATTTTGATCGGGAATGAGTTCCTTCAGGTACTGCGGGCTTCCGTCAGGGCCGCGATCATTCATCCACCAGATGCGTCCGCTTTTTTCTCCGGATTTGGGAGCGAAACGAACCGTTACCTTTAGCACATTCTCGGTGATTTCTGTTTCCATGTCGGGTGGGGTCAGGAGTGGCTCGCTGACTTCATCCGGGAAAAAATGGTGAAGGAGAAATGCAGATTTGTTCTGCTGATCGCGTTCGATTTTTGGATGTCCTTTTTTACCATGACCACTGTTTGCTCCGAGATACACCGGGATCGAGGGATGATGGGCCCCTCCCCAGGCCATATCGTAGGCAACCATGTCGTGAGTGCCAGGGTGAAACAGCATCTCGACGTCACGAGCCCGAAGTGCCTTCAGATTTCGCGAAATGAAAACCTGATCAGAAATATTCCGAGCGAAGCCTTGTAGGTCTTTCCAGGTGTGACCGGCGTTGAGCGCACGTTGATTGAAGTTGGGTCCGAAATGCCCGCCGGAGAAACCTCGTTGTTTGCCTCCTACATCGAGATGCTGATCCCATGCCTTCTGATCGCAGAGTCGGAGCGGCGAATCCCATATGGGTGATACGGTGGCATGGACCGCGGTCATCCGCTCGTCATGGATGATTGCCATGGAGGGAGAGGCTCCGTTTTTCGATGAGCCTGTCACCGCGATGTTGCCTTTTCCAAAGTGCTTCGTCTCGGCATAAGCCGCTGTGATGGCTCGCATCAATGTTGCTGGCCAGGCCCAGTACTGGATTTTGTAACGGGGATTCAGCGACTTCGCGAAGCGAGCTTCAGCTGCTCCCCCCAGTTCGATTTCACCGTAGGATCCTGGCTCCTGCACAACGGTCATGACTAAACCAACGCCGCCTCTGAGTAATTTAAGATTGGTTCCTCTGGGTCTCGTTTGGCGCTCAAGGTTCCTCGGTGAATTTCCGCCGGTGAGGTGGAAACCGTGTGCTTTTCGACTTGCAGGCACGACCATACGAACCGGCAATCGGTAATCCTGCCCGGGCCATATTTCGCCGACATTGATGGTGATCAATTTTTGTCGGGTAGCAATGTTGGGCCCTTTGACGGTTTGCCAATCCTGAAGGACTTTGGTTTCGAGCGTGGCCGGATCGCGAATTGCATCCATATCGAACACCTCTAGATCTTCTGCGGTTGTCGACATGACCTGGAAAAACCCGAAGAGACAGAGGGGGATCAGTTGTTTCATCGTTTTATTAAAAAGTTTGAAATTATTTCGTCGGCCTTGATGGATGAGACGGTCAGGGTGACGTCATCCATACGATTACTTTTAGTTGTTTTATTGTTTACGGTTTTTGTAATTCATCATTGCGTCAGTCGTGCCGACAAGGCCCTTGTTGTTGGTAATACCGTGGAACACGAGAGGCATAAACGGTGCCGGATCTTCCTTCAAAGTCCAGGCGATCCCGCGCAACAACAGCAGTCGATACATTGGATCGTAAAAGGTGTAAGTATAGTGGCCTGTTGTGGTGCCGAAGATTCTTCCCTTGCCTGAAGTGAAGGTCCAAAACGCATGACTACGAACGTCCTTGCTCTTCAAAACATCAGCGAAGGATTTGCTATCCTTGTCAGCTTTGGAATCAATGGCCCCGATGACCTCGACATTGTCGCGCGTGAGCAGATTCCAATAGGACTCGTCGTTTAACCGGATAGATTTTGGCAACCCGGCAAATGCCGGATGCTCTGTCTTCAGATACAACGGATGATCATGGGAGAACTTGCTCCACTGCGACGATTTATTGCCATTCCAGGAACATCCGATGCAACCTGCTAGCTTCTTGGCCCGTTCGACCGGACGGATGATGCAAGATTCGTGAATTGAAACAACGCTACCGCCTCTATCAACAAAGCCCTGAAACAGTTCGAACTGTTCATCTGTCAGGTTCGGTAGATGGAGGTATTGAATCAAGAGATCTGCCTGATCAAATTGAGCCTTGGTTGGGAACAGGAAAGCTTCGTCCACCGTCACCTGCGAAATCGTTTTCAGCATAGGGACAAACAAATCCTTGATTCGGATGTAGTCATGCTCACCGCCCTTGTGATCCTCGGGGCCGGAGAGCCAAAGAATGCGAATGTCCCGGTTCAGTTTGGCATCTTCCCATTCCCCGGTGATTTTCATTATAGCCGTCTTGGGAATCGGCTCGTTGGGACGCGGAACGATGTTTTTTGCGCGATCAGCGGAGGCCAACAGGCCGCCCGAACCTATTAGAGCAATCAGGAGCAGTTGTTTCATAAAGCATTAATTCAGTTTTTCTTTCTCATAAACATTGGGCAGTATTTAGCCGTTGCGATCTTTTTGTCGATTCACAAAGTGTGTCAAGATAGCTTAGGAAATAAATATTTTTTAGTTCTCTTCATTGCAGCTCCCCGTCACTCCGACAACTCTTCAGTGGATGCATAAACGGCTAAAAATTAATAAAGATCCATTAGCTTGTATTGATTTGTTGGTGGTTATTGCGCTCTTACCACACTCTTAATTAGGTCTTTTCGAGCCCGCCTCAAATAGTTCCCGAATCTCTTCGTCCGTCAGTACCCGTTCGTAAATGTATAATTCATCAATTTGGCCATCGAACAAGCGAGGTTCGACGTCCCAACCACCAATCCGCGCCGGACCCAGATTTACAGGGTTCGCCTCATCGAGATTGAAAACCTCCCCTGGTTGACCGTCTAGATAAAACCGGACCTGCTTCTTGTTCTCCCCATTGTAGGTAGTCGCCAGGTGCACCCAGCGCTTCTGAAGGTCTTTAACCCTAAAGGTTGGGATAGACATGCTGGGTGCATTCCCTTTAATCCCCAGGTCCAATACTCCCTGTTGACCAGCGTACCCTAAATGGACATCACCCTCCGTCCACCCGTTGTTGTGGTAGATCGACACAAACTTTTCGCTCTCTGGCATACGGTTCACGTTAATCCAGGTCGCAATAGTTAATTGATTGAGGCCCGAGGCAAGCTTTGGTAGATCAACACGTTGATTGAGCCCGTTCAGTTTCAGCGCCTTACCGATCTTACCCTCTACAAATCCAGGCTTTCCAATGGCTACCCCGTCGTTGTCATTGCCTGAGCTGTCGGAAACATTTCCTTCAAATTTCCAGTGTCCCAGTAGCCCTTGGCGATTTTCAATCTTGTAAAGCGCTTTGTCGGTTCGCAGGAAAAGAGCCTCTTCACTAACCGCGGCACTGGCGTGATGCTCGCCATCAAGTTTGTTGCGGGCTAATAGGTTGAACTTCCGCCCCGGCTTGAGCACGGCGGTTTCGCCCTCCCTACTGTGGAAAAGTAACCGACCCCCGACGAACGTCGGAGAGGCCTTGTGGTTGCCGCCAATGCGCTCGCGCCAATGTTCCTTCCCTGTCTTTGCGTCGAGACAGGTGACAACCCCACCGGAGTCGCTGACGAAATAGATTTCTTCGCCTACTAGAATAGGCGACGAGACGGCCGGCACGCTCCGCTTGCAATTCCAGGCGATCTCTGGCTTGGCTTTAGTGATGTCAAATGCAAGCAACTGTGGGCGAGTAAAGCTGGTTCCGATATAAACCATTCCATCACCAATCACAGGCTTGGGCACGACCGAAAAACCGAGCGAGCCATACTTCACCTTCCAAAGCTCCTTGCCATTTGCCGGGTCGTAGCCGTACAGCCAGTCTGCCGCCGGTGAGACGAGCACTTCACGCCCATGTACTTGGGTGACGACAGGCGTGCCGTAGGCTTTTTTCAGTTGAGGGTTAATGTTCATCTCACCGGTGCGCTGAGTTTTCCATGCAAGCCTGCCTGTTTTCTTTTCGAGGGCGGCTATGAATTGCCGGTCGCTACCGTCCATATGAAAAATTAGTAGGTCGTTCCAAAGTATGGGCGAGCTGCCAGGGCCGTTTTCGTGCATCACCCACAGATCCTGATTCGTCCAAATCACCTCGCCGCTTTTTAAATCGAGACACGTGGAACCATATGAACCGTTATGAGAATAGAGTTTGCCATCCTCGAGAATCGGTGTGGGAGAGGCGTAGCTGTTTGTCTTGTGTACTCCCTGGGGATCGCGCTTCCGTAACAAGGGAATGTTCCTGACGGTTTTTCCGCTGGATTTATCAATGCAAATCGCGTGGATGCGCACCTCGGAGAGCCCTTCCAGTGACTCGTCACCGGTGGCCTCCTTCGAACGTTTCTTTTTTATCTCTTCTGAGGCAGGAATCTCATGAGCCACCGTCACCCAGACCTGGTTCCCTGTGATAACTGGGGAGGACCAACCGCGTCCAGGCAGCTCAGTGCGCCAAGTAACATTCTTTGCCTCGCTCCACTCTGCTGGCAACCGGGAGGCCCCGGCATGGCCTTGTCCCCCGGGGCCACGCCACTGAGGCCAGTCGGCTTGAATCCGGGTTGATGCAGCAAGCGAACCGACGATCACGGCAAATACAAATCGTAATAACATAAAGTAGAAAAGAGGTGAATTTGTGAAAACCCAGTTTACTTGCTCTGTGCTGCAGGGCAACTTTCTTCGCATTCATCTAGTAGCTTAGTTGTTTTTTGTTAGCCGCCGTTGGAATGATTCCTGATACGAAAATCAGAACAGGTAGAGCTGTGATCGTATTTCTGGAAAAACACTCAGTAGCAAGCCGAAGCAGTCACCCATTAACCACTGAATTTAAATAGTTACAGGAATTGGATTTGGCGAAGTTTTGGGGAGCCAAATTAGAATGATGACAGCAGTTTTCGAAGGGTTTAGGCTTTCAACCTCTAAGAAAATCCTGAATATCAGGGGTTTCGTAGGTTAATGGCCTTGGGCTGAAAGCTTAACGAACCGTGCCTAGGCCTAGCGGTTAGCGGTTTGAGTGTCATAAAGGAAAATTAGTTAAGAAGAACAATGAATAAAATCAAACTTTGCGGGTTACTGCTTTTTCTCTACGGGCAGCAGGTCGTTTTTGGACAGTCTGCCGTTAAAGAATTAAATCCCCTTAATTTATCCGAAACGAATTCTAGGATTGCTCACACAGAAAACATCAACTCTCGTCTTGAAAACACCTCAAGCTTTAAAGCTGAAACACTAACTGGCAGTTACGGTAAGATGACTATTAGTGCGGGTGGTCTAATTGATTATGTATCAGCTTCCATTTACAACAATCTTGTTGAGGGCGGGAAGTATTCAGAAGTATTTAGGCTGACCACATCGGACAATGTAAATATAGATTTGCCAGTCAATATTATTGGAACGAATGATTCTGCCTCTATTTCAAAACTTGAATATGTCATTGATGCTTCGCAGGACTCAATTTTGGAAAGTGCATCAGGGACACTTAGGATAAAGGATGTAGATACTGGCCAATCATCTTTTGTGGAACAAAGCGATCTCGCTGGAGCTTATGGGAAGTTCTCATTATCAACAAAGGGTGAGTGGAGTTATCTGTCAAACTCGAGTCAAAGTTCTCTTCTGACAGGCGAATCAGTGTCTGACAGCTTTACCGTTTCATCCATTGACGGAACAAAAAGGGACATTAGTATAACCATTAAGGGAACTAAAAATATAGCGCCCACGGTTGAGAATGGAGTGAGTTACTATGAAGTTTCTGAATCAAATGGTCTGACACTAAGAAAACAGCTTCTTCCAGATTCCCAAAAGACTTATTACGCAGGTCTGTCAAAAGTTAAAATTAAATTGATTCAAGGAAAACGCTATCGTTTTGTTATGAGAGGTTTAAATTTGGCAACTATATCAAGTCATGGGTTGGCAGAGGGTAATAGTACCTTAAATCTTTATATGCCTAATGACACAGTACAAATAGCTTCATCTCGCTCAGCATGGACCCAATTAGACCCACAAATAATTATGACCCCACACACTTCAGGGATCCATGTAATCGAGTGTATTAGTACTAATCATGAATTAGAAACAATTGGGCTCTGTGAATTATTTGTGGAGCATATAGGGCCAAATAAATTCTTGAATGAAAATATTACATTAGATTCCGAATCAACTGGAGATTTAGCTATGCCAATGGAATGGGAAAATGCTCCTGATCAACTTAAAATAAATCAAGTAGACGCGTCAACTTTAAGTGGATACTCGTGCAAAATAAATAAACCTCTTCACGTTCGTAATCCATATGATAGCCTAATAATTGAATCTTATGTTAACACTGCATTTAAGGGTGAAATAAATGAGGGTGAAATAAATGAGGGTGAAGACATAGAT
>Ga0115011_10003141_pt1 | contig 11270 bp, 10 predicted proteins | sample TroAtlMetagenome_2_FD_88705 | JGI IMG/M metagenome (GOLD analysis project Ga0115011, IMG submission 88705) | Marine eukaryotic phytoplankton communities from Atlantic Ocean - Tropical Atlantic ANT8 Metagenome | ecosystem: Environmental > Aquatic > Marine > Oceanic | place: Tropical Atlantic... | reverse complement strand
TTATTTCAAGCACTTCAAGACTATGATAGTCAATAAAATTTATTTGTAAATTTACAAAGTTAAGCGACTTATGGAATAAGGATCCCTGAGAATATCTTCCTTTCGTGAGAATAAAAAATGAAAATTCTGATTGGTGTATCAGGCTCTATTTCTGCTTATAAGGCTTTGGACGTCGTAAGAGGACTTACGAAAAATGGTCACGAAGTCAAAGTTATTGTGACTTCTGGAGCCACCAAGTTTGTTGTTCCCGAAGTCTTTCTCTACCTAGGAGCATTGGAAGTTTTCAAATCAGGAGATGATTTTAAATACCCTTCTTCCTATAAAGAAGGCAATAAGGTTGAACGAAACCCTATCCTCCATATAGATCTTGCAAGATGGGCAGATCAATTTGTCATCTTACCTCTTTCAGCAAATACCCTCTCATCTTTGAGTCAAGGTGTCGCCAACGACCTCTTAACATCAGCTTTTTTAGCAGTTGATAAAAAAACACCTATTGTGCTTTACCCAGCAATGAACCAGAGTATGCTTCAAAACCCTCTTGTTCAAAGAAACTTAAACTTGCTCAAAGTGTCCCTCTCTAATATTACTGTTATAGAACCAGACTCAGGGTTATTAGCATGTGGAGAAGAAGGAAAAGGAAAACTCCCTGATGTTGATAAAATTATTGAAACTCTCCCTTATATAAAACTCCACAAAAGATCTAAAGATAAAAAAATTCTTATTACGACAGGAGCGACAATATCACCTCTTGACCCTGTTCGCTTTTTGACAAACTCGTCCTCAGGTTTAACAGGCTTTTACTTAGCAAGAGAAGCTCTTCAAGAAGGGCTTCAAGTTAAAGTTATTGCGGGAAAAGCAGCTACTTCTAAATTAGAATACTTAAGTGTTTTTCCAAATTTTGAAATTCAAAGGGTTGTCTCTCCCTCTGAAATGAGCCTTGCGGTTTTAAAAAACTTAAACATTTATAACCTCTATATTTCATCAGCCGCGATAGGAGACATCGAATTTATCCAGGACCGCAACAAAATAAAAAAAGCTAATATAAAAGATAGTCTTCCTATTAAGCAGTCTCCAGATATACTGGCACAAGTTTTAAAAGGAAAACCTAAAACTCTTAAGACTGTCGGTTTCGCTGCTGAAACGGACTTATCTTTCAAAGTTCTTAATGAAAAATGGGAAAGAAAACCTGTTGATCTTCTTGTAGGTACAAAAGTCCACAATGGCTTAACCCCTGAGTGCTCCGAGGTAAGCGGGTTTAGCAATGATAGCGCCCACTACTCTTTTATGGAAAATAAAGAAATTACTTTTGAGGGATCATTAAGTAAAAAGTCCCTCGCTCAAAAAATTTTACAAAGGTTTCTCCGTGATTGAAATTTTAAGAAGTACACACCAATTCCTTATTTTTAGGCAAAACCTCCCAGAGTGCACTGTCGGTTTTGTTCCAACGATGGGAAACCTCCACACTGGTCACTTGTCACTGGTCAGAGAGTCTCTAGAAAACAATGATTGGACCATACTTTCTATTTTTGTGAACCCAAAGCAATTTGGTCCCAATGAAGACTTTGAGAAATACCCCAGAACTTTAGGCCGCGATGTTAGCTTAGTAAGAGACCTTTTTAGAGAAGGAGGCTTTGAGGAAAAAGGAAAAAAAATTGCTTTCTTCTGTCCTGAAAAAGTCTCGGAAGTCTATCCTCCTGATTACAATACGACCATAAGTGTTGGTGATGAACTAACAGGAAGACTCTGTGGAAAATCAAGACCTGGTCATTTTGATGGAGTTACAACGGTCGTCTTCCAACTCTTTTCCCTTGTAAAACCAAATAAAGCCTATTTTGGCCAAAAAGACTATCAGCAATACCTTGTCATAAAGAGAATGATATCTGATCTTAACCTTAATATTCAAATTGTTCCCATGCCTATTAAGAGGGATAAGGACGGTCTTGCGCTTTCCAGCCGCAATCAATTTCTAACACACGAACAAAAAAAAGAAGCTCTTATCCTTCCAAAAATCTTGGAAAGAATAAAGAAAACAATAAAAGAAAACAATTGGTTAACGGCTCAGCCTATAATTAAAGAGATAATTAGTGACTATAAAAATAGCCATTCATGGGACTATCTTAAAGTGCTCGATTCTACAGATTTAAAGGAGCCACACGAGGAATCTCATACGGTTGTCATTGCTGGAGCCTTAAAAATAGGTGAAACTCGCCTCATAGACAATAAATTGGTAGAATTAAATTATGTTAGATAATGAATTTCATATTTCTCGAGAGGGACAGGCAACTCTAGTCTCTATTGTTACTCACAGGCTAGAAGAACATACATCTGAAATTGAGACTGAAAGATCTCTAAAAGAGCTTCAGGAGCTTTTAAGAACACTTGGTATTAAGTATGGTAGCTCCTATATCCAAAAAAGAAAAACTATCGATACCGCTACAATTATAGGCTCTGGAAAGTTATTAGACATTGCCCAAAAAGCAAAGGATGAGGGTTCAAGCCTTCTCGTTTTTGACTTTGAACTTACAGCAAGTCAGATCAGAAATATCAAAAAAATCACTAAATTATCTGTTGTAGACAGATGTCATATCATCCTAGAAATCTTTGCTGAACATGCCAGGACCAAAGAAGCAAAAATTCAAATAGAAATTTCAAGGCTTCAGTATTTGCTACCAAGGCTTTCTGGTTTTTGGACCCACCTATCAAGACAAAAGGGGGGTGTTGGTGTCAAAGGTGGTGAAGGTGAACAGCAGATTGAACTTGATAGAAGAATCGTTAGGCAAAGAATTGAGTTTTATAAAAAAGAACTCAAACAAGTCATTAAAGCAAGGACACAGCAAAAGAAAAAACGCCAAAACATGTCTACAGTTACTGCGGCCCTTGTCGGATACACTAATGCTGGAAAAAGCTCACTAATGAACCGCCTCTGCAGGGTTAATATTCTTGAGGAAGATAAACTTTTTGCAACTCTTGATTCAACTTATAGGGTATTAAATCCGGATACAAAGCCAAATATGATCCTAATTGACACTGTTGGCTTTATATCGAATTTACCTAACACTCTTTTAGAAGGCTTCAAGACGACGATGGAGTCTGCACTAGAAGCAGACCTCATAATTAATGTCGTAGACATTTCAGATCCTAATTACAAAAAGCACCTTGAGGTAACTAAAAATGTACTAGATGAACTAGGTGTTAAAGATAAAGAACAGATAACTGTCTTTAACAAAAAAGATAACTTCACAGACCCTTTGCAAAGGAAAATTCTTTTAAGAAGTTACCCAAATAGCTTTCTCGTGTCTTCCTTCGACAAGGATGATATTGATGAGTTGAGAAAGTTCATTTTGGATCACTTTTTAAACAAGCAAAATCACTACGATCTTTTTATCCCTTACGAAGAAGGGCATGTTCACTCTATTTTAATGGGTAAATCTAACATCATAAAATCTCTATCCCACGAAAAAGGTATATTTTATCGAATAAAACTACCTGCATTCATTTTCGAAAAGCTCGGAGTTAAAGACTTCGTATTATCTCCTACAGATCCCCTCAGGGAACACTTCTATGAAGAGTTGGAGAAGGATTAAAAGGCTCCACTTCGAAAGTAGATAGTGAGAAAAAAGACGAAAAAACTTCCGAAAAAGCCTATATAAAAAATTATTTGATCTTTATCCATAGGTCACTTATCGACAGGTATTTTTAGAAATTGATATTGAAGTTTTGAACACCTAGTAGAACAGATGTTTATAAAAAAGAAATAGAATCTATTTAATCACTTATATATTTCCCTAAATAAGCTTTTAAATCACTTAGAGAAAAAGGCTTTGAGAAGTATTTGGAAACCTCTAATTTTGATTCATAGTCCTGCCAATTTTTCTTTTGTCCTGTCACGACGACAGGTAATCGAGAAACCCTATCATCTTCCTTTAAAAGCTTAATAAAATTGCTCTCTTCCAAGTCTATACTCTCAGCATCCAAAACAATGACCCTAGGATTCACATCCAATAAAAAGTGAAAGCAATCACTACCAGATGAGACGCTAAAGCACTCCCCAGGAAAGCACAACTCAAGTGCATTCCTCAAAAACTCCTCTTGTTCTATATAAAAAACTTTTTTCATTTTTTAACCAAATTTAGGGTAATAAAAAAAAGGGCCGTATTCTTTTTAAGAATAACAGCCCCTTTTTTATTTATGCTTTTTTAATTAACCAATCTTAGTTTTCTACATTAAAGCCTTTAAGTTGGTTAGCAAGAGAAGATGTGCTCTTTTCTTCCTGCTTAACAGAAGATGGGTCAATATCTCCAGCATTTGCAGCAGCTTTAATTGAAAGGGCAATCTTTTTAGACTCTTTATCAAGAGAGATAACCATGGCCTTTGGCTTATCACCTTTCTTAATTACATCTTCAGGCTTTTCAACTCTATCTTCTGATAGCTCAGAAATATGAATAAGGCCTTCGATACCAGTTTCTAGCTCAACGAAAGCTCCAAAGTCTGTAACTCTAACAACTTCAGCTTCAACGTTTGTACCAACTGGAAGTCTTTCTTCGATCTTTTTCCAAGGATCTTCTTCAAGTTGCTTAATACCAAGACAGAATTTCTGATTTTCTTTATCAACAGAAAGAACCATTGCATTGATATCGTCTCCATCCTTGAACTCATCAGGAAGGTTAACGTTCTTTCTTGTCCAAGAAACGTCAGAGATGTGAATAAGCGCATCAACCTCTTCACCAAGGTCAACGAAAACACCAAAATCAACAACTGACTTAACTTTACCAAGAACTTGAGAACCAATTTTATACTTAGTAATGAGATCATCCCATGGATTAGGCATTAATTGCTTAAGACCTAAAGAAATTCTCTTATTATCAACATCTACGTCAAGAACCTTCGCTGCAACTTTCTCACCAACAGTAAATTGCTTAGAAGGACTCTTAATCTTACCTGTCCAGCTCATTTCTGAAACGTGGATAAGGCCTTCAATTCCATCATCAAGTTCGATGAAAACACCGTAATCTTTGACAGAAACGATTTCACCTTCAACTTTATTACCAATGCTATATTTTTCTTTAGCTTTTTCCCATGGGTTCGGCTGAACTTGCTTAAGGCCAAGAGAAACTCTTTCCTTCTCAGCATCAAACTTAAGGATTTTAACTTCAACTTCATCAGCAATATTAAGGATATTACTTGGATGCTTAACTCTTCCCCAAGACATATCAGTAATGTGAAGAAGACCATCAATACCACCAAGGTCAATAAAGGCACCGTAATCTGTGATATTTTTAACAACACCTTTAACGATCATTCCTTCTTGAATCTGAGAAAGAATTTCGTTTCTCATCTTGCCTCTTTCTTCTTGAAGAATAGCTCTTCTTGAAAGGACAATATTTCCTCTTTTCTTATTAAACTTAATAACCTTAAACTGCATTGTTTTACCAATGTACTTATCAAGGTAACGAGTTGGGCGAAGATCAATTTGAGATCCTGGTAAGAATGCCTTAACTCCGATATCGACAGAAAGACCACCCTTAACTTTAGCAATAACTGTTCCTTCAAGAGGGTTACCTTTCTCACATGCTTCAGAAATTTTATCCCAAGCTTTAAGAATTTCGGCCTTATCTTTAGAAAGAACAAGGTTCCCTAAGGCAGACTCTAATTTCTCCAAATAAACTTCAATTTCATCATCTTTCTTAATTTTTAGGGTTCCATCATAATTTTGGAATTCCTTAACAGATACAAGACCTTCTTGCTTGTAACCAATATCAACTGTTACATAATCAGCTCCGATATTGATAACTTGTCCCTTGAAAACCTCTCCTTCTTGGAAGCTTTTCGTTGCATTCTGTTCTAGCAAGCTAGAAAACTCCGTTTGCTCAACTTCTTCTGTTTCTTCTCCATAAACAACTTCAAAATCTTGAAGCCACTTCATTTTTTTTGATAAATCATCTGACATAAAAATCCACCTTAAACTTTATTTGTCTCTCCATACGGAGAGCTGCTTATACTTCTACTGAAGGCATCGCCCGAAGAGGATATGTTAGACGCATGTCATTAGTCAACATTCCAAAAGGCATAAATGATCAAAAAAAAGCATAAAAAAGACACTATTTAGGATAAATAAAATTTATTTTTAGTTATTCGAAAAGGGTCGGCTAAAGAACACTTGAAACTCTTTCTTTCAATTCCTCTTCGCCACTCCGGAAAGAGACTTCAATCCCCAGATACATCAAGCTCTGAAACTCAGTCACTTTTCTGATCTTAACCATATCTTTCTCAGTGGTTAAAATAAATGCACCCGACTCCTTGGCCTTATTGACTAAATCGAGAATATCCCTCTTTTTAAAAAAGTAATGATCTGGGTAAGAATAACGCTCCACAATATCTGCCCCAAGGTATTCAACGAGGCTAAAAAAAGACTCTGGTGAAGCTACACCTGCAACACAAACAACTCTCTTACCTTTTAAGTATTCAACTCCTTCAGCTTTAGTGAAGTTTATATCAAAAAGACCTGTAGGCTTATAGCCAATCTCAGAGAAAGGCACTCCTCTTTTAAGATGAGGCTTGATAAGTCCTTTCAAGCTTTCAAGTTGGTCATTTGAAACTTGATCTGCTCTTCCCAAAACAATTAAATCCGCATCTCTTAGAGAAGAAAAACCTTCCCTCAAGTAACCCCTCGGCGCCAATTTATACCTTGATAAATCCATCAAAGAGTCAAAAAGAACAATATTCAAATCCCTATCTAGCTTTAGGTGTTGATGCCCATCATCCAGCAGAACGACATCAGATTGCTCAGAGGGAAAATAGTACTCCAAGTTGTCGCTTCTTTTTTTGCCAACGACGACGGAAGCTTTCTTTAGTCTTCTCGCCAAAAGAAGTGCTTCATCTCCAAAATCAAAGGGAGAAAAACCCAACTTCTTTCCAGCCCTTAAAATCCCACTTTTTTGTTCTAAGTTCCCTTTATAACCCCTCATCAAAATCATTACCTTTTTATCCAAAGTGGCAAGGTACTCAGCAAGCCAAATTGAAAAAGGAGTCTTTCCGGTCCCACCAAAAGTAATATTTCCTATAGAAATAATTGGGACGTTGAATTTTCTTTTTTTTATCAAGCCAAAATTGTAAGAAAACCGCCTCAATTTATACAAAGTTTCCCATAAAAAAGAGAAAGGACTCAAAAGGCTCAGCAAAGAGCTTTTCAAATAGTTCTTCACCGACTTTTTCTCTGAGATTGCTCTATCTATTGTTGACATAAGACTCCCTCAAAAGACCCTCTAGGCATGGGGCTACATCTTCCATTTCACCTCTGAGAAGTACTTCAGTTCCTCTTAAACGATTTTTAAGAGTAGAAAACTTTTCATAATCCTCTAACCAATCATTCAAAGCTTGGGCCACATTAAAATCACTAAACCCCTCATTGAATAATTCTGGAAATATAAAGTCTCCATGCACTATATTGGCCAGAGATATAGGCCCATCATAATTAAGAAAATTATAAAAAATAAAATTATTCAACAAAGACAACTTATAACAAACCACCGTAGGCACCGAAAACAAAGCAGTTGCTAAAGTCACAGTTCCACTTGCAGCGACTGCCAGGTCAGCTTCCAATAAAGCATCCCCCAAAGACCTAGACTGATAAACATGAGTAAATAAATGAGAAAAGGGCTTATAATAAGAATCTGATACATTTTCAGAAGTTACAATTCGTAGATCAAGTTCCCATTTATTGGAGAGACTTTCAACAGCTCTTGCAAACACTGGCAAAAGAGAACCGACTTCAGAGTTCCTGCTACCTGGAAGAAGTAAAATAGTTTTTGGATTTCTTTTCCAGCTCTTATTACAGTGACGATCTACTTTACACTTTTCCTCTAAAATTTTGTCTTTATAAGAAAGCCACAGAGGGTGTTTAAGTGAGATGACATTTTTGACACCCCTATCTTGAAACCATTTTTTTTCAAAAGGAAGAATGGTGAAAAGGGTGTCTGTAGTTTCTTGAATTGTTTTAGCACGCCACTCTTTCCAAGCCCAAGCTTGAGGAGCCACGTAATAAAGGACCTTAACTCCAAGAGACTTAAGTTTCTTACTAAGCTTAAGGTTAAAGTCTTGAAAATCTATAAGAATGGCTACTTTGCATTGCCTTTTCTTTACTTCGTCTTCGATCCTTTTTAAGGCCTTCAAGTAGAAAGGTACCTTAAAAATAACTTCGCTAAACCCCATAGAGGAAAAATCTCTTAGATGGTAAAGCAACTCCATTCCTCGGTCTCGAAGATCATCTCCTCCAACACCCCAAAAACTCATTTCTGGATAAGATGCCCTAAGAGAATCGAAGAAACTCAGACAATGTTCCTCTCCAGATTTTTCACCTGCAATGACTAGACAATTTGGTCCCACAATAAAGACCCCACCACTCTAAATATTTATCTCTTGATTACTAGCTAAGCTCTCTAAAACTCTATCTACTAACTTAACTGCATAAAGTCCTTCTTCCAAACTAACAGCTATTTCCTTCCCCTCTAAAATTGAAGAATAAAATAACTCCTGCTCCAACTTTAAATGGTCTCTCTTATCATAAGTCTCATCACGGACAACAAACTCGCCACTGCCTTCTTTAGTTGACTCCGACACTTTTAGCTTATTATTTAAAAGGTCAACAAGAAGGCTTCCTTTAGAGTTAGTCGAAGAAAGATACCTCTTTTCCTCTACATAATGACGCGCAGAAGTTAAAAAGGCAACCTTACCTGAAGAAAACTTTAACTCTGCAGTTACTGAGTCCCATTTATCATCAACCATCTTGCAGCCCCAAGCCCTAAGAGAGTAAGGCTTTTCTCCTACAAGATAATTTATTAAGTCCAAGTCATGGATCATTAGATCTTGAACAACATCAACATCCTTAGCCCTCCCCTTAGACACGGCTAATCTATCCATTCGAATAATCGCTGGCCCCTCTAGGAAACTCTCAAACTCTTCTCGTTTCTCCCAAATTTTATGAAACCTCTCACTGTGACCAACTTGAAGTGTGCCACTTTTCTCATTTAGGATCTCTTCCAAACGATAAGCATCACTCAGTTTTGAAACAAGTGGTTTTTCACAAAAAACCGGAGTCTTTCTCTTTAAAAAGTACTCCACAACTTCAAAATGGAAACTCGTAGGAACAACCACAACCGCTGCATCGATAGCAACATTATTGAGTTCATCTAATTGAGAAAAAACTTTAACTCCAGGGTGACCAGCCCTCGCTTTCTCCCTTGAAGTTGAAAGTGGATCGACTATCGCTTCTAAGTCAGCTCTCAAAGATTCACTTACTTTTTCACAGTGCCATTTACCAAGATGTCCATATCCTACAACAACAACTTTCAGTTTCTTTTGAACTTCACTACTCACTATCGCCCCCTTTTTCACCTTCAATTATTCAGAAAAGGAGCCATTCCAACCTGTGTAGAATTAATCATAGATATCATTTCCTGAATGACCTCATTTGGCTTTTCTTCAACAGCTAAATATTCGTTCTCAACATAAGACCTTGGAGAAAGCGCTGAGGCTTCCATATCTCTAAAAAAGTCAACAACCTCTGAAACTGTCTTCTTATCGAAACCATTACGCTTCATTCCAATAATATTAATTCCCTTTAGTCTACATCTGTTGCCCAAACCTGTACAAAAAGAAGGAATGTCTCTTACAACGATAGAGCCTCCTCCGATATAACAGCCTCGACCAAGAGATACAAATTGAGATATACTAGTTCCTCCGCCAATAATGCAACCACTTCCCATTTTTACATGACCTGCCAAATTCGTTGAGTTTGCGATAACACACTTATCACCGACTCTAGCATCATGCCCAACATGGACATGGGCCATTAGCATACAATGGTTTCCAACCTCGGTCAGACCCTTTTCTTTTAAGGTTCCTCTGTGCACAGATACATATTCACGAAGAATATTGTGATCACCAATAAACACCTCTGTGGGCTCTCCCTTATACGTTAGATCTTGAGGGGCTGCCCCTATAGAACAAAAAGGATAGATCTCATTTTCTTTACCTATTGTGACCTTCCCCTCTATGACAATATGACTGCGAAGATAACACCCCTCTCCAATCACAACATCTGGTCCAATAATACAATAGGGTCCAATCCTTACTCTTTCACCAATAACCGCATTTGGCGAAACAAGCGCAGTCGGATGGATATCAGGCATTTCCATGATTAACCTCAGATATGGTTTTTAAATCCTATACAGCTTTGAGGAGCCTCTATGAGTCTATCTCAATAAACTTTACGGACGCTAACAAAGAGGCTTCACTCATTAAAGTTTCGCCATGGTAAATATGTCCTTCATAAGAAATGATGGGACCTCTTACTTTTACCAACTTAGCCTTTATAGTAAGGTTCATATCAGGCAGTACAGGCTTACGAAACTTACAATGGCTGGCGCCCATTAGAGCAACTTCAAGCCTAAAGTTTTCAGGATCTTTATACACTTTGCTGCTCATAAAACAAGACGCCTGCGCCATCATCTCGATCTGAATAACTCCTGGCAACACAGGGTTTTCAGGAAAATGACCCGAGAAAATATCTAAATCTTTCTTAGTGTAGAATGAAGCGGTGACTGTAGCGCCGATACAATCTTTTAAAGCCAGACCATCTTCATTCTCATTTATGCCAGGAGGCAAAGTTACTTCTTCTACAGAATCTACGAAAAGAAATGGGTCCCGGTGGGGAAGGAATGACTTCACTTCATCATTATTAAACAACATCTTATACTCCCTCAACTCAGCAAAAGCCTCCTTCAACTCCTAAGGATTAATTTGCCTTAACAGGATGCTTCTTATTGTATTCATCGATGATTTTTTGCGTCAGATCAACTTTGTTTTTTGCATAATATAATTGGCCTGTACCTGTATCAAGCGTAAGATCTACAGACTCTTTCAAAGAAATACTGTCAATAATAACTTTAATCTTGTTCATGACAGGTGCCTGAGCATTTTTCCCAAACTGTTGAATTTCTCTCTCCATCATGTACTTTTTCTTGTTTAGCTCTATAACCATGGCTTGAATCTCTTTCTGCTTCTCCATTTTTGTCTTCTCATTCATAACCATACTTTTTTTCTGAAAGCTCTTATGGACTTTAGCTATTTTTTCTTCTGCTTTTTTTAGATCCATTTGTTTGGACATATGGAAGGCTTTTAGTTTTTCTCTAACGCTCTCCATTTCTTTTATCCCCATAACAACTCTATTCAAGTTAACCGTTCCAACCTTAGATCCCCAAGAGGATGCAGAG
>Ga0115011_10003140_pt1 | contig 11272 bp, 8 predicted proteins | sample TroAtlMetagenome_2_FD_88705 | JGI IMG/M metagenome (GOLD analysis project Ga0115011, IMG submission 88705) | Marine eukaryotic phytoplankton communities from Atlantic Ocean - Tropical Atlantic ANT8 Metagenome | ecosystem: Environmental > Aquatic > Marine > Oceanic | place: Tropical Atlantic... | reverse complement strand
TATCTTTTGGTCATATTTTAGGTAAAACTGATATCCCTGATCTTCATGTTGCTTTTGATAAAGGAATATCTGAAGACGATGCTAAAATTACTGTAGAAAGGATTTTGAGTATTAAAGATGAACTAGATCTTACACTTGAAATTGATCTTAAACCTGATCGGTATACTAATCTTCTTGTAGTTTCCAACCCTTCAGAGTCTAAGGAGTTGTCTTTAACTCTAGGAGCATCTAAAGCGAGTCTTCAGAAGGAGTTAAGGAAAAAAGTTGAGTCAATCGTTTCAGCAATAGATAGATTCTAAAAAAAGTTAAAAAATATTTTTAAGCGTTTAAGGCCTCCATTCTGGAGGCTTTTTTTTTGCCTAACAAATTCAAATAAAGCCATGGCCAAGAAGTAAAAAAAAATTCTATTATTAGTAAGCTTTACAAAGTTTAATCAAGGATGGAAGTTTTTATGACTGAAGCTCAAATAGATCCTGCATGTTTAAATAGAATGAAGGACCTAGTCAGAAATGTTTCTATCGATCGATTTAGAAGAGCTGCCCAGAATGATAGTTTTACCCTACTTGAGACATCTCAATTAAAAAGGGATGTTTATGATCACTGGATGGCTTTGATACTTGTTTCAGGTAAAGCTCTTCGAATGACTTTAAAAGTTCACTTTAATATTAAAGCTTCTAAGAAGATGGCATCACCAATATATGGTATTAATCCAGAGAAATTAGAAGTTCGACAGGCCAAAGATTTCATAAAAGAATTTTGTAATTTATCTGCTGGATATATAAAGAAGATATTCGAAGATCAATCAATAGATGTAGGAATAAGTTTACCCTTAGTTATTAGAGGATTTGATGAAGTTTTTTTCGAAAGGCAGGATAAGGAATCCATTATAGAAGATAAGTTTAAAATCGAAAATGGTGGAGTTGGGGTTCTTTGTACGAATATAGTTGAGGTTTTTAATCAGGACCTACTGTCGGATATAGACATTAATATTGAGGAAGAAGAAGAAGAGGAGATCGATTTCTTATGAGCGAAATTAATAAGGACCTTCAGGCTACTCACAAAATATTAACTATTGTTGAGCAATCAAAATCCCATAATGATGAGCTTTTGGATAAACTCCCAGGCGTTTTTGCAATCGTCGACGAAAAAGCAAAAATTTTGAGAGGAAATTTATTTCTTTCTGGAATCTTTGATTGTGAGCTAGAAGAAATAATTGAAAAAGATCTTTCTTCAATCTTCAGCGAAGAAGGCTGGAACATTTTTCAGAAAAAAATAATAGATGTAAAAGATAGTGATGGAAAGGATGAACAGTTTGAATTAGAGCTTGAAAGTAAAAAAGATGATGAGAGTAAATCCTTTTATTGGTATATTTCAAAATTTTCTCCGAGTAAGAAAAATGACAGAGACTTTTACTCGATAGTTGGTGAAGATATTTCAGAGTTGAGAAAAAAAGAAAAGCAATTGATGGAAATCTTCTCCAGTATTCCTTTGGGAATTCTTACTGTAGGGTCTGATAAAAATATTGATCCCCAATATTCTCAATTTACTGAATATCTTCTTGATCGAAAGGATTTAGAGGGCAAGAACTTTGAAGAAATCCTTTTTAGCTACACTTCTGCAAATGGAACACCTGAAGAAAAAGAGGGTGTTAACAACATAAACGCATCAATCGGTGAAAATGAGCTTATTTTTGAATCTTTGAAGTCTACCTTTCCTACCCAAGTTTGGTATCCAATTGATAATAATTTGGATGGGGGGAGATGGTTAGGTATAAGCTACCAACCAGTTGTTTATAGCGGATCTGTAAAAAGGTTACTCATTATATGTGAGGACAGAACAAAAATCATCCAAAGTGAGGAAGCATTAAAAGACACGCAAATGTTGGAAGATCAGAGTATTCAAGAATTCTTCAAATCAAAAAATCAGACCAAAATATGCTTCCCCTCTTTGTAAAAGAAATAAATACACTCATTGAAAAGTTAGAGTCACATATTGAAGCAAAGGAATCTAGAGAGCTTTGCAATTCACTCCATGGAATTAAAGGCAATGCGAGGGTTGCAGGTTTTGATTTTCTTACAAACCTTTCTCACGAGCTTGAAACTTTTGTTTTGGATAAAAATAAACCAGAAAATGAAGGAAAATGGACTGAAATCGGCGAAAGCATACAAGGAATTAAAAATGAATGGAATGAAATAGAATCTCTTTATAATTCTTTAATGAAAGTTGGTAAGGAAGATGGGAAGAACTCCAATTTAGATGATGATGTTTCAGATCTTTTTGAAAGGTACAGTCGGATTTTAAATGCGGGAAAACTAGGGGATGATCCACTAAAAGCTGAAAGAATGATGTTAGCTATAAAGTCTATTAACTTTTCTAACCTTGATGATCTTAAGGATAAATTATCTGTTCAGGTTGATAAAACAGCAGAGACATTAGGTAAAGAAGTAAATTTTAATTTTCAGGTTGATGAGGTGACAGTTGAAGAGTATGCCAAATCATCTTTAAGCGAGTCCTTACTTCATATTCTTAACAACTGTGTCGGCCATGGGATCGAAATGCCAGACGACAGAGAAATGATGGGAAAATAAAGGGCAGGGCAAATTGATATTATCATTCGTGAAGGAAAATCGGGATTTCTAGATATAAAAGTAACAGATGATGGTGCTGGAATATCCTTTTCTTCCATTGTTAAAAATGCTGTAAAGAAAAAAATAATAGACCTTGATAAAGTTCCTGATATCAGCAAAGAAGAGTTATTAAATCTCGTTTTCGAGCCTGGTTTTTCTACCGTGGAAAATGTAACTGACGTTAGTGGTAGAGGCGTAGGAATGGATGTCGTAGCGGAAAGAATGAAGGAGCTTGAAGGCTCTATCGCATTAGATTCCACGGAGGGGAAGGGGACAACTTTTGTTCTTAGAATGAAAAGTGGAAAAAAGGCTGAAATAAATAGGACTGTTTTTCCATTAAAAAAATTCAAAGAAATTATTGTAAAGAATATAATTCAAACTGGGAAAGAAAAGAAAGCAAACTTATCCTTTGATGATGAAGGAATAGAAGAACTCGACCAAGGTATAATCTATGGAGACATCTCTAGAATTATTTTAAGCTTGACCACTTATGTTGGAAGCTTCGTGAAAAATGGTGGGGATTATACTTTTAAAGTTTCTAGAAATGGTACAAAAATCATCTGCCATGTCCATGCTAAAAAAGAAGGTAAGGATAAGAAGAAGCTTGCAGAGTTTAATCGTCCATTGAATTTTTGTCAGGAGTATTTAAGGCAGCATGGTGGGAATATAAATTTGGATGGAAAAAAATTAGAGGTTTCTTTTGGTAATTTGTTAACAAAAACAGAGATCCCTGAGATAAATATTGCATTTGAAAAAAATATAAGTGATGTCGATGCTGAAAGTACCAAAGAAAAAATTGAACAGGTAAAAGGTGAGTTAGATCTTCCTATAAATATTTCCATGAAGCCAAATATTCAAACAAACCTAATGGTTCTTACAACTCCTTCAAACTCTGGTGATTTAAACCTTACTTTGGGGTCATCAAAAGCAAGCATCCAGAAAGACTTGAGAAGAAAAATTGAATCAATTTTCAGGGCGCTTGATAACTTCTAGTAGAAACTTTGTAAAAGGCATTGTTGATTTGGAAGAGTAGAGGTGCCTTCTTTATTAGAGAAACTCTACATCTGAACTAGGTGGAGTGAATGGGACTTCTGTAAGGTCGAATAGTTTCTTTCCTTCATGGTCAATGTAACCGAGAGTTAGCGAAAAGATGTTTTTCTCTTCTCTAAGTACGATTTCTGGAAAGTAAATTTTTCCAAAGTTAACTCTTGAGTTTCTGTCGTAGGATTGTGGTATCGATATTTTTGCTTTTATATCTATCTTAGTAAAGTTGTAGTTCACAATACCAATATATTGGTTCATGAATTCTCTGAAATAATCTTCTAATTTCCCTTCTGTTTCGCCTTGCAGGGCCTCTGAGTTTGTCCTTAAATTTTCTTCATTGACTCTCAAAACGAAGCGACCTGTTGTTGATTCAAAGGAGTTCTCACAGATAGTCATGTAATCGCATTCTTCAATGCCAGGGCCACTGTCTAGTGTCCAGACTGTTTGAATATCTTTAAATATGAACGGGAAAATATAGTTGGCACAAGAGACTGAAAACTTGTTAAGTCCTCCAGGCATTCTTGAACGATCCCTCACTGAAAAAGCGGCCTTCATAAAGTCTTCATTGAAGTCCCCAAAAACAATTCTTTCGTGGTGCTTTTCTGGTATTTCTAGGTCCGTTGAGGGGTTGAAAAGAATAAAGTCCAATTTAAGAGGTCCGAGTGCATTGAAGAGGACATTTAGTGTATCTTGATCGATACCATCTAGAAATATGTAGATATCGATGAAATACTTGACCCTATCGATTGTATCAAGGAACTCATCAATATCATAAACTTCAGCTACTTTAAATTTTTTCTCTTTCGCCAGTTTTTTGTTTATCTCTTTAATTTCCTGTGGGGTATTAAAGGATACAAGATAACTTGAATTTGAGAAGATAAATTTTGGCATCTTTTGTCCCTAATCCTTAGACAATCACGAACTACCATAAAATTATAATCAATTTGGCCTAAAAAGACCATTAATGGGAAAGAATGTTCTCATTAATTATGTGCAATTTTTAATACTTAGGGAAATTCCTTGACCAACACCTATGCACATCGTTGCCAGTCCGTTTTTAAGATCTCCATTTTTGGACATGATGTGAACAAGAGTTGTTAATATTCTTGCACCCGAGCAACCTAATGGGTGGCCAAGAGCAATTGACCCACCATTTAGGTTGACTATTTTGGGGTCTATTTCTAATTCTTTTAAACAACCTAAACTTTGAGCAGCAAAAGCTTCATTAAGTTCAACAACATCAAAATCTTGAGGGGTCATTCCAAATTTTCGGCAAAGCTCTTTCGTTGATTCAACAGGCCCTAATCCCATGGTATTTGGATGGAGGCCTTTAACTGCAGCTCCAGTAACTTGCGCCAAAGGTTTTAAGTTGTGTTTATCTAAAAAGTCTTTGGACACAACCATGACGATAGAGGCCCCATCATTAAGGCTGGAGGCATTACCAGCAGTTACACTGCCACCTTCTTTAAAAACAGGTCTTAGTGAGGACAACTTTTCTATTGAGGTATCTTTTCTCGGACCTTCATCCTTTGAAACTGTTATTGTTTCCTTTCTCTTTTTAATTTCAACGGGAACAATTTCATCATTAAATCGTCCCGATTCAATTGCCTCGACAGCTTTTCTGTGGGATTCAAAGGCAAATTTGTCTTGGTCTTCTCTTGAAATTTTAAGAAGAGAAGCCACTTCTTCAGCAGTTTCACCCATGCTCCATAGAGGGAACATTTCTTTCATTTTAGGGTTTGGAAACCTCCATCCAAAAGATGTGTCAAAAAGCTTTTGTCCCCTACCATAAGGTCCAGAAGCTTTGCTTAAGGCATAAGGAGCTCTGGTCATTCCCTCAACTCCTCCAACAACGATGCATTCACCAAATCCACTTGAAATTCTGGCTACAGCACCCATGACGGCATCAAGGGATGAGCCACATAACCTATTAATGGTTGTACCAGGAACAGAAAAGGGAAGCCCACCTAAAAGAAGAGACATGCGGGCGATATTTCTATTGTCTTCTCCCGCTTGGTTAGCACAACCCACAATAACATCATCAATTTCAGCCGGGTCAAAATTCAAAGAGCTTTTCAAATCTTGAATCAGAACGGCCATTAAATCATCAACTCTAATATCAGAGAGTGAACCATTAATTTTGCCAATAGGAGTTCTTTTAGCGTGTACAATATAAGTCTCTTTTAACATGCTTTAGTCCTTATCGTGGTGTTTTTACGGAGTAGGCTTTGGTTGAGTTTTTCTAAACCGGTTGCTCAGATTCCTTATAATCTGGAACTTCAAGCCCCCACTTTTTGCAAAGAGGTAATATATCATCTAGAAAGGCTTGTCTAATTTCTCCATTGGTTCTTTTTTTAAGTCCTAGCCTGACATAGAGGTCATTAGTTTGACTTCTTGTACTGCCAAAGACGTTCATAACTCTTGGCCACCAAAGGTTGAGTCTTTCTTGAAGGAATGGTTTTTCTTTTGGGTCTTGGGCCAAAATGCCAATCCACTTGTCTCCATGAACAACGTGAAAAGTTTCTTCTTTAAAAATGCCTGCAATATTTTTTTTCCATGGAACGTAAGATGACTCTAGAGTGTCCTCCAGTTGGTGTCCAGCTGCCCTATCCATTAAAAAGTTAAAAAGAATAAAGTCGTGCCAATACTTTATGTTGTAGTAAAAAATATTAACCCTATAGTCGTCTTTAACTCTTTTGAAACCAATTTGTGTTTCATCTTCTTCAAGTTTATAACCAAGCTCTTTTGTATTGGTGTGGTCAAGAGTTTTTTCACCCAGGCCATCAAGTAACCTATAAACAACCTGAGCGTGGCGCATTTCATCTTTTACAATTTGAGCAACGAGTACCTTCTCGTGAAGGCTTGGAGCTTTTTCAATCCAGGGCATGTAGCCAAGCGCACCAGCATATTCGCTATCACCTTGCATCCAGAGGAGATTTAAAAGGTGCTTTTTATAAAAGGGTGGAAGGTCATCACCCTAATCAAATGTACGTCCATTTTTGATATCATCAAAGAGTTTAATTTCTTCCTCACCATATTGATTCTGTTCAGTACTCATGTGATGCTCCCTTGTGTTTATAAAAAAATTTTTATTTCTTTTTTAATCCCTTGAAAATTGGGCTTCTCTCTTTTCAAAAAAGGCTTTGAGTCCTTCTTTGTAATTATCTGATTGACCTAATATTCTTTGGCAGTTGACTTCTTTTTCCATAGATTTTGCGTAAGTTTCTTCCATTGAAAATTGTAAATTTTGTTTTATCATTTTTACTGATGCCGGCGATAAAGCATTTATCTTTTTAGCGAGCTCTTTTGAAAACTCTAATGGGTTTTCGTCAATGAAGTTAATAAGCTTATTCTCAAGAAGAACTTCACTGGTCAGAGGGTTGTTAAAAAGAAAGAACTCCAAAGCTTTTTGATAGCCAAGTGCTCTTGTAAAAGTAAAAGAGCTTCCAGCGTCAGGTATGAGCCCTAGTTTCGAAAAACCACTAATAAATTTATTTTTTGGTCTAGCAACAAGCAAGTCACAGCTTACGGCCAAAGGAAGACCTGCTCCAGCGCAAACACCATTGATAGCGCCGATAACGATTTTTGAACTTTTCTTAATGGCATTCATGAGAGGGTTCCATTCTGTTTCAAGGGTGTGACCAAGGTCAACTGTTCCGCCCTCTTTAATGGAAACACTTCTATCGTTTAGGTCTTGACCTGTACAAAAAGCTTTTCCTTCACTTGTTAAAATGATTGAGCCTATTTCCTTATTTTCTTCGGAGAGGCTTATAGCTTTTTGGATTTCGTCTTTCGATTCTTTGTTTAAAGCATTATAAACTTTTGGCCTATTAATAATAATAAGGGCCGTTCTTTCTAAGCACTCATACTTTATAAATTTAAAGTTCATTTTTATACTCTCGTTTTCTATCGTTTCACTACATATTATACACTGTCACTTCGGTCTAAAAGATTAAATGAATATTATTTAGCTAAACTTTTCTTAAACGATTCTAATTAATTATTTTAAGTAACCTCTCTCTTTTTGATCTCTTTCAATAGCATCAAAAAGTGCCTGAAAATTGCCTTCTCCAAATCCATTATGATTTTTTCTTTGAATATATTCGAAGAAAAGTGGTCCAATATATGTTTGGGAAAAAAGCTGGAGAAGGTAACCATCAGGGTCTCCATCAACCAAAATTTTATTTTTTTCCAGTTCATTAAGGTCTTCGGTAACTTTGAAATCTCTTTTTGGAATGTCTTCATAATAAGTTTTTGGAATATCCAAAAATTGAAATTTTCTTTCGTGAAGTTCTTCGACGGTTTCAATAATATTGGTTGTCGTAAGCGCAATATGTTGAACGCCTGGTCCCTTGTGAAGGTCTAAAAACTCTTGAATCTGTGATTGGCCGTCCTCTGTATCTGGCTCATTAATTGGGATAATGACGGCTCCATTAGGCATTTGAACAACTTTTGATTCAAGACCTGTTTTGACTCCCTTTATGTCAAAGTACCTAGTGACTTTAAAACCATAGATCCTTTCATAAAACTCAACCCACTTTTTCATTTCACCATGAGGAACGTTATTTGTGAGGTGATCAATTCTAGTTACAGGACAAGAGAGTGGACGAGATCCACTATCATTTTCAACCTTTTGATAGCCTGGTTTAAAAACTTTTTTTGAAGGTCTTTCAATAAACTCGTTTAAGACGTCTCCAAAGCCTTGAATACTTGCCGTTTTAAACACTCCATACTCAGTCTCTTCCTCTTTGAGAGGTAATATTTCTTTTGCCCCTCGGGAAATAGCTTCTTTGAGAGCGTAGTCTGCATCTTTAACAAGAAAGGAAATTTTAGAGACTCCCTCACCATGCTTTTCAAAATATTGTCTTGCATGATTTGATTTATCTTTAGAGGCAATCATTGAAAAGTGAACCGAACCTTGAGAGAAGATGACTCCTTCAAGGTTTTTATTTTCAAAGGATTTTTGAAACCCCATGTTATGAAATAGTTTAGGTGTTTCACCTTCCAATGAGTCACAAGTGAACTCTAGGTGATCAATACTTACAAGGCCTAGGGGATTTTCTGACGAGTTTGGTGCCACAAGTAAATCCTTTTTTATTTTAAACAATTAGAATTTCACAAGTATCTTGGTATAGATTACCACTGTGATCAAGCTTTTTGTAGGTTCAAAGGCTCTTTACGCTATGTGTAAAGGGGTTAAATAAGGGTTATAATAGAAAATAGTGGCCTTTGGGAGGAATCTTTTCTTATGACGACACAAATCATGACTGGAAATGAACTCATTATTCAAGGTGGACTTGAAGCTGGTTTTTCTTTGTATACTGGTTACCCTGGGTCACCGCTAGCTGATTATTTTAATATTCTTAACCACAAAAAAAGTGAAATGCAGAAAAAAGGTATCCGCGTTGTTATTGGAAACTCGGAGGCAAATGCAGCTGCTATGGCCAGTGGAGCAAAGCAAGCTGGGAGGAATACCCTACTTGCGATGAAGTCGATGGGGCTTCATGTCGCTTCAGATGCTCTCTCAGTTGGAAACTTTGCTAATCCTGGAATACCTGAAAAGGATCCGGAAACTGGAGAGGAGCTTAACCCTGGTGTTGTTGTTGTCGTTGGTGATGACCCTTGGTCTATTTCAACGTCGACTCCAGCAGATTCGAGGTATCTTTTCAAGCACCTCCATATACCATTTTTGGAGCCTTCAACCCCTCAGGAACTTAAAGACTGGATTAAAGTGGCGTTAATCATTTCTCAAAAAACGTCCGTTTACCAAGGTTTGCTTCTAACTACGTTCATGGCCGAAGGGGGAGGAAGAGTAAATTGTTATGAGGAGGAACCTGTTAATCAGGAGCTTGTTCATTTAGATCCCGATAAGTTTGATTTAAGTAAAAATGTTATGGTTCCTCCTAACTCTCTGATGGCAGATCATGAAATGATTAAGGAGAGGTTTCCAAAAATCAAAGATGTTTTGAAAGAAATGGATTTAGACCTTTTGTTTGGAAATAAGGGTTCTTCTGTTGGGTTTATTTCTGCAGGTGTTGTTTTTGAAACAGTTAAACAAATTTTAGAAGAGAGGGATCTTCTAGAGAGTTATTCTTTGTACAAAATAGCTTGCTCATATCCTTTAGTTGATGAACTTCTTTTACCTTACCTTAAAAATTTAGAAGCCCTTATTGTTGTTGAAGAGAAAAGGGGCTTTTTAGAAACTGAGCTAAGGGAATTGATAGATAGGCATGGGTTAAAACTAAAAGTTTATGGTAAATCCTTTAAGTCAGGTGAAGGAGAAAAAGATTTAGAAGGTTTTCCTGCCTTTGGTGGTCTAAGCTATGAAATCCTTCAAGAGAAAATTGAAAAACTAATGAAGCTTCTCCATCTCGAGAGAGGAAAAAAGAATGAAGTAGAATTTGATACCTGGGATAGTTTTTTTCCAAAAAGGTTGCCTACATTTTGTCCCGGCTGTCCACACAGAGAAACTTTAAGTCTTTTGAAGGATTTGAGGAGAGTTCTTAAACAAAAAGATATTAATCTTGTTTCTCATGGAGATGTTGGATGCTATTCACTTTCATTTTTAGAGCCTTTTAAGGAAATGCACAACCTTTCTGCCATGGGTCAGGGAGGAGCTTTAGGTTCTGGTGTTGATCTTTTCACAACAAACCCCTCAGTTGTTCTTATGGGAGATTCAACTTTTTTTCATTCAGGACTTACTGATATTTCAAATTCAGTCCAAATGGGTCACAACATAACTTATATTCTTTTAGATAATGACAATACTGCTATGACAGGTCATCAAATGACTCCTGTTAGTGGTGAAAGTGTTGAAGGCTTAAAGAGACCACGCCAAGATATGCTCCCAATAGTTAAGGGACTTGGTGCTGAAACGGTATTGGAGGTCAACCCTTCTGACCGCTATTTCTATAAAAATTTGTTACAGAAAATGGTAGAATCTAAAGGAGTTAAGGTCATTATTTCAAATAAAGAATGTGGCCTTACTTTTCATGGACGTCAAAAATCAATAGAAAGGAAGAAGTTCTCAAAAGGAGAGACTCTCGAAACGAAGAGTTTTTATCAAATTAACACAGCAGTTTGTGAAGATTGTAGAGAATGTGTTGAAATGACAGGTTGTCCAGGTCTTTCCAGAAGCTTTGATGGCTATGGAAGTAAAGTTTCAATAGACCCTCAAATTTGTGTAGCGGACAGTTATTGCACGAAAATTAAAGTATGCCCAAGTTTTGAACTTGTTGAAGTTTCAAATTATCACCCAACTTTAAATAAGGGTCTAAAACCTTTTGAATCTCAAAATGATGATCTACCTGATCCAGATATTTGTAAAACATTGGACCTTATTTCTAAAGGGGAAGATTGGAGAGTGGTTGTCACAGGAGTTGGCGGCTCAGGTGTGACAACAATCTCTAGAATTTTAGCAGAAGCCTCAAGAGAGATGGATGGAAGGGATGATCTTGATTTTAAATTTATGGATCAAAAAGGTCTTGCTCAAAGAAATGGCCGTGTGACTGGTCACCTTTCCGTTTATAAAAAAGGAAAAAGTCAGGGGGCAGTCACTCCATTAGGCAAAGCAGATCTTCTTTTGTCTCCAGACTTATTAG
>Ga0115011_10003138_pt1 | contig 11272 bp, 8 predicted proteins | sample TroAtlMetagenome_2_FD_88705 | JGI IMG/M metagenome (GOLD analysis project Ga0115011, IMG submission 88705) | Marine eukaryotic phytoplankton communities from Atlantic Ocean - Tropical Atlantic ANT8 Metagenome | ecosystem: Environmental > Aquatic > Marine > Oceanic | place: Tropical Atlantic... | reverse complement strand
CAATCCGCAGAAGATGCTGCGAATAAAACGGTTTTGTCGGTCATTCTAGAGGATGTCCATAACCGGTTAGAAGGACATTTAATGCAACCCGGAGTGGTTTCCGCCAGTCCTTTTTTTTATGACCGACAGGGGCTTTATCTGGACAGCGAATCCGATGAGAAATTACAGAGGGATCGTCTCTACAGGGCGGACGTGAGGCTGGTTGATATAGTGGATGATCCGCGCTTAAAGCATACGAGTGGGCTGATTGCTGCAAAGGTTGATGTTTGGTGGCCGATAGATCCCTTATCCGGAAAACCTTATCGACAGGGAAAACCACAGGAAAGCATCACGTTTTATCTGACTCCCTTAACCGGTCCAGAGTGGCCAAGGATTGATGAAGCCTATCAGCCAAAGATTGAGTTCTAGTGTCCTCTAACCGCAATATTCCTGAAGCAGCCTTTACCATTCTAGAGTTAATGGTATCCCTGGTGGTCTTTGCCGCGATACTTGTCATTTTTTCCACTCTGACTTCTGGAATTGTGAACATGTGGACAGAAGGGGAGAGCCGGATTGAAACTCATCAGAATGCACGGGGGGCACTGGAGATCATGACTCGAGAACTGACTCCCGCAGTGGTTGACACACGCATGCAGTTTGCTGTTATTGATTCGAGCGAACTTACCAAGAGGGGAGCTAAACACCTTGTGCCAGGGTCCCCTGTCATGCTGTGGATGGCTCCTCTGGGCGAACTGGGCGGTTTGCGTTGTGTTGGTTACTACCTGTTTCGTGATGTTTCTCGGGGATTCTACAGGCTGAAGAGAATCTACATCAGGCCTATTGCCAATAAGGCATATTTCCCGGTAATGGTGAACGAGAGCAATCCCCGGGATCCTGCTTTGCGAATCAGCGCTACCAATGCCGATTGGTTTTTACGTCACTGGGATTCGAAGGCTTTTGATGAGGAGGATCCTGCAAATGATGCGGTTGTAGTCAGCACTGTTGCAGACAACGTGATCGCTTTGTGGGTGCAGTGCTTGGATATTGCTGGAAATCCCGTGCCGTCACTGATGAAAGCGCCATACCATGGTGGTAGTGCCATGATTTATAACTCGGCTGCTTATTTCCAGATGGCGACCACGACTGCTTTTGATAACAATAAGACCACTCAGTTTATGGTTCCTGACGGGCAGTCAATGAAGGCTAACCGGGTGCCGGCTGCAGTTGATGTGACCGTGGTTACAGTCGATTCAACGGTCGTAAATAGGGAGATGGATGTGCCTGAAGTGAAAAACATATTCGCCAAGGATGGATCACTGGACGTGGAGCAATCGATTTTGAACTTTAATCGTTCATTGCTTGAACGGAACATCAAAGATGCAAGGACCTTCACTACGAGGGTGAATTTACTCAATGGCCAATAACTTTATCGCGAAGGGAAAAAGTTTTTCAGGAGGACGTCTTCGGCGTTCGGGTGTGGCCTTGGTTACCACCATGTTCTTGCTGGCCGCTCTTACGATCCTCGCTATTGGATTTATCGGCAGTATGTCTGTCGAATCAGGAGCTTCCGCTTCCATTCAGGATGCTCAGCGAACCAAGATGATCGCGCAAGGCGCAGTCAGTCATGCCATTGACCTACTGCGAACGAATATTCCCGCCCCTGCTCCGATCAATGAGGTAGAGGCACCCTTCAATCTCGAGCAGGAAGAAATCTCGGGTGTCCAGTCCAGGCCTTTTTCTATTCGGGCAAACTCGGCACCTGTGACCTCACCTAATCATTGGGTTGTGAACCCTGGCCGGCTTACAATTATTAGAAATGGTGGTGGGGTAACTCATGTGCCACTTCATACCGGTGAGGTTACTTCAGATCCAAAGCGCGAGGTGACCCGGGACGCTGAATCTGTTGACCTTAATGAGCCCCTTCCGGGTGAAGTGATGCCACCTATAGTGATGCAAGGGGGAGAAGGTTCCGGCACTACGGCTAATGCAAGACCGGAAATGAGAGTGCGCTGGATGCCTGTATTTAATGATCCAGGTCAACAAGCAGGGGAGGATAACCCCATGGTGGGGCGGTATGCGTTCTGGATGGATGATGAAAGTACCAAGCTTAATTTCAATGTTGCTCTCGGCAAGCCATCGCCCCGTGAAGATCGAGCCTTCCACCACATGGTGAAAATGGGAATGGTGACTCCGATGTTTTACAGAGGGGATGGTGCCATTACCTTTAATGCAAGGAGGAATCGGCGCCCCTGGTCGCTTGGGCATCCGCGTTCGGTGAATCTTGATGTTCTCTTTAATTCATCGGGTCAGCTTGATCATAACCGCCTACTGGCGCATAGCTGGTTGCACGGGTTCAGTCGCTACATGGAGGCAATTCTTGATTTTGTGGATGTAGCCGATCCCGAGCTTTGGCTCAATCGGCAGCGTTTCAACCTGACATTCTACAGTCGTGCTCCTGAATTTAATGCGTTCGGAAAATCTCGTCTTTTTACCACCAACTATCCGCTTTCACTTGAGGCAGGTCCTCTTTACCAACAGCCATTCATGGTCAATCCGGATGGTGACCGAGTTCTTCATCTTCATTCGCTCATGGGTAGTTTCGGATTTACCCGAAGCCTTGAGGATGGAAACGGTGGACGAGTCTTGGCCGGTAATATGGTAAACCGGGCTCAGCTGGAGATGTTAATGCGCTATATGAGCCGCAAGTGGCCTGGTTATGGGGCCAGTTTTATTGATAAATATGGTGAAAGGGAGTGTTTCCAGATTGCATTGAATATGTTGCTAATGGCGCGCATGGCTACGACAACGATGGGTAACGAACTTCAGCCTTTCAGCAGTTCCTATGCCCTCAGAACTACCAGTGTGAACTATGCACCGCACCAGCAGGAGATGAGGGGCAACTTGCCTGAGCGCATGTATTGGAGGTTTCAAACGGGAGGAGAGGAAGTGTTGATGCTACCGCAGACGCCGGGGCCGCATATCATGGAAGTGCGCCTTATATTTGAGCCTGAACCTGGTCCAAATCCCGGTGAGTATTACATAACTTACCGTTATGAGACAGAATACTACATGCCCTCCTTTGGGCCTGTTGTTCGTGCTGAACATTTTCCAACCCGAGTTGACTACCTGCGGATTCGATGTTCAGGATCCGGGGTTAGAAATGAACAGGAGTTTGGTGCACGTATTCCGGCGGATCGTCATGGTTCCAGAAACTGGAACCATGCCAGAAGTCTAGGACAGTTGATTGCGAGGCCCAGCGGCAATATCGGACCCGGTAATGCCACCGTGAGCGGCAGTGCCGTCAACCAGCGCATCATTGCAAGTTCCGTGCCACAGGTAATTGGCCGTGAGCGGCGCTTTATTCCTGATGAGGATGCCAAGAAACTTGTTTTTCGTGCGGCGTTGGGTTCGAGGGTGAGGTTGAATTACAAGATCAGGTTGGGGATGGGAGTTCAACCGGACCTTCAGCGAGCAGGGAGTGGAGCCGGTCGCCCTCGGCAGATGATTCCTCTTGGAGAAACAGATGCAGATACTCTGAGCGGGGATGCCATTATTGACCTGCTAAGCGGAGATCCATTGGTGATTGCCTGGGAGATTGCCGATCCTAGGTTAAGTGGAAAGGTTAACGCCTGGGTGCAGGATACTGATGATACGGATGGTGAGTTCGGTTCTCCCGGGGAGCGTAATTCCATTGAGCCCGAGGAGGGTTCGCCTGAGAAAAGCAAATACAAGTATATCCAGCGTGGTCCCTCAGGGATGAGGGTCTCGGGGCACCAATACAATCGGAATGATGAATACAATTCGAAGAGCCGAACTTCCTCAAAGGGGTATTGGTCGGTAATTCATACTGGAATGCAATCAGAAATACCCTGGCGAACTTGGGACTTGGGGGCATCCGATAAGCAGGACAATCCTCCCGATTGGCTGCTTCTTGAACTGTTGGGTGCAACCTATCCTATGCAGCACGCCAACTGGAAGATTGATAATACATTGCCGGACAGCTTTTCGACGATTTCCTACATGAATAGCACGGCGGGGCAGGTGAATGTTAATTCTCGCATTTATCCCCGCAATCAATGGTTCAATGTTCCCGAGCGCCGCAAGCCTTTGGAGGGGGTTTTTAAGCACCTGCGTTCGAATAGTGAAGTGGACCAGTTTATTGATGGGATCATGGCGTATCAGCAAGACAATCAGTTATTTGAGTTCATTGGTGAGTTAGCCAACGTTGATGGCTTTGATAATGGAGAGGATTCATGGAAAGCGGAGTCTTTCATGCGGAATATGGCGGGGTGCCTGACGACTCAATCTAATACCTTCGGTTTATGGGGAGTTGCTCAAACGGTGAAGAAGGTCCGATCCAATCGTGAATATGACCGGTTTGAGCAGGGAGACAGAGTGCTTGGCGAAAAGCGCTTTTTTGCGATCATTGAGCGTTATGTATGGCCGGGTAAGGATGGGGTTCCCGGCAATGCCCATTTGAGTTCATCAGGTAAATGGGATCGACTGGCCTTTCCAGATTCCAAAATCAGTCTTGATGAAAATACTACTGACCGGTTGTTTGGATTGCCTGGATCACCTCCACTGAGAAGGAATGGAGCGGCCCAGAGTGGAACAAGGCTGGTGCTAAACACTGAGGGTGGCTATCCGGAATATGATGGCCCCCAAGAAGTGGGGATGGACGACTTTGCGCGTCATTCGCTTGGTGATGTGCGCTACCAGAGATCAAGTCTTGAAGATGCCTATAATCCGCCGCAACCTGTCATTAAATATCGTGTCGTTTATTTCAAGTATCTGGATAAGTAGCGCATTGTTTTGTCTGCTTATGGGATTGCCTGCGTCGCTACACGGCCAACAGGCTGAAGTGCGCAAGCAATTGCCTGTAATGCCGCTTATGCCCTCGGAGTTATCCGCCGTGATGCCGAATGCGGTGAAAGGCTGGAAACTGAAGCAGGCAACGGCAAAAAACACATATACAAAATGGATACAAGCGAGGGCGATTCGGGTCTTTGAATCTGAGCCGAAGCGGAAAGGGGATAAGGTATTGACTGTCAGTGTAAAGTTGACGGACACGGGACGATTTTATCCTTCTATTCAGTTTTTTGCTAAATCGAGCAAACTCAATTCGGGTGCGGGCGGGGCAAGTTCTGTAAGGAAACGTGTAGCCGGTCTAAGGGGCAGTGAACAGATTTTTCCTGATGGGCGCAAATTGATCAGGGCATTGTTTGATGGTCGTTTTATTCTGGAAGTTCTCCTTCCGGCGGGAATTGAGGATGCCCAGAGTGAGCTTTTTATTAACGGGTTTAAATTTAATGCGTTGAAGGGCAGGGGAGGTAAGCCTGTAAAGAGACTTCCTTCAACCTACACGATGCGTTCCATTGATGAGATTAATCCCGGTCGTAATCGTTCCTATCAAATGGCCATAATAACGGCTCAGGAGGTAAAGCTGATGCTTGATCAGATTATGGCTGTTGATCCTTCGATTGCAGAGGATGGAGAGGAGCCATAGGCGCTTTCACTTGTCAGCATTTTGAGCGCGTTGATTAACGGGCCGGTCCCCATACCTTTTCCAGAACAGTGTGGAGATCCGGGTCATGCTTCATGAGCTCGGCTCGCACGAACGGGTAAAAGTCATTGCGGTAAAAGTAGGCTTCAGTGCCTTCTGCGAAGTATTCCTTGTGGTTTGTCATTGCGTAATGCCTGACATTCTGTCCAGTAAAAAGCATAACCCTGTCGTAACTCCCTGATTTATGTGCTTTCCTGAATGCGGCAATGATGTCCGGTTGATCAAAGGTGAGGATTTGGTCATGATAAGCATGGGCTAGCTCGTGCAAGATGACGGCTGGATGCTTGAGTAGTTGGCCACGGGAAAAAAGGGCTTTTGCCTGTGGAATGTGAACTTTCTTAAACAGCCTAGGATCATGACCGTTTGACTTGAGCCAGCCCGCTCCGGGATGGTATTGCATGGAGTGCAGGGTCGGATGGCTGTGCTCAACCCAGATTTCGCAGGTGCGCAGTTTTTTCAGTGCTTCGCCCTGAACGAGTATCGCAATGCGCTGTAGGTGGTTTGCGAGCATTGTTAGTGCCTTTTCGCCTGCGGCGGCATGTTTCCCCTTGAGCATGGCAGGGTCGACATGAACCTTCCATCCCTCGATTGTTTTGATCACCGGATTAAAACGCACCCCCCTTTTTTGTTTCTGTGGTTCAGCTTCGGTAAAAGCCGTGGCAGCTATTAATACAGTCATCAATGCGGCGATCGCTGTGAGAGGGAAAAAATGGTTTTTCATTTTACTCGTTTACTTTAAGGCTTTCTTGATGTGCTTATCCGCAAAGGCAAGGTATTGTTTCCAGTCGTATGAGGTGACATCATGTTTGCCACTGCGTATGTGATATCCAATACGACCGTGAACCGGTTCATCAATGGCTGGCATGTCCTCTGTGGGGAGGCCATCGGTTCCCAGGAACCGATAAACAGGATCAGCTCCCTTGGCGGCAAGAAATTCTCCATGCGGATCTGCCCAGAGGTCTTTTTCCGCGCTTGCTACATAAAGCGGGCGCGGAGCCACAAGTGCCAGCAGCATATGCTGGTCGAAGGGAAGCTGGTCTTCCCTGTTATTGTAATTCTTAAAGTTGTCACAGAACCAGTGGGGGAAGGATGAGTTAATGCGGTGAACGGTTTCACCAAACCGTCGTTTGGAGAGGGCGGCTCCGCCACATCCGGAGTTATTGGATATCACCGCTGCAAATCGGGGATCACTTGCTCCGGCCCATAACGACGTTTTACCCAGTCGTGAATGTCCCATAACGATCACTCTTTTGGCGTCGATTGCCGGTTCATTTTCAAGATAGTCGAGTATTCGGCTAAGTCCCCATGCCCAGGCAGCAATGGTTCCCCACTGGTTCGGTGCAGGGACTCCGTATGTGGCATGAACTCCATTTTTGAATTTGTCATGGAAGTCGGGATCAATGTCTCCACAATAAACGGTGACGAGGGCATAGCCGCGCTTGATTATTTCATTAATTTCCCACCTTTTTGCGGATAGTCCGCGCTGTTCCTGCGTTGCAGTGTTGTTTTTGGTCCGTGGAACCCATCCTTGGGTAAGCGCTATTGCTGGATCCTTGTGAACCGTATGATTGCCTCTGAAATTGTATCCCAGAAATGCAGGGACTTCGCCTGAGATATTGGCCGGACGAACGATCATCAACTGTACCTTGCACCCGGCAATTTGGAGGATTGGTTGTGATAGGATTGCTGCTCCATCGAGCATGCTTTTGTCAGCAATTTCGCGTGTTACCTTTATGGTGGTCTTGTCAAAGGTTGGTGCTTTGCCGAACATCTGGTCTTCAAGCATCGCGAAGATCTCGGCCCTTCTTTGAGGCCAAGCGGAAGTGTCAGAAACGTCTTTCAGTGGATTAGGCAGGCTGAAATCGGCAACCTTGGAATCGTCGTATTTGAATTTCCTGGGTGCGCCTTCTGAAGTGGTAGTCATGGCGATTATGAATAGACATATATTCAATGGAAGTTTCATGAGGTTACGCAGGTTAGGGATCTGAGGATAGCCGTTTTATTTTCGCTTTTTGGGATCCTGATCCGGTACGATTTGAATACTTGGACGGCGAAATTCGAGGGGGTTTTCCGATGAATTGGGTTGCTTGTTATCCGCCTGTTCATTTCCCGGCTTTAAGATTCCTCTGGCAATTTTTTGCTGATCCATCCATTCGCTGAATGCCTCAGCTTTCCGATTTTCATCCATGCCTTCAGGGCGGGCTCCAAGAACAAGATCTATCTCCACTTCCTCGATGCCGCGCTTTAGTGACAACTTTACGGTATCTCCGGAACTTTTTGAACGAATATACTTGGAGAGTTCAAAGTAAGCGGGTGTATTATTGTCAAAGGGATTGCCGTCTAGGCGTATTATTTTATCCCCCAGTCGCAGCCCTGCCCTTGAAGCGGCTGTGTCAGGAAGAACACTCAAGATTTGTACTGCGCGTTCAGGTTGAGCATTGCCACGATTATTGAGGAATGGGACAGGAGCATCCATCATGCGTATACCGATAAAACCTTCTTTCCTGAGAGAGGAACCAACAATGCCAAACATCGCCGAGCGCAACCGATAACGCACTTCGGGGTCGTTGGACTCAAAATAGCGGTTGAGTGACTGCTCGAGGATCAACTCGCGGTTTTTCCCTGCAGCCTCCTGCAGTTTTTGCTGAGCTACTTGACGGATAGGGAAGCTATCACTTCCGAGTTGGGCAAAAAGGGTGCGGAATTGTTCTTGGTCACCTGCATGATTGTGATTTGCCTTATTGTCTGCCTGCAGTGGTGATGCGAGAAGCATTAACCCTGTGACAAGTCCAGTGAGGACTGAATGTGTGCAGTAAGACATTATGGAATGATCCATGTTAACATTGTAGTTAACAGGGATCAACAGCGGGGGATATAGTGAGCATAAAGGCACGTCCTGCTGGCAGGACGTGCCTTTATGTGGAGGGCGTGATCGTTATTTTAGAGTTTTTCTATATGACTTTTGTCACTCCTGGCACTGGCCGCTTGTAACGTCCGTTCTTGTCAGGAGCAACTGGGGGGACACTGTCCCACTTGGGATCGCCGTTGTCATAGGGGAATACGTCCACCTTTGTATTCAAGCAGTCATCCAGTGAGAGCAGCTTGCCTGAGTAGGTCGCCATGCGCCCGAAAATGGATGTCATGCTGCTCAATGCGCCATTATCACATTCGTTGAATTCCTTGTTGTTGCGGATGGCATCGATGAACGCGGTTTTATGCCGGATCTCAGAGCTTCCCTGCCCTTGACCACGGAAGATTTCCTTGCCGTCATTGTTATAGATTCGGCCTGAATTGATAATGGCGTATCCTTTCGATCCATGTGCATGCTCGGAAACACTGCCAAAGCATCCACTGATGTGCCGGCATGAACTGTGCATGCGCACTGAGGGGCCGTCCCATTTCGGCCCGTAAACAAATTCGACCTGATGGTGGTCAAAGGTTTCGCCGGTATCCGGACCGTTCCTTACTTCACAACCACCCTTGCCCTGAGCAATCTGGGGGTAGGAATCCATGACCCAGTTGCAGACATCAAGGTTGTGAATGTGCTGTTCGCAAATGTGATCACCGCAAAGCCAGTTAAAGTAATACCAATTCTGGATCTGGTATTCCATTTCAGTCTGTCCTTCTTTGCGAGGGCGGGTCCATGGAGTGCGTCCGTCCCAATAGCTGCGCATCGATACGATGTCGCCGATGGCTCCATCCTGAAGAGCCTTGATGCAGTCGATGTATTTCTGGTCGTGGCGGCGCTGGAAACCGACTCCAACTTTAAGTCCTTTCTCCTTTGCAATCTTGTTCGACTCGAGGAGCATCCTCACGCCGCGGCCATCGACGGCACACGGCTTTTGCATGAATACGTGCTTGCCTTGCTTGACGGCGTAGTCAAAGTGCACAGGGCGAAATCCCGGGGAGGTTACCAGAAAGACAATATCGACTCCGGAATCGATCACCTTACGGTAGGAGTCCAAGCCACTGAATACCCGGCCTTCGCATTCCACTTTGGCTTTGTTTCGATCTGCCTGGATGGCTTTATACTTGTTTTGAGCATTGTTTTCAATGGCGTCTCCCATTGCCCAGAGCTTTACGCTTCCTCCTACTGAAAGAATTTGGCGGATATCGCTGGTGCCTTTACCTCCACATCCGACGAGGCCAACTTTGACTTCCTCGCTGGCACCTGCAAAGGCGCCTGAGATGCGGGGGGCAAAAGCGGTGGCTCCAGCCACGGCTCCAGAGGTTTTAATGAAATTTCTACGGTTGTTTTGTGTCGTTGGAGTGTCCATGGGTTTAATAATTTGTATGGGTTGTGAAAAATGAGTCTGCCAGTATTTCCTAATACTGCCATTAATTGCTGATTCTTTGAAAGATTCTTTATTATTCTGCCGAAAGGAGCTGATCACGAGTAAAAAGGGAAAAAACAGGATATCCCGCTTTCTCGATATTTTCTCGCCCACCTTCTTGACGGTCAACAAGAACTACAACAAAGGCGACTTCGCCACCAGCTTTTTCGATGATATCAATGGCCTGTAGCGTGGAACCGCCGCTAGTAATGACATCATCAATGGCAACTACCCGATCACCAGACTGAAAGCCGCCTTCGATTTGTTTTCCTTTACCGTGCCCCTTTGGTTCCTTGCGCACGACAAAGGGCTTAAGGGGAGGGGTATCATTAGCCATATTTGAAGCCATTGCCGTTGCCAGTGCGATGGGGTCTGCGCCCAGTGTCAGACCACCGACGCCAGATGCCGTGGTATCCTGCTTTTCACATTCGGAGCGAATTGTTTGCCGCACGGCCGCTCCAACCAGACACGCTCCAGCGGGATCCAGTGTTGTGAGCCTGCAATCGATGTAGTAATTGCTCTTTTTTCCAGATGCCAGTGTGAAATCTCCGGTAAAAAATGATTTTTCCCGGAGGAGCTCAAAGAGCCGGGTGTATGCGTCTGGATCGGGGAACTGGTCCATGGTCGGGTATTGATACAGTATAGAATGGTTTTGCCGATATTGTGCATCAACAGGCAGAATAATGCCACATTAAGATACAGGAAATATCGCTTTCATCAAAGCAGGCGTAGCACGGTTGATTGCACTGATTTTCAAGGGCTCCTGATAGGCATGCCCGCTTTGATAACCTGCATGTTAGCATGGAATTTAGCCTCCAGTTTGGCATCCTCCTTTTCCCTTGCAAGCAGAACGGCACGGCTCAGTGCCTTTTCGGCTTCGTTAAAGTTACCTGTTTCAGCATTTGCTGCGGCAAGGGTTCCGAGGAAATGAGGGATCCTGTTATTTGTTACCTTACAAATATGGATGGCAATCTGCAGGGCTTCTTTGCCGTCACGCAGGTTGTCCTGCTTGCTTGTTGAGAGTATCCAGGCAAGGTTATTTGAGGGTAAAACCCATCCGGGTTGTAGTTTAAGTGAAGTTCTGTAGTGCTTGATAGCCTCAGCAGCGTCTCCTGTAAGGTTGAGCAGATTGGCCAGTTCGAAGTTTGACTCAGGCGAACTCTTTTTATTCAATGTCCTTCGATACATTTGGATTGCATCGGTTTGTCTTTTCAAGTCACGAAGTAACCGAGCTGTTTGCAGCAGATGCTCAAATGTAGGATTGCGTTCAATCAATATTTCCGCCTCTGTCAGAGCCTCTGCTTTTCGGTCTGTCTTGATCAGGTTGGCAATTAAGTCATTGCGAGCCTGGGTGTTTCCCGGGGTGATTTCCAATGCTTTCCGGTAATGGAATATT
>Ga0115011_10003137_pt1 | contig 11279 bp, 12 predicted proteins | sample TroAtlMetagenome_2_FD_88705 | JGI IMG/M metagenome (GOLD analysis project Ga0115011, IMG submission 88705) | Marine eukaryotic phytoplankton communities from Atlantic Ocean - Tropical Atlantic ANT8 Metagenome | ecosystem: Environmental > Aquatic > Marine > Oceanic | place: Tropical Atlantic... | reverse complement strand
GTCGGCGCACTGCTCGCCTCGGCCTATTTGACGTGGGATCTATATGGGCTCAGCGAAAGTTTCATCGAGCCGGCCCCGTTCTATCTCTTGATGTCCGGTGTCGCCATGGTCAGCAATGTGCGATTGCCGAAGCTCAAGGGCCGCGAGAACAAGTTCATTCACTATTTCCAGATCGTGAACATCGCGGCCGTCTACGCCATGACCCCCTTCAAGCTCATGCCCGAGTACCTACTCTTCCTCTGCTGTTTGTACATTGGAATCGGCGTGACTTGGGCCTTCTTCAACCCGCCCGAAGAGATGTTGGAGCAGGGAGAAGTGACGGCCTGAATGGGCCCGTTCGCTACCGGCGGACGACCCGAAATTCGGCGCGTCGGTTTCGACCGTGGGCCTTGGTCGTGTCGCCGTAGTCCATTGGCTGTTCTTCGCCATAGCTGACGATCCCCAGCCGATTCTTTTCTACGCCTAGAGAGATCAAATAGCTGCGGGTGACTTTTGCCCGCTTCTCACCCAGGGCGAGATTGTATTCCGTACTGCCACGCTTGTCGCAATGCCCCTCGATGGTCACCACCACGGTGGGATTTCGCTGCAACCAGTCTCCATTCTGAGCCATGGCGGCGCGGGCAGAGTCGGTCAGGTCCGATGAGTTGTATTCGAAATAGACGGTCTCCATGCCGCCGCCATCACCGTCCTGGGCATCCACGCCAGGTCCCGAATCATCGATGAAATCAGTGGGATCTGTGGCCGGCTTGGGGGGCGTCAGACACTCGTCCTTCCGAGCTTGAGCCTTGGCTTGGGCCTTGATGGCCAATTTCTTGGCGGCACGTGCAGCCGCTTCGGCCTCGTCGTACTTCTCAGCATCGGCGAGCTTTTGCGCCTTGATGTACATCTTCTCGGCTGCCTCGAATTCGTCGGGCGCGCATTTCTTGGCCAGGGCGGCCTCGCTGAGGGCATTTTGGGCCTCACCGAGGAGCTGTGTCGGTCGCGTGCCGCAGGCGAAGAGGAGCAGGGCGCTGGCACTCACAATGAGAAATCGCATTGGTTGGTCTCCTAATCCCTACGGTTATCGGCCCCAGGATGGGGTCATGTATTGACCCTTCCCGGCGCTCACCATGGTTTGAAATCGACCGTCAGCGGTCATGATATAGAGCTTGGATTCGCCGCTCCGGGTACTCGTAAAAGCGAGATATCGCCCATCAGGAGACCAAGAAGGCTCCTCGTTATTCCCCTGATTCTGGGTCAAACGCTTGATGGTTCCGTCGTTCACATTGACCGTGAACAGGTCGAACACGTTTCTTTCATCCCGTGCCGTAAAGACGATCTTGTCGCCGCGAGGACTCCAGTCCGGCGTCTGATTGTAATTACCTTGAAAGGTCAGTCGCCTCTGGCCGGTGCCGTCGGCGCCCATGAGCCAAATCTGCGGAGAGCCGTGGCGGTCACTGACGAAGGCGATCTTGCTGCCATCGGGAGACCAACTGGGACTGGTATCGATGCCCCAGCTATTGGTGAGTCGTCGGACGACCTTACCCGACTGTGCCTCGAGCAGATAAACCTCAGGATTGCCGTCTTTGCTCAGGGTGACGGCGACATGGCGGCCGTCGGGGGACATGGTCGCCCCGGTGTTCAGCCCCTTGAACTGAGCGAAAGGCTGCGCTTTCCCGCCGCTGAGCACGAAGAGATGGGCGCCGCCGTTACGGAAACTCGTGAAGTAGATGCGGCCCCCACTCAGTGACGGCAGCATATTAATGCCACCGGTGCGTGTGAGCTGCGTTTCGTCGAGGCCGTCGGGGGAGACCATGAAGAGTTCTTTGCCCCGATTGACTCGTTTGACGACGACCAGGCGACTCAAGAAGAAGCCCGGTGCCTTCGTGTAATGCTTGATGATCTCGTTGACGAAGCCGTGGGCGTGGTAGCGGAGTTTCGTCGCCTCGATGGGCAATTCGACGGGCCCGTCATATGGCGCAGGGAGGGTCACTTGCTGGCTGCCGTCGATGCTGTAGAGCCGCAGGTCGACCACGACTTTGTCCCCAGCGATGCGGTAACCGGCCTTGACCAATCCTTGGGTGCCGATGTTGAACCAATCCTTATATTTCGGCTTCATCCCCTCCTTGGTGGGGTCAGCCAGATAGGACGCTTTGTCCACCAAATTGAAGTAACCGGCGATGCCGAGGTCACGCACGATGGTTCCGGTGAGCGCTTCGGTCACCCCACGGGTGTCCGCTTCCCCACCCAGATCAATCGCGTCCGGGACGGCCAATTGGAACAGGACGAGTTCACCCTGCTCCACGTCGAACTTGAAGCCGCCGTCCGCTGCGGGCGCTTGGGCCCACGCGACGGTGCTCAGGGCCAGAACGGCCAGATAGACAATCGTTCGCATCACTTCTCCTCTGATCGCAGTACTCTACGACCGACGTGGGGCGTCACTTTCCCTTCATTCGGGGTGACAATCCCTCCCGCAGGATGGCCTTGCGGAGCTTGGGGTCTTTGGGCAATGGCAATTTCAATTGGGAACCTGGACCGAATTTACGCACGGTCCGGAGGGCGGCTTCGTCGAAGAATTTGTTTCCGCTGGAGCGGACCAATCGAGGCGAGCCCTTGAGCTTTCCGCGCTTGTCCAGCCGGAATGATACTTCGCAACTCAGCTTTTTGCGGATGTCCGGCGGAATCACCGCGGGGACATCGAAGAACCGCCCCAACATATGGCTCACCGTGGTCAAATAGACCTGCTTGTTGCGGAGAGTATTGGGGTCGGTGGATGTCCCAGCTTCGTTGCCCTTTTCGAAACCTGGGGTGTCTTCGTCGTCAGCGCGGGGGTCGTCGAGATTGCGCAAGGCTGCGGCCATGGTCTTCTTGCGGCGCTCTCGTTCCTCTCGCTTCTTTCTTTTGAGTTCGTCGCGCTTCTTTCGTTCGTTTTCGAGGCGCAGTTTCTTCTCGGCCAACTCCCGCTTTTTCTTCTCTTCTTTCTTCTTTTCGAACTCTTCCTCCTTTTCCCTGCTGAGGCTGACGGCGTCAGTTTCAGGGGGAGGAGGTGCGGGTGCCTTGATGATGCGAGGCAACGCCTTTGGACTGGGGGGCACATCGCCGAGACGGGGTAATTCCACCATCTCAGCCATCACGTGCGGCAGTTCCTCGATGGTGGGTGGGGTTGTGCTCAGCCCGGCCACGAACATGAGCACGAAGATGAGCCCGTTGACCCCGACCGCTGCGGCCACGGACAGTGTGTGGTCCATGCGCGCCGCGTTCATCCGGGGGGCGCCTCCGGTGGATTGGTGACCATGCCCAAATTCACGATGCCCGCGTTTTTGAGGCGAGCCATGACGTCCACCACGAATCCGTAGGGCAGTCCGCGATCGGCCATCAGAAAAACTCTGCGGCCATCCTGGAGGGGGCGATTCGCTTTGAGTTTGGGCTCGAGAGGCTCGAGACAGGCCTTCATCGCCGTTTGATCGACGCCCGTGCACTTGACCAAGTCCGTCGGCCCTTCACCCAAATCGAGAGACACTCGGAAATCTTTGTGAAGGGCGAGAATGGTCTGTAATTCACTGGGCTTTACGGGCTGGGCGTTGGTGGTAGGGAGGTCGATCTCGACCTTTCTCTGAGTCATTTCCTCGACAATGATTGGGGTGGTGACCATGAACACCACCAAGAGCACGAGCATCACGTCCACGAGGGGCGTGACGTTGATCTCGCTCAGGGCGCGTCCACCTTTGGGGCTTCCCATGGCCATATGTCCATCTCCCGTGACGGCGTGGGGCCGTCCGTACCCGCCGAGTTACTTGAAGAAGTGCCGTTTGACGATATTGAGGAAATCGTTCCCGAAGTTCTCCATATCGGCTTCGAGTACCCGCATCCGGGTCATGGCCCAGTTGTAGGCCACCACCGCAGGGATGGCGGCCACCAGGCCGATAGCCGTCGCGATCAGGGCCTCGGCAATCCCCGGGGCCACCGTGAGCAATGAGGCGTCTCCCTCACGCGCGATGCTGATGAACGAGGCCATAATGCCCCACACGGTCCCGAATAAACCGACAAAGGGTGCGGAACTGGCCGTTGTCGCCAAGAACCCGACCATGGATTCGAGGTGGATTTGCTCTGTGTTCTGCGCGCGTCGCAAAGCCCGCTCGATACTCTCCAAATCACCCATCTGTCCGTGCATCGTATCGCCGGGACTGCCGCTCTTGAGCTTGGTCAATTCGACGTAGCCTGCGCGAAAGACTTGGCTGACCGGGCTGTATTTTAGGTGCTCTGATGTTTGGTAGATTTCGTCGAGTCGCTTGGACTGCCAGAAGGTCTCCAAGAAGGTGCCTGACTCTGCCTGAGCACGGCGGAGGTAGAGCCACTTGTAGGCGATGATGTACCAACTCGCGAGAGACATCAGCACCAACACGACCAACACGCCTTGCACAACTGGCGAGGCTTTGGACAGCAAGGAGCCGATGGAGATGTCCATCGCTTCGGGGGCGACGGTGAGCAGGCTTACGAAGATGCTTTCCATGGCGTTAATTCCGTGGGTCGACGAGGGGTTACCCGTACGTCACGGCCCGTATTTGAGTCGCGCGCGTTGGACTCATTGCCGATAGCAACCGGGCGCAGGTATGTCAAGGTGCGATATCTCCTACAGACGCATCCCCAGGGTCGCCGGTCCCTCGAATTGTCGGCAGGACCTCAAACGACCTCGGGGCGCTCACCCATGGACCCGACCGAATCACCACGAAGGTGACCCCATGAATCCGTGGGGGTATTCGCAGCAACACGACACCATCGCTCCAAGATTCCACAGGGATCTTTTTTCCACCCATCCACACCCCGTCGCGTGGCCCGCCGATCCCGAACTGGCGCCCGATCAAAGCCACCTCGGCGCCAACTTCGGCAGCCGCGGGCCGGATATCATCGATGACTGGTGCCCGTGGATCACGCTCATCGTCCCCACAGCTCCAGGTGAGGAGCGCGAAGAGGAGGCCGACGAGAATGGGGCTTATTCGGTACTGCACAGCTCGCGTATGATAGGAGACTCCGCACTTCGGAACGATGACGGATTTTGATTTTGACCCCCACCGCCTTTCTTCTCTCGGTCTTTTTGACTACGCCGGCCCTCACTCCTGGGCGCTATGTGGGCACGGCAGAGGCTGGTCAGGTGTGGTTAGAATTAGGCACTGACGGTGAGGCGAAGTACGGTTTTTCCACCTATCGATGGCGATTCGAAGGTGAGCGATTGGTCCTCGAGCGGCCGCAGAGCCGATTGACGCTCGAGGTCCAGCAGGTCGCTGATGGGTTTGTCCTCACGGGACCGCCCTTTAGTCGGATTCACCTCCGCCGGATGCAATTGCCGACCCAAACGCTCGCACCCTCTCCGAAACGGCCTGAGGCGTGGTGCGGTCACTGGCGACATCGCGCCACTGGCGGTCAATTGGTCCTCGAACTGAGCAGCGACGGTCGATACCACATGACCCAAGAGACGCTGGGTAGCGCAGCTCAGCGGACGAGTGGGCAATGGCGCGCAGCGCAGGGACTCGTTTTGACGCCGGATGGTGGGACCCCGCAGCGATATGCGGCTCGAGTGGCCGGGGGTGCACTCTTCTTGTCGGGGGGTGATCTCCCCTTGGAGGTTCGCTTCGAGTCAGGAGGTGTTCCATGAGTCGCCTCTTTGCCGTCGCCCCACCGGGCCAGGAGTCGGTGGTGGCCGCCGAATTGTCTGATTTGGGATTTGCCGATCTATTTGTCCAAAAGGGCGGCGTTCAATTCACTGGTGATGCTCTACGCGCAAATCGACAGTCGGCCTGCGCTACTCGGATCTTGCAGCGCGTGGCGCGCTTTAACGCTTCGAGCTTTACCCAACTCCTCAAGGGGGCCTCGACCGTGGATTGGACCGTTTTCGGCGGTCTGACGCCCCAAGCGACGTGTCGTAAGTCGCGCCTCTATCACACGGGGGCCGTCGAATCGCGCCTGGCCGAAGTGGTACCGCCCGGGCCAGGAATGCTCTTGGCGCGGATCGTTCGTGACCGATGCATTCTGAGTGTGGATACGAGCGGGGAGCGACTGCACCGACGAGGCTGGCGGGTGGAGACTGGGGCTGCGCCCCTTCGTGAGACGCTGGCAGCACTCATCTTGCGCATTGCTGATTGGCAGCCGGGCGAGGCCGTCTACGACCCAATGTGTGGGTCGGGTACCTTCTTGGTAGAAGCCGCAGTGGCGGCAGCGGGCCGATGGCCGGGAGCCCAACGTCGGTTTGCGTGTGAAGAGTGGCTGACCGATGCGCCATTGCCCCCCCGAAAAGCAATCGACACCGTTATTTCGGGGAGCGATCGGAGCGGTGCGGCAGTTGGGGCGGCTCAGCGGAACGCAGAACGGGCCGGTGTGGAGATCGCCATCAGCCAATCACGTGCCGCCGATGTCGAGGTTCCTGCAGAGAAGGGGCTCTTGGTATGCAATCCACCTTACGGGCGACGGGCATCCGTGGGCTCGGCATTCAATGAAATCGGTGCGCTTTTGGCCGGGCCGTTCTCACAATGGCGGGCAGCGATTCTCTGTCCGCACCAACGGTTCGAGACGGCGCTCAAACGACCCATTTTGTCTCGCCACTCCATCCAGAACGGTGGGCTGTCCTTGGACCTATTGCTTCTATAGGGCCTCTTTTCGCTGCCCATTGACCCCGGTCACCGGCCAACGGCATGCTTCCCATCATGCATCAGACCCGCCTCGACGACGATGAACTCAGAGCCCTCTATCATGCGCTCTTACGCCCTCGAATCATCGAGGAGCGGATGCTCCTTCTTCTGCGCCAAGGTGGCGTGTCGAAATGGTTTTCGGGCATCGGTCAGGAGGCGGTGTCCGTGGGGACCGTTTGGGCCCTCCAGCCCCAGGACTATGTTCTGCCCATGCATCGTAATCTGGGGGTGTTCACCACCCGCGGGGTAGAGCCTGCTCGTCTCTATCGGCAATTACTCGGTCGAGTGGGTGGGTTCACCCATGGTCGCGACCGGAGTTTCCATTTCGGCAGTCTAGACGACAAGATTGTGGGGATGATCAGCCACCTCGGCGCCATGTTGCCCGTAGCCTGTGGGTTAGGCCTCGCCGCCCGCTTGGACGAACGAGATGGGGTCGCTGTCGCCTTCGTGGGAGATGGCGCGACGAGCGAGGGGGATGTTCACGAGGCGTTGAATTTGGCCGCAGTCTGGAAGCTCCCCGTGATTTTCTTGGTGGAGAACAATCAATACGGGTTGTCCACGCCAGTCTCCGAGCAGTACGCCTGTCGGGCCCTCGCAGACCGGGCCATCGGATATGGGATGCCCGGCCATGAAGTCGATGGGAATGATGTTCTTGCTGTACACGCAGCGGTTTCTGCGGCGGCCGAGCGGGCGCGCGCGGGCGACGGACCCACCTTGGTGGAGTGCATCACCTTTCGCATGCGAGGGCATGAAGAGGCTTCTGGGACGGCATATGTCCCCGATGCTCTCTTAGCGGAGTGGGCCGATCGCGACCCGATTCAGCGGTTTGAAACCGAGCTGCGGGACCGGGGACTCCTCACCCCCACCGAGAGTGAAGACCTGCGGCGAGCCCTGGCCGAAGAGGTTCGCGAGCGGGTCGATGAGGCCGTGGCTGCGCCTGACCCGGTCTCGACGCAGGCAGTGGAATTGGCCGCTGTCTATGCGGCAGGGTCGTCGGTGCCTGACCTGGCTGTCGGTCCCACCCAGGTTCGTCGTTATGTAGATGCGATCGCCGACGCACTGCGCCAGCAGATGGAGCGTGATCCCAAAACGCTGCTCATGGGCCAAGACATTGCCGAATATGGCGGCGTCTTCAAGGTGACGGCCGGTTTGGTCGACCGCTTTGGGCGAGAGCGGGTTCGTAACACCCCCATCATCGAGTCGGCGGCCCTGGGCGCAGCCATGGGCCTGGCGCTGGCCGGCTACCGGCCTATGGTGGAAATGCAGTTTGCGGACTTCATCACCTGCGGCTTCAACCAAATCGTGAACAACTTGGCCAAGACCCATTATCGATGGGGGGCGGCTTTACCCGTGGTGATCAGAGCACCCCATGGCGGGGGGATGGGGGCAGGGCCATATCACTCTCAAAGCGTGGAGGCCTGGTTCACCCATGTCGCGGGGCTCAAGGTGGTTGCGCCGGCGACGCCGACTGATGCCAAAGGGCTCCTCTTGGCTGCTTTCGAGGATCCCAACCCGGTGCTCTTCTTGGAGCACAAAGGCCTCTATCGGACCGCGAAAGAAGAGGTTCCCGACGCGATCTACACCGTTCCGCTGGGCCAAGCGCGTACCGCTCGTTCCGGCCGCGATGTCAGCGTAATCACCTATGGGGTCGGAGTCGTTTGGGCACTCGATGCGGCCGATGTTTTGGCCGACGAGGGATTCGAGGTCGAGGTCATCGATCTCCGCACTCTGGTGCCGTGGGACAAAGAGGCTGTCCTCGCGTCCGTCCGGCGAACCAGCCGCGCTTTGGTGTTACACGAGGCTCCGCAAACGGGCGGGTTTGGTGGTGAATTGGCTGCCACGATCGGGCAGTCGGCCTTCGAATGGTTGGATGCGCCCGTCGATCGTCTCGGGGCTCTCGATACCCCGGTGCCTTTCAGCAAAGCCCTCGAGGCCATTCATTCCCCGCGCGCCCAGGTCGTAGACCGACTGCGGACGCTGTTGCGATACTGAACTCTTGGGGTAGGCTGCCCATATGGATCATCTCACCTCCGAAGCGTTGGCCGAACTTCGCACCGCCTTGACCGCGTTGCACGCCGAGCTCAGCAATAGCCTGATACTTTCGGCCAACGCGGCCAAACCCGTGCAACTCGATCAATCGGCGATGGGGCGCGTTTCGCGCATCGACGCCATTCAGCAGCAGAAAATGGTGGCGGCAAATCGGCGGCGCCAAAAGATCCGTCTGCAGCAATGCACGGCGGCCCTCAAAGCACTGGAAGAAGAGGAATACGGCAACTGTCGGCGGTGCGATGAGCCCATCTCCTTGAAGCGACTGCGGGTTCGGCCCGAGAGTCCGGTATGCCTCAAGTGTCAGTCGGCGATGGAAACCCGATGAATCGCCGGGTTTTGATGATCACGGCAGCCTGGCCGCCGGTCGGCCGGGTCGGCGCACGGCGCCCATTGCGGCTTGCCCGACGATTGTCTGCCCTTGGGTGGAGTCCGGTGATTTTGACCCCCACGCCTGAATGTGTGTTCCGGCGACTCCCGGTCATGGACCCTTCTTTGGGCGAACCCCCAGTCGATGTGTATCGTGTGCCAGGCTTGATTCCGAGTACGCGCTTGGATCGACTCCTCGGTCGTCTTCCGGGTCCCATCGGTCGACCCTTTCGACTCCTTCTCTCGGACCTTCTCTTTCCCGACCAATATCCCGAATGGACTCGGGCTGCGGTCCGCGCCGCTCAGGCGCTCGACCCCGTGGATGTGGTTTGGGTCACCGGGGGACCTTGGGGCATCTTCGTGCCGGGAGCGGCCGTTGCACGGGCGCTCGGTGTCCCTCTTGTTTTGGATTATCGAGATCCTTGGACTGTCGACGCCAAGCCGCGACGGACACCCATCGCGATGCCTCGCCCCGCACTGCGTTGGTTAGAGGGCCGTATTCTCCGCCGTGCGGACGGCGTTGCGTTCGTCAACGAAGACATTCTCGAGCGGACGCAGGCCGCATTTGGGCGGCATTCCGCTCCCTGGACGGTCATCCCCAACGGGTTCGATCCCATGGACGTGATGGATGCGACACCGATTCGGCCACTGCGTCCGACCCTGCTCTATGCTGGGAGCTGCTACGCTTCGCGCAGTATGGCACCGGTTCTCCAAGCCCTCTCGTTTGCCTTCGGTGACGGACGAAGCGGGATTCACTTGCGGGTCTTCGGTGAACTGGATCCGGCCGCGGCGCGGATTCTCGAAGAAGCGCCCATGCCTGGGCGAGTAGACGCCGGTGGTCGGATCCCGGCCGCTGATTTAGCGGGTCATTTACGGGGAGCGGACGCGCTTTTACTCATTATCGGCAAAGGGCACAAAACGGCTCTGAGCGCCAAGGTCTTCGATTACCTGCAAGCGGGGCGGCCTATCTTGGGGTATGGCCCGGCGGATTGTGCGGCAGCCGATCTGGTCCGTCGCTGTGGAGTTGGTCTTTGGGCCCACGATCAAGAGACTCTCGTCGAGGCTTTGCGGCGGCTCGATGACCGGAGAATGCCCTACGCGCCCAAACCCGATGAGATCGCGCGGTACTCTGCAGACACGATGGCCATGCGGACGGCTCATCTCCTCGACGAAGTGGTCGGCGCGTCCACGCTCGAGACGTCTGGTCCAATCCCACGTCGTCACCAGGTTCGCTAAGCCATCCCGCGGTGCTCGCCGCTCGTTCATTCACTCTGTCCGCGGCGTTCTGCCTCATATTTCGTGCACTTCCACGTTTAAGTGACTAGAATTCCGACCTATGATTCGTTGTGCATTCGTTTTCAGCTTGATGGTGTCCACGGCCTTGGCAGAGACCCAAGAACCCGTTGTTCCGGGTGCTCAAACGGCGTTTGTGGAGACGTCCATTGGGGCCTCCTATCTGGGCGAGACGGTTGGGTCGAATGACGTCCTTGGTGCGGTGTCTTCAGCTGTTCGTGGGGGACTCAGGGGGGATGTCTGGGGCGTTCATGCGCTGATGGAAGCGGCTTTCTGGTGGGTCCCCACGGGCGTCATCGATGAAAAAGCCCTACAGAGCAGTCTCAATATTGGGGTGGGCGCCGAACTGCTTTACGCGGGGGGATATGTGCGTTCGAGTCTGGCGTTCGGGCCCTCCATTTTGCTTCAAGGCAGTGAGATAGACGAGTCCGGGGATGTGGGCATCTTCATCGAGTTTCGCGGTGCGGGACTCCGGTGGGCGCTGAGCGGGCCCTACGTTTTGGTCGCCGATCCCCTCTGTTTTTCTCTGATCGCACCCAGTCTGGGAGGCATTCCGCTGGTGGAGATCGAATATCGGTCCACCGTGGCGTTGGAGTATGTGTTTTGAGGCGGTCGCTCCCATTCCTTTTCGCCGGTTTGATGCTCTCTTGGAGCCCCGTTCACGCCTATACTCTCAAGACCAGCATCAGTGATGGATGTCACGAACGCATCACGATGAAGGCCTTCGTAAAGACCTTCCCAAAATTTAGGCCCGACGGGGTACCGATTCCAGATAGCGAGGAGTGGGCGCAGTTTGCAGACGGCATCCTAAACGGTCTGGAACAGCTCGACGCCTTCCCCGAATTGGATACTCCGAGCTTTAGATTCATGTTCGTGAGCATCCTCGTCGGCGTCCGTTCACCCGACACCGAG
>Ga0115011_10003136_pt1 | contig 11279 bp, 14 predicted proteins | sample TroAtlMetagenome_2_FD_88705 | JGI IMG/M metagenome (GOLD analysis project Ga0115011, IMG submission 88705) | Marine eukaryotic phytoplankton communities from Atlantic Ocean - Tropical Atlantic ANT8 Metagenome | ecosystem: Environmental > Aquatic > Marine > Oceanic | place: Tropical Atlantic... | reverse complement strand
GGAGAGGCAAAAGTTATTGTTTGATGATGTTCATAATTGATTACTTCAAAATCCTTTGTTGTATAATCTTCTATATTTTCATGTTTGTTGACAATATTGATTGTTGGAAATGGAAATGGTTTATTTTTAATTTGTTCAGATAAAGGTTGTAAATGATCATCATAAATATGACAATTACCTAAATAATAAACAAACTCATGTGCTTCTAAATCACAATGTCTCGCTAATAGATGTGTCAAAAATGAATATGATGCTATGTTAAATGGTACACCTAATCCAACATCTCCACTTCTTTGATACAAACTACAGGATAATTTTTTTCCAATAACATTAAATTGACACAATACATGGCATGGGGGTAGGGCCATTTCATTCAATTGACAAGGATTCCAAGCACTCATTAATATTCGTCTGGAACTACGTTTTTCTGGGTCTTTTAATTGTTCAATGATATATGCTAATTGATCAACACCTTTACCACTATAATCCTCATGACGATTTGTATACGGTGCATTAAAATGTCTCCATTGGTGACCATATACAGGTCCCAAATCGTTTTCTTCTAGATGATTTAATCCTCTACTATCCAAAAACTCTCGTGATGCATTACCGTTCCAGATTTTAACATTTACTTCTTGTAATTTAGTATTATCAGTACTACCACTAATAAACCACAATAGCTCTTTTAGACAAGTTTTATATGCTACCTTTTTTGTAGTTAATAAAGGCAATGTTCCATTGTTAAGGCTAAAATGCATTGCAGAACCAAAAACAGCTTTAGTAGTACCATTTCTACCTTCAATCAATTCTCCGTAATCTAAAATATCGTTAATTAGTTTTGTATATTGATTCTCATCATGTTCTTGACCATCTTGATCAATCTTCAATCCATTTAATGCTCTACTCAACATTATAGATTTCTTGATGATATGATTTTAATTTCTTTTCATAACACATATGGAAAGTGCTACTGATGTTGTTAAAACAGCCGCATCTGATAATTCAGAAGGATTCTTTAAAACTGTATTTAATTTTGATGAAGATAGCAAAGGAGAAATGTTAAACATGGTTCAATATATGATTCTTGCTGTTATCCCATGTGTTATCATTCTTAAGGCAGTACGAGCAGTAATTCCTGAAGATGATGATTCGAAAGGTTCTCTGGAGATTTTAGCAGAGATTATTGGACAAATCGCAATGATGGTTATTCTTATGTATTTCTCAAATAAAGCCATACGATATGTACCTACATATAGTGGTGTTAAATACGTCGGTGGAGGATCTATGGAAGTATTCTTACTACCATTTATGATACTCCTTCTTACGATGCAAACCAAGGTCGGTGAAAAAGTTGAGATCTTATTTGAAAGAGTAATGGATTTATGGCATGGTCGTAGTGAAGATGCTGTTCCAGTTAAAAATACTAAAAATAATGTGAAGGTTTCTCAACCTTTAGCAGGTCAACATAATGCGAGCCGTGCTGATGCACCAGATATGTCTCATGGCGGTTTGCTACCAAGTAATCCAGGTGTTACAATGATGGTGCCAAATACTACTAATATCCAGCCTCAACAAAGTCCTGACTTTAATTTAATGTATCAAAATGAAACAACTCCTATGCCAGGAGCTAATACACCAGGTCAAGAGGGATTTTCAGGTGGCATGATGGAACCAATGGCAGCAAATAGTGTCCTTGGAGGTGGTGGGTTTTCAAGTTGGTAAATTAAACTGATTGCCCCTGTTCATGAAATGTTACTTGTGATGCTGGTACTGGAAGTGTCTTACAACAACTAATTAGTGTATATACACATGCTATCAATAATATTGCGCTCATGAGTGCATGCCATCCGACTGACCATGCATATAATAGATCCATCTCTGTCTGATGACAATGATATGCCGTTATATTCATTCCAAATGCATATAACGGAATAAACCAACAAAGTAATATATTTCTGAATGCTTCCTCTCGCTTAACTCTTATAAAGTTAGCAGTAAACCAACAAAGTGCACAGATAGACCATCCTAAATCTATAGCACTAAATACAGCTAGGTAAATATCACAATTGTTATTATAATCTCTATTTGTAGCACCTACAACATATGCCACACCGAATGTTACCATTATACACCACAAAAGACATGTTAATGCTTTAGTATATGATGTTGTTTTTGATGAGTTAGAATTATTGAACTGTTCGCCTTGCAGTAGATATACTGTTGGATTCATAATGTCTAACAAACAAGAAACTATTTAATGAAAATCAATTTTTGACATTATCATCAATTGTAGTATTTTTAGCAATACTCTTTATAATACGATTCTCTCCATTATCTTCTTGAACATCACCCATTATTGACTGCACTAATAAAATATACTCTTCTTTTTTACTCTCACTTTGTTGCCAGTTTGGATTCTGACTCTCCCAATCTGCTATTGCTACTCTTCCCTTACGGGCAACATCATGAATTGCTGTGCGTAATCTTTCTTTGCTTTGATCGCGTTCCCACTCCCCGCCATCTTTAATATATAAAGTTTCTCGTTTGACATCTGTACAATGAATAGGTCGTTTAAAAGTATCCAATTGATTTAACCCATTAATAAAAACCGTACTTATACCTTCAAGTAAACCATTATTTCTTATATAATCTAGATCCTTTAACTGTATCTGAAGTGATTCTAAAAAGTCTGACATATCTATAGCATCTTTACACTGTTCATTTAAAAATAGATTAATGTTAAACTTATTATTATTGTTGTTGCCTAATCGCGGTATCATATCATTAATGATTTTATTTTGTGCTTGCAATTGCTCGGCCTGACTTTTCATATGTGACATCATCTCTTTAACCAATACTTTCATATCCTCATCACCATTACTTTTTATAGCTGTATCATTCGTTGATATTATCACATTTTCGGTCGGAGGGATACATTTCTTTCGATGCCTCCATAGACCTGATCTTTGTTTATATTCACGTCCACATATCTCACATACATGTAGGTCAGTATTTTGCATATTTTCAGGTTGCTGTTCCGTTGCCTGCGTTGCCATTTTATGCTTTCGAGTGCCTAAATGTTGATTCCACAAAAACTTTCTGCTACAGCCATAGTCGCAAGTTTTGCAATAATATTGCTGTGCATATTTTTGTGCATATTTTGGTTGCCTAATATGCATTATTATAGCAACAGAAAAATATGCACTTAAGTCTTTTTAAAAAAACTTATGGTAAGACAATAATTTTATATTTATTGTAATTCAAACCATTATGCTTTTATTATACAATTTTTAAGATTTTCACTATTTTTATATACCAAAGTTAATCCCTATAGGACAATTTGGACATGTCCAATTTCGGTTTTCCCATTTGAGAATTGATTGATAAAAAGTATCTGTTTATTTAGACAACCTACATAGTATTTTAATAATTATATCTCTCATCATCTACATGCCTCTAACTAAAATATTATAATAATAGTATATCCAGATTTCTCTGCTATTACATCTTTAAAAATAATTATATAATATACATGAAAACTAAGTTTATTAAATCAGGCATTTTACTTTTATCAATAATAATTATTATATGTTTATTTGAAAAGCCTGTAAGAGAGAGATTTGCGACAAAGAATAAATTATTTTTGATGCCAGAGTCGCTTGGATTTAATGTTCCAGAAATGGAAGGAAAATCAATCTTGCCTAATGGTGTAGCACAAAAGTATTTTAGTTCAGTTGTTGTTTGTGCAAACTCAGCAGATTATGTAGCGGGTGACCCTAAAAAAGTAATGCAAAATCAATGGGAAGATTCACGCGTTAAAAATCTTAATATACCTGTTGAAAAGTGGGCATTTGTTTGCTGTAACGGCGATAGATCCGCCAAAGATTTAGTTCCTAGTTTGATAAAGGATTATCCAGATATTACAGGATTTTTAATAGATTATGAGGATCCAAAATCAGTTATAGCATTTTGTAATGTGTTTGCTGGTTTACCTTCTGGTAAATATCAATATGGATTAGTTGGGTATGGTTCACAAACTACATGGGATATGTTTTTGAAAAAGAACAATATTACATCACCACAAATAGATTATTTTTTTAATGAAGTTTATACTGAAGGTGAATTAGGAAAAACACCGAATAGTTTTTATGATAAAGGAAAGCCTTCTACAAGTGGTAATGCAATATGTCCTGCCGAAACAAGTTCAAGTGTTATTAATTTTTGGAGAGCAGCGGCACAAAGCGGTAATGTAAATGGTACTAATATTATACCGACTGTTTGTGGCTCAGGTGATTGTCAAGAGCTTATGTATTCTAGTACATGTTTTGATGAGAGAATCTCTGCAGATTTTATTTCACAATTATTAGCGACACGTAAAAGTGTTGGCACTGTTTCTGGAGGCAATTTTGCTATATGGTATGGTACAGGACAGTCAACCGCTACTGGAGTGTCTTGTTGGCCAACAAATCAGTGCAATAAATTAGATAAAACAACATGTGAAAATTGGCAACCAAGTAATTATACTGGCACACCAAATCCATGTAGATGGATTGAACCAACAGCTACAAAAAAAGGTGTATGTGTTATGGCAAAAGCAACTAAAAACCAAAAAGGAATAAACTGGGGATGTTCAAAAGATTGGTAGATTAATGATATATTCTATTATGTATATCATTAACAACTCAAATTAAAATAAAAGACGGCTTATAGAATCATCATTATCTATTACATTTTGTAGATTCTTAGTAAATGCAAAATAACATTGTTCAAATGTTAAGTTGGGGTATTTTATATCGTTTTCTTTTAATTCTCGTTTGAATATTAACTTTTTCTGCACAAACTTAATTAAATGACGATCAAAATTATATGTAAATAGTATGTTTTTATAAAATAGATTGAATAATTCGAAAAGATTTTTTGTACTTGACCACCAATGACAAAACATTCTTATTATGTGAAAAATTAATGTTGTTAATAAATGTAACCAACCATCTTTGTATTCTAATTTGTAAGGTTTTAATGTTTTATTATTAATCGAAATTGGATTCTCAATGAAATAATTATATGCATTATCCCGCATATTTCTCGCACTTTGTCTTGAATACCATTTATTTAAATTACCTGTTAAACAACAATGACGAATCTCTAGTTGTTTTGTAGATTCCTCATTTATTACCATCATACAATCTTCAGCAACAATATCAACTGGAACAGTATTCATTATTTTTTCATTTGGAAATCTAACTACTGATAATAATCCACTTGATATGCCTAGTATAGCATAACTGATTGTTTGCAATTTTCCCCATCCAGGATAAGGACTTTTAATTGCAGGAATAATTATTGAAGGGCGAATTATCGCTAACTTTTTCTCTCTTTTACCACTATTTAATAGCACTTCCGCTAATTGTTTTGTGTAAACATATGTATTTTCATAATTGCCTATTGAGATAGACTTTTTGTCAAGTATATCTGTTAATGTTTTCTCACTCATTGTTGTTTCCATAATTTTTTCAGGTATATCACCAACGTCATTTCTATGAAAATTAACGTAACAAGTAGAAATATATAAATATAATTGTCCTTTTGAACATTGTTGAAACAATTTCATCCAATTCACTGCAGTAACAGTATTGTTCAAAGCTGCTTTCCTAACCTCTCTATTCATATTAACATCTGCTAGAGCATTAACTAATACAGTAGTATGTGTTTTAATATACAAAAGATCAACCATTTCTATGTCAATATTCCGTTGATCATCATATTTAACTTCAATAACTTTTATTCTATCTTTATAATCGTCATAAGATAGTTTAACTGATTCAAGTAAAGTATTCAACCGTTCTGACACTGACATATTATTTTTTCTTCTAATTATGATAATTAAATTATGAGATGTTTCTACTAACAATTTGTAAACTACTGCTTCACCTAAGAATCCAGTACAACCAACTAATAAGATTGTCATTAAATAATACAAACAACTATTAACATTTCATAATACGCATAATTTAGCTTACAATTGCAGTGAATAATATGTAAAATATGTATAGCATTGAATAGCACTAAGACTGTTATAAAATTGATATCATTATATAGATATAATGATATTTTAACAATCACAATGTTTTGTTTCGCTAGACAACAAGAGCCCATTATGCAAACTCCGGAGTTTAAAGTTATTGTTATAGGTGGATCTATGACAGGAAAATCTACATTTGTCTACAATTTATTCTATAACAAAGAGAGACTTGGTATTCCAAGAGCAACACTTGGTGTTGATGTAGTACCAGTTGATTTACATGGAGATGAAGGAAAGATACGATGTAATTTATGGGACTGTGCTGGCAATCCTGCATTCTCCGGCCTAAGACAATGTTATTGGAAAGGAGCCACCCACGCTATTATATTTGGTCAAAAAGGTAATTATCATCATAAATGGTATTATGATCATTTACCAAAAAATGTTAAAAAGATCGAAATATTAGATTACGATCAGGAACTAGAAGACTTTCAAGACAGAAAAGATTGGCTTTACCAATACATTATTAATTAATTACAAACATCACTATCTGTTGTTGTACAAGAAGGAGAACATCTAGGAGGATTGCTATTAGAACACCACCCTTGACCAGGAGGGCACCCACAACGATCAATACCAATACATTCATTTTTTGTTGTTGTACAACCTGGATAACACCCAGGAGGATTCTTTTTAGAACACCATCCTGTTCCAGGAAGACAACCACATTCATCTCGTACTACTTTCTTCTTAACACCATCAGCATTGGGGGCAAACATTGTAGACTTAGGTCCAATTGTGCTTAATTGGTTAATATAGAAAACAACATTCCTATCATTGCCATCTGCTCTGCTTCTATAATCATTACCTGTATAGCTAGCTTTGTAATATCCAGTAGCCATTGGAACTAACCCCTGAAGCTTGTTTCCATATTGGAGTTGATAAACATTGGCATTTCTTGTAGCGCTTTGTCCAGCACCCATTGTAACAGATCTACCACCAGGCATTATACATTAATAAGATATAAAATTGAAAAATAGTTATTTGACTGATAATGTAATCAGGATATTAACATGGTGCTTTCTAGCAAGAACCTTATGGATATAATAGCAAACACTCTTGAGTCAGGTGAGTATGATATTGCTATTTATACAAAGGATAAACATCTCTTTATTGGTGTAAAGCGACCACATTCACCAATGCAATATTATGATAATGATGAAAAGGGGAATACTACTTATTATAATCTTACACAAGAGTTTATTGAAAGTTTAGAGATTGTTTGCATGATCACACATAATCATAGTGAATTGCCTAATATTGTTTATGGTAATATTCGATCGGTACCATTTCTCAATTCCATCTGAAACAGAACGATCTATTAAATTATAAAATTGAAATACTTTATAATTGAACCTTTTTTAGTTAAAGCGATGAATCAAGTACCAGCACATTGTAGTGTTAAAGCGGGTGTCAATACATGCGAAATATGTCAATGCGAAGCACATTATAGTTGCTATCTTCCTCAAAAGCCATCATCTAAAGGGCTTCCATGTATGGAAGTATTTCGATGTGGACATGGATGTTGCAGAAACTGTTATAATGAAATTGCTGCAAGAGGATTCAAATGTCCTTGGTGCAGGCGTGGCAAAACGCACATAGTCTCTTTTAGCGAGCCAGATTTACCTATTCATAGTTGGTTGTATAAAGACGATATCCATCGGCGTTCTATAGATACACTGACAGAGTTTGTTTGTGAGTGGAAAAATTACTTGGATATTCTTCAAAAGAGAGAAACGAAACATCCGTTTATAGTATTGCATGCATATATTGTGGAACAAGAGCGTCAGAGGAGACAGCGATTATGTCAAGCTAGAGAAGAAGAAAAACGAAAAAAAAGAGAGGAACAAGTTCGAAAAGCTAAAAAAGCTGATAGAGAAGCTGCAGTTTGTCCACACTGTGGTAAAGATACATTCACAAGCACGAAGCAGCTAGCAATACATATATCAAAAAAACATCCAGCTCAAACAAAAATACGTAGAAAGAATGCTTGATCAAAAAATCTAGAAAAATTGAAGTCTTATTTTTTGGATTGTAACATTGGTAAAAACACGAAAAATGCCATTGTTAGTCATCATTATTGGTGCTATTGGTGTAGCTTTATATGCTACTCTCATTATGGAGGAGAACCCATGTATTTACTTTTGTAGATATTTTAATGATGACCACACTTTTGTGTAAAATTGAACTCTATTTGAGAGAATAATTGTTATGCACAATCATGTCAGTGAAAATTGCTTGGGCAAAGCAACTCTACAATGCATATAACAGCATTAAAGCTGGAGACAGTGTATATGATACGAATTGTGACCTGCTAGGCAAAGCGGATGGTTGTTATGCGAGACCTACTGCCAAGAGTCCAGGTAGTGTATGTTTGGTAAGAAATGGAAAGTTTGTCTGGGTATGTGGAGATGTAGAAAAATGTGGAGACAAATGGAAGATACAAAATAATACCAACATACATTAGTAAGAAATATATATTTTTATGTAAGAATTGCACATAAAAATGTCTAGTACAAGTTATTAGCTAAGGCTATTTTACCCTATATAAAAAATTGAAATACTTACTTTTGTACTAGTAAGTAGCATCCCCCCAACAACACCTACAGCCCGACTGACACACACACACACATACCACAAACACATTTACCACCTACAAATCTTTATATCCGACCCAGAGAGCCAGACTAAGATGGTTTCCAATTTTGGACCAGGAATTGATGGCAAGATTATGAGGGAATTGTTGCCAAAGGTTACTGAGCTCTGTTCAGGACGCGCCTTTCTTCAAAGAGAGGGACATATGTCAAAGGAAGAACATCTACTTGACCGTCGCATCGACATAACTGACGATCTCTACTATCCAGAAAATTACAAGATTGGAATGAAAGCACGTGCAGAATTGTACGAACATGATGCGATCGCTAATCCATATCTTAATGCTGCTGCAAGAATCATTACGCGTTTCGTGAGAAAAGTAGCAGCAATTCGCCATGAGAGAAAGCTACGCTACATGGATTACCTCCAGCCTAGAGAGGATGGAACTTACACTCGCGCCGATGAGGAGTTTGTCAGCTCACTACGAGAGCTCGATTTCAACCTCCCGCCACATCTTGAGCTCAATTCCAAACAAAAGGACTGGTGCAATTCAGTATGGGATCAAGAACGTCGCACAGTTGCAAGGTCCGATCTTTTGGAACACATATGTTGCATGCAGGATGTTCACGTTCACCTTAACACTTGTCGTTGGTCCAAACGCGCATGGTCTCTAGAGACTTGGGGTGCCGATGAAAAGCCCTTCTGCATGAGTCTCAACCAAGCAATTCGTGAGAACAAAAACGCCAATCTTACTGCTATGTATGTTTATGGATCCTATGATGAATGGGAGATTAGTATTGCATGGCAAGTTGCTCAAGAAGTTATTTGGCAGTGCGAAGATGACAACAAATCGTACTGGAGTTACATTGAAGACCACTTTGAAGGCAGCGAAAAACTGTTCAACGAATGGGTAAAAGAACAAGAGGAGAAAGCGCAGCGACAGAAAGCGTATAATGAATGGATGCACTCGGACGGAAGTCCTGGGACTCCGCTATCCGTCTATGATGACATCGACTCCGACATCGAATCCGAGCCTTGGGGCACGCCAGAACAGATGGAGATGTTCAATTCTGAGAAAGAGTTCTATGACTATTTGGATGAGATGATGGACGAACAGGATCGCGCACTTGAAGAGGCTCAATTTCGAATGGATAGCGACTGGTAAAATATAACCAAAAAAGTAAAAATTAAAAAAATCAAAAACAAAACAAAAATCAGAAAACATAAAAAGATACAGGTTGGGGAACCTTGTATCGCCTTTCTAGAAAAAATGCCTAAGTGTCAAACAAACAAAAATCAGAAAAATGTAAAAAAAGAAAAAATGTCTGCGTCTTTTTTTAATTAAATTGAAATAAACTGTCACCTGCAATGGTAAGTACTAAACACCCAACAAAGAAATACGCGATGTCTTCTAGGGAAAACTATGGATGGTATTCAAAAAAACAACATCTCAACCTGTCAAAGGGTGTTAAAAATGACTGGATAAGCTTAAGTTATAATAGTAAAAATACACAACAGAAGGAGCGAAAACACAATAGTTATATATACCAAACAGAAGGAGGAGATACTGTATTATGCACAGAAGTTACTAGATCATCAGACCATCCAACTGGCAGGTATGATGATTTCGTCTTTAAAGGAAAACTAGTCAAGTTTATAAAATCATGTTATACTGAAGTGCAAGATTAGTTAATAGTCTATATATATATTTTTGTTATGTATTATTGATCTACTCAAAACAGTGTTTATCGCAGTTCCAATTAGGGAGTCTATTATTAAATACTCTAATATTATGATATTTTGTATGTGCATCATAATGATTGCCATACATTCCACCTTCACCAGGACACTCTTTTAATATTTGTATTTTCATATTATCCAACGTATGTATAGAAGATTCACGTACATAATTTTCTAAAACCAATACCTGTGAAAAACAATTCATAATACTCCAATCCCAATAGTCATATTTGTCTCTACGATTGAACTTTTCAATGTACCAATCGATACATTTTTTAAGAATAGGGCTTCCCCTATTTGCTATAATAAAGTTAGGATTAAACTTGAACTTTTCCTCCCAATAAGAAGTGCATGTAAGAAAATCTATATTATCTTCGACAAAAGTCGATAATGGTACAAATGGCTGGTTATCTATATCACTATATATTCCTCCATACATATAGAGAACACATATTCTCCAAAAATCAGCCTTTATAGGACCATCCTCGAGGAAATTAAAAACTTGTAGGAACAATTCGCCATATTTATCTTTCAAAAATGTCTTAATCGCATCATCACCAAATAACATTAATTGATAATCTGGATTTAGTTCCTTCCATCTCTGCGCCGATTTTATATCTGCAGAAGATATAGTCTTATTACAAAAATAAATAACTTTTGGATACATCTTTATAATTATGATAAATTATTTTTTATGTTGATTTATAGATTTATTTGATAGTATTTATATTTAGTTCTCTAATTCGGGTAACCCTTGCTTTGCATCAATTATTTTGAAACGTTCTATAAACCTGCCTGGATCAACTCTATGAGTATTTCTATCAATCGATCGTTCAATAAAGTCTCTATCATCACTTCCACT
>Ga0115011_10003133_pt1 | contig 11284 bp, 8 predicted proteins | sample TroAtlMetagenome_2_FD_88705 | JGI IMG/M metagenome (GOLD analysis project Ga0115011, IMG submission 88705) | Marine eukaryotic phytoplankton communities from Atlantic Ocean - Tropical Atlantic ANT8 Metagenome | ecosystem: Environmental > Aquatic > Marine > Oceanic | place: Tropical Atlantic... | reverse complement strand
GGTCCACAATAATAATGTGAATCAAATTGTGAACTCTAATAACGCCAGCCATGGCTTGCTTGGCGTTGTACAAAATTTAACTGTCAATTATAATGTAGATAATCCCGAGCTAGGATCTTTCGAAGTGGCTAAGGGCACGATCATCCCCAAAGCTATTGAAATTAACTTTGATTTTAGTGTCATCCATGAGCACCATCTGGGTTGGGATAAAGAGGGCAATTTTTCAACGCCTTCGTTCCCCTATAATATTGATACTGGCGCAGCCATGGCTGAGGCTAAAGAGCATATGTTATTGTATGCCAAGGGGCAGGCCGCCGCAGCCGCTCTAGCAGCACGTAACGCCGAGAACAAACTCGAAGTTTTGCAAGCACAACAAGAAAAGCAGGACAATTGGCTCGCACGCTCATTGAATGCTACCAGTCGTGCCTTGGGCTCTAAACGCCCAGATCAGCGTGAAGCTCGTTGGAAGAAAGCGGAGAAGGATGCAAGGCGTGCCTCTCAACTCGCTCACAATAAGGCAGAAACACTTGCATCTTATGCGAATGATGGTCAGAACTCACCAGATTCAGCTGCTGATGTCGCTGCCCTTGAATTCATTGATTCATAAAGAGACTAAAAACAATGCCTAGATATTATTACGATAAAACTATTAACAACTCAAGCGAGTTCTATGAATTCTTGCGACTTAAACGTGGAGTAAAGAACATAGTTCAGTACGGAACACCTTTAACTCACATTCCACGTTTGCGAGAGCGCATGAGCCTGGATACAACCTCTTATATGTGGTCGTATGGCGATCGTTATTATAAGTTAGCTGATCAATATTATAACAACGTAAATTATTGGTGGGTTATTGCTTGGTATAACGGCCGACCGACTGAGGCAGATATTAACCCCGGGGATGTGATCGAGATACCTTTAAACCTTGAAAATGCATTGCGTGCCATTGGGGGAGCGTAATGAGCACCGTTGGCGTAGCTGTCACAGCAGCAGACACAGAAGCAGTTTTCCAGAAGTGCATGACGAACTGCGACAATACGTGGGCCGGCGCTTCCTCTGCCGAGAAAGAACAATGCAAAGCCGCTTGCAAAGCTGCTGTGGCTGATGAGTACCTATTCAGCGATGCAATAAGCGTTGAAGACAATCTTGCGCTCGGTACCGCCGCTGAGAGTATTTTAGTCAATAATATGGAGGCAAAAGATGCCGCCAACGAGAAATTAATAGGTACGGGCTATGGCACTCCTGGCGCCGGGTGCGCCGCAGAATATGTTATGATGGCGCAAAACTTAAGCAACGCCCTAGACGTAACCCTCGTTGCACTTAGCAATCTGGGGATGAATTCACTATCAGATCCAGGGTACTGGGTCGGCCCTGAAAGTCCTGTGGGCTCCAGCGGTCTCAACAAGCGCGCCTGGGGAAGTGTGGTGGCTGTCCCTGGCCAGCAGTCCGGTTACGCCAAGAACATGGCCGAGGGCGTACCAAAAAATCAGTTAACCGAATTGAATAATAACGGACTTACTGGCGACTTCATCGCCAAGCAAGGCTTTACAGGGGAATTCGGCGGCCATGGTGTAAATCTAGATTCCATCATTGATATACCAATGCATGATAATTTTGCTGTATGGCTCGGTCACAAAAATCATACGATCACCGGTGGCAGCCCAGGTGGGATAACAAACGGTACTCACCCCCACGGGTGGGAGAGCATTGTTGGGGCTTTTTTAAAACAGGTAAGTGCCGTGGTGGCCACTATGCCTACCGAAGAAAACATCCTCAAAGCTGGCCAAGATATTGACGCGACCGAAGGCGAAACTTCAGATTATGGTATTGTGACTGCCGGAATAATTGGTAGCTCTACCGCTGATAAAAACTCAGCTGAAGCCGGCGTCGATTTAGGATCTGCAGCAGGTATTTTAAAATTTGGTGCCCCAAAATACTGGCCCCCAAATAGCGCCGTCGCGAAAGCACGCTATGCTGCAACTGCCGGCCAAATCGGTGTTGCCGGCGCTGACAACGACATATACAGCACGCTTACCGACACATCATTTAGTTTAGAAAATTGGGCCCAGTTTGCTAACAGCGCACTTACTAGCTTGCAAGCCTCAACGATCGCGGATCAAGAAAAAGTTACAAGACTTAAGGCAGCTATCGATCCCTTAGTCGCAGTTGTGGGAGGATCAGCAGCAGACATGTCCGCTGCCGCCGGCTGTGTTTATGATGCAGACAAAGCGCTCGATAATACTATCGATGAGAATATGGAGAAGCTCGATGATTTGATGCCCGGCTTTTGGGGCACCAGCGGCGCCAAGAAAGCCGCGATGCGCGCCGCAATCGACGCTGCAAAAAAGCATCTTATTAATGCTGTGCAAAGTGGTTCTGGTACTTTTGCCGCGAAGCCCGAAAAACTTTTGTTCAAAGAGCAGTGTTTTTTATTAAGTTTTGTGGCACTTATTGCCGACTATAAAAAGAATTACTTGGATCACGGTGGCTCTAAGGATACCCCTCGTCACCCAGAAGGTCCGAAAAAGACTCTTCCATATTTAAATGGATCTAAAACAAACTCTTCCTTGCTTGTGGACGGAGATCCTTATGGTTTCCTTAATAAGTTGGTAGCGAGTCCTTATGCACAGCGCTTGATGAATATTGAAAACTGGGAACTATCTAGCATTCAACCCAAAATACGATTGTTTAAGGTTATATATGATGATAATGGCAACGAGAAAGAAGTTGAAATTTCTTTTGATTCTCATTTTTCAAATCAAGAAATGAACTTATTTAAGGATAGAAACACCCGCGGCGCCGGCGTCGGCCTTAAGTATTTTAACTTTACTTACGACGGTAGCAATCCTTTCGCGGCAAAGAAAAGCATTAAAGCAAAAATAAATTTATTTGCCAATAGTTTTCAAGAACTGCTTCGAACGCGCCAGGGTGATGTTGTTGAGACAAACTCCACCGAAGGTTTAGCTACTTTAAATCGCACCGGCACCGAGAATTATAAGTATATTGAGTTGGCGCTGAAAACCGGCAAGCCAACACCAAACTCAGGGCAATGCAAGCCCAATCAAGATTTCTTGGATATGGTGGAACAAAACGAAGAGTTAGCTAAATTAAACTTTCGACTTAAGGCCGTGGTAGGTCTAAGCGCTCCCACTGGCTTAAGCGGCCTTAAAACTTCAGATGCAATTTTAGTACAAGAAGCTTTAAACGATTCTTTTATTACTCTTAATCTTACTCCGACTATTCATGAGTTTGATTTCGATGAACAAGGAAGGGTTAATTTTACGGTTAATTATTTAGCTTATGTGGAGGACTTTTTTGATCAGAAAGGCTTTAATATCTTTGCCGACCCATCTGGAGAAGTAGGATTTAGGAGCATTAAGCGCCAACTTCAAATGAAGACTTATCAACGGGATTGTGGAGGCACGACCAAAGAACAGACACCGCCAACACCTCCTGCCGATGGTGATCCTCCGGCTCCGGCTCCACCATCCCCGGCAGATCAGCTAGCCGAGATTAAAAAGAAGTTTGCATTAGAAATAGAATCCGATCAATTGAGATCCGTGAGTGCTTTGTTAGATAGCATGGCATGCCGCGGCGATATTTATTATGTAAACGTTCCTTATGAGAGTGTGAAAAGGTTTATCCAACGCGGCCCCTTTGAAGACTATGCACAGTACACCAAGCAATTTAAGGCTGGGGATTTTATTAAAGATAACGCTGCGCAGTCGATAAAATTTGCACAGGACATTGGGAATGCGTTGCAAACAGTAGAGAACTCGCGAGCACAACATGCTCAAGCGGGCGCTGATCCGGCCTCGGGCCACAACCCCACACAGCAGAGCAAAAACCAAATAGCTGCCGCCTTAGCAGCGGTCAACCCAGATACTAACACACTATCCTTCTTTTACGTGAGCACCCTGATCGATACAATTTTACATAATATCGAATCTGAACTCAAAACCCTACCTGAGAAGTTGTCTCAAGCGCTCCCAAAAGCAACTGGACTTCCGGGCGCCAATCCCATTGAAGACACGACTAACTGTGATATAAAACAAAAAATACACGAAATGAAGTAGTATAAGAAGAATTTCGCTCGCTTCCGAATTTTAATGGGACCGGTAGAGGTAGTACATCAGCGCCCAGACGAAGGGATGATGAGCACTTTTGTAAACTTTGGCGATATTCCCGTCTCAGTAAAGTATTTTGTGGAATGGTTGGCTACAAAAGTGCTTCAACGCAACGAAGTGCATTATCCTCTAACTAAATTTTTAAATGATTTCTTTAACAATCTAATTCGAGAGTTTTTAAATAACGATAGCTGTTTTGTCTACAACATAGCTCAAAAGGTGCGTGTCAATCAGGCAGTGGTAACAGCATACAACGGGCTGGGTGATCCCGACGTAGACAGTATCTCAGCGAATATAATAACGAAGCGAGGAAGCAAGGCCCGACGAATAAGCACAGCAGACTTCAAAATGCCCCAGCTTTGTGCCGGTGAAGGATACGTGTCGCCACGTGATAGCGATTTGCCTATTTTAAATATTGCAGGCCCACGTGGAAGTGCGGACACTTATGCGCCACTATCCTCAGAGATGAATTATTTTGTATTCTTTGCGGGCCGAACGATGCCAACTGAACGACAGAAAGGAATTCGATGCGAGGATTCAAGTCGAGGCATACACCACTATTTGCTGGGAAGAGACAAGGGCCTCATTAAGAACATAAAACTAAGCAAGACAGATAGCCCGGGCTTAGCAGAGGTCCGATTTGAACAAGATGGGTATGACGGCTTGCGCCAACTGCGAGTAGTCTATGATGTGCAAATCGATTCATTTGCCAGCGTACAAACCTTTCCAGGCACCTACATATATGTTGATCCGCGAGGATTTGATCCGTCTGTCCACGTAGACAATGACGGGTTTGATCTGACAGATATGGGAATTGGAGGATATTGCATGATTGTGCGTTCCGAACATGAGTTCGGCGAAGGGTACGCAAACAGCACCATTCACGCTAAGTGGGTTGCTTCAGTGGATTCCACTAACAACCCCAACAACAACGGTGTCAAAAGTGATTCGATCCAGTCGTCACCTGGCAAATGTGGCATATATGCCCGTCGTCAGGGAGTTAATGCTAGCACCCCACGGGAGTAAGTGATAAATTATGTCAGACATTTATACTAAAGATAACAGCGAAACCTCCTTGGAGCTTTTTAATAAGCGTACAATATATCGTAATCAGCTGCGCGTTGACAACCCAGGTAATGTGGTAGATTTTTTTGAAGGAGAGAAGATATTATATGGCCGGATATCTCCTCGCTTCGAGCCTGTTGCAGTAGATCAAAGCAACTTGGCGTCTACCCGAGGAAGCGAACCACAGTCACCGGTTATGGCAGTTAATTTTGTTGCTGCAGTATTTGAGCAAATGGTCCTTCAGTTTCAAAAAAGCATGGCTTCGGGACAAATTACCACAACAGATCCATATCTTTCTCAACTGAAGGCTTATAAAGCGTATGTCAACCCGCGCACAGTTTATACCACCTACACAGATGCGTACTACGATGCAATTGTCAAGAATTTCCGCATTTTAGATATTAAGGTAAAAGACTTCGATCACTTCATTGAACATCTGATGCCTATTATAAAGGTTGCATTACCGCGGAAGCCACTAACTTTTCCTGGTTTTATAAAGAGCACCGATTGTTCTACTCTCTCGACTGGTTTGGCGATAGAAGTAGCTGACTTAAGATATTCGGATGACGAAGAGAAGGTCAGCGCTTTCATCGAAAGTAAAAACTGGCCATTCTTTGTTAACGCTTGCAATTCATATGGATTTATGATAGACTATAATGTACCTTGGAGAATAGTGGCAGATTTAAAATCAGATATTATGAAACAAATAGCCGCGCGTTATGGCTACCAATCATTTGTGGCCAGCGGATTCAACAGCGCATGCGTAATATATTTGCGCAGTTTTATTTATGAACTAAAAACGCTATATGACAGAGTGAGGCTGCCACAGTTTATTGAAATTGAAGAATGCATGGATGGTACCCTGATAGAGAGGGTGGTAGTACCCAAACAATATTCTCAAGATCAGCTAAATTATAATTATAATCTTTCTTATTTTCTAAAAATATATTTGCAAATGAGAATAGAAGAAGAACAACCCGAATTGCCCCCAGAAGAAAAGGCACATATTATTCGTGAATATATTAATGTGACGAAGGCAACACGCTCCCTTAAAGCGGTTGCGCACGGATTTGAAAGTATAATAAATAAAACATTTGACAAACGAGGCTCAGCAAGTTATATTGATAAACAGTTCAAAGCCCAAGCAGAAGCCGGCTTTAATCAAGGCACCCTTGACAACCTATTAATGAGCGACTTGTACACAGCAGATGATTTTTCAAACTATTGACGATAAAACTGAATGCATCGGAGTTTATACCAACGGCGCATTACATTTTGAAGACCATCCCGCCAATCTGACAAAAACGTGGAGATATAGCGGGTCGATTAAAGACGAGGGTGTACAGTACGCTTGGATCCGAGCTTTGGGTAACGATTTGATAACGTGCTGCCCACCAGATCTGCGTCCTGAGTTGGAAGTTGCCCAAAAGAAAATGCGCGCCTATGTGAAGTCGTTTAAGATCGCCAAAGTCAATCTGAACGAACACTGTATTTTTGATCTTATACCACATGATTTTCTGATGCGGTTCTGCGAGGTTAAGAACAAGATCACCGCTCACGTTTTCGAAGAATACGCAGAACCACCTAATTACCAACACCTGTCAGACGTCCAGAAACTCCTGCACAAAATTAGATATCAGAAACTGAATTTAAATATGGAGAATAACCGAAGTCTTCTCTGTTCGACACGAGATCGTAAAAAAATACAGTCCCTTATTTCTAACTATCGCTACGTGGATTATAATTTATTTGGTACTGTAACAGGAAGACTTACAACTCGACCCGATTCTTTTCCCATATTAACTTTGAAGAAGGAATTAAGATCTATACTAAAGCCTACCAACAGCCTCTTTATTAGTCTAGATTATAATGGAGCCGAAGTGCGGACCTTATTGGAACTTTGCGGAGAGGCACAACCCCAAGAGGACATCCACACTTGGAACGCCAAACATTTATTTGAACAGGACATCACACGAGAAGAATGTAAAGTCCGCTTTTTCGCATGGTTATACGATCCCACCTCTACCGATATAACAACTTCTCACTATGATAAAGAAAAAGTGCTTGACAAGTGGTACGATAACGGTTATATTACTACTCCATACCAACGAAAAATTGAAGTTGAGGAGAGAAAAGCATTGAACTACCTTATCCAAAGCACCACTGCAGATCGCGTTTTATCGAAGGCTGTTGAGATTGATCGGATGCTTGAAGGCCGGCCCTCCTTTATCTCTCATATCGTACATGACGAAATAGTCATAGATTATGATGATGAGGACCGGGATATTATAGTAGACATCAAAAAAATCTTTGAAGATGGGTACATGGCGAACATTCAAGGCGGTAAAGATTATTATAATCTAAAAGAGATAGAAATATGATCTCAATTATTGGGCTTGGTAATGCTGCCAGCGCAATTGTGGAAAAGTTTAAAGACACTCCTCAATATAGCGTATACACTTTGAACGACAAAGTTGGTCGCACCTCAAAACGCAAGTTTAAGCTAAAAGCTTATGAGAATCCCGAAGAGTACGAGCAGAACATACCGAACGTCAGCAAGTTCTTTTCAGATGTAAGCGACAGAATACAGTTCTTCGTTGTAGGGGGTTCCTATAGTTCTAATTACTCATTAGGAATTCTTGAGCAACTGAGCGACAAAACAATTGACGTTATCTATATTAAGCCCGACACGGAACTTCTGACGGGATACCCGGTGCTAATAGAGAATACGGTTTTTGGTGTTTTACAAGAATACGCACGCTCCGGAGTTTTCAATTCCATGACCATAATCTCTAATTTAGAATTGGAGCGCGGCCTCGGCGAGTTGCCCATTAAATCTTATTATGAATCCCTCAATCAATTTATCTTTTCCGCAATTCATCACGTAAATTATTTTACTCACGCAGAACCAGAGATTGGTCAGGTATCACGCCCAGCGGAAATCAACCGCATTAGAAGCCTTGCTGGAATTAATTTAGCAAATCTTGAAGAAAAGTGGTTCTTTGAGCTTGACAGCCCGCGTGAACTGTGTTATTATTTAGCTATAAAGACAGAGAGATTAGAAAACGAAGGAGGATTGCACAAGCGTCTTGTGGATATGTTGAAGGATAAACCCCGAAATGCATTTCGCAAGATATCATACGCAATCTACGAAACACCTTATAACGACTTTGGGTTCTGCGTTGCCCACACTAACGTAGTACAAAACAACCAAAAGACTCTTGACAAGCTAGATCAAGAGTGACACAATAGATATCAAGGAACGCTTGATATACTTTAATAACCATTAAAAAGGAGAAAAAAATGGGAATTGATATGGAACTAATGCGACGAAAGCTCGCCACCCTTCGCGGAGAAGGAACTAAGGATTCAAACTCACCCTGGTTTAAGCCAGATGAGGGAGATACCGACATTCGGATCGTGCCGACAAACGACGGCGATCCACTTAAGGAAATGTTCTTCCACTATAACGTGGGCGATCATAAGGGAGGCATTATGTGTCCGAAGCGAAACTTCGGTGATGAATGCCCAATTTGCGAATTCGCTTCCAAGCTTTGGCGCGAGGGAGTTGATAATCACGACGAGGAAAGCAAGAAGCTTGCAAAGAGTCTCTTTGTACGCACCCGTTACTTCTCACCAGTCGTGGTAAGAGGTCGAGAAGACGAAGGAGTGAAGGTTTATGGCTACGGTAAGCAGGCCTACGAACTTCTTCTTGGGTACATCCTCGATCCCGAATACGGAGATGTCACAGATTCCTTGGAGGGAACCGACATCACCCTGACTTACACTAAGCCTAATAAGCCTGGTGCATACCCACAGACGAGCCTCAAGATGCGTCGAAACACATCCACCTTGCTTGAAGACAAGGAAGCTATCCCCGCCCTCCTCGATGGTATTCCTGATTTTGATGGTCTCTTTGATCGTCTTACGCCTCAGCAAGTCGATGCTATCTTGGACGAACAGCTCTCAGGAGATTCTTCTGCTGAAAGTCGTTCCCATTCAACAGCCAAATACGGTCCCGCCAACGGTAAGAGCAGTGTAGACCGAGCATTTGATGAATTGATGTCCGGCTAAGTAAATAGGTTCGTCTGTAACCGATGGCAGAGCGGGACTAAAATACTCTGCCATATTTTTAACATAAAGGAGAAAAGATGTTAGATAAATTGAAGGGACTATGGTCTCAATGGAAAGTACAGGTTAGCGTAGTAGGGGGAATTTTAGTTCTTTCTAGCGTCTACGGTACGTGTTCTTACGAGCCCGCCACTGTGTCAGAAGCAGAGGTAGTCCCAGCGGCGTCAACAACGGCGCCAACAACCACAACATCGGTTGAGGTTTCTACGACGGTTGATAACGAAACAACTGAGAACGGCGGTACCAGCACGGATACCACCAATGAAACCACCACCACCAACACTACCAACGAGTAGTAAAAGAGCCGCTGGCAGACCGGTAAAAAGTCTGCCGCCTTTAAAATATTGAAAATATCGAATTGCCGAATTTTTTTCCCGGCAATTTTTTGAGATTTGAATAACCGCAGGCTAGCTCTGCAATAATCCCGGCCAAGCGCCGGAAAGAGAGAAGAAGATGAACAAAATTCAGTTCATTCTAGAAACAACAAAAGATCCCTTCTGGGAATCTAATAATGTAAGGACCATTTCGGTGGACTTTATTGAAGGTAGTGAACAATCGCTATCACAGGTACGACAAGGCGGAATCGACAATTCCCACCTTTCAGAATTGCAGGATAGCATTATCTTGCGCGGCCAAGAGGTTCCAATTACGGTTGAGGATACTGGACTGAAGAACGATCTGGGTCAAACGGTCTATAAGCTGATTGATGGCGGCCACCGTTTCCTGGCAATCGCAAAATTGCGCAAGAACAATAAGCATGATTTGCGTTGGTCGGTTATCCGAGCATACGTCACTCAATTTCAAGATGATTTTGAGAGAGTACAATATCAACATAAGGCCAATGATCACACATTACCGGCCAAGAACAACTCAAACGATGACGCTGTTCTTTGGTTAAATGACCTTGTGCATTCGGGCTTTGCGGGAGCGCCCCCCAACCTACAGGAGCTACTCAACAGTACTGCCCGAAACAAAACGGATCCGGACAAGTACGAGAACGATCTGAGAGATGCCTTATCGTTTCAGTTCCCAAATATGGGAAATCGACGTCGCAACAACATCGTTCGGAATTTTATGAAAAAGATCCCGGGCAAATTCCGAACATGGGATGGTGATCGCGTAAGAGCGTCATTATTGAGACATGTCGTGAATACGGAGAATACTACACTTCCCGAGAAGTATACGTTTGCTCTAGTTCGTGAAGTAAACCATGTGTTCCACAGTGCAGCAGGCAATTGTCTGTCAGCTACCTCAAACAGCAAGGACAAGGATCGGGACATTGTTGCGATTGTTTGGACCAATAAAACAAGCGGCCGCAAGTCTAGCGACATTGATAACGACCGGGTTGAATCAATCCGAAAGATCAATGAGCTTAACTCGCACAATCGTCTTGGACGAGGCAAGAAGCTTATTAACCGAGTGTTTATTGCTCCGCAAAAACTGGATGATAACGAAGAAACTGGGTTTTACGAAGTCGAGTTAGCCGGAAACAACCGGTTCAGCTTGTCGATGCCAACTGCTGGGTGGGACACTACAGTTCTTGCCGATGAACAAGAGTTGGCAGCAAAGTAATAACTAAAAAGCCGCTGGCAGGCCGGTGTAAAGTCTGCCGCCTTTTTACCAACATAGGCTAGGAGAAACATGTTTACAAACCTATTATTATCACTGTGTCTTATGGGCACGGCAAACGCTACCGACTTGAGCGCTAGCGAGACGTCTTATTCAGGCGCATCTATCTTAGAAGGAGACTGGGACGTATCGTTTGAAACCGCTACCGACATCGCTGGCAGTGAGGACCGATTTCCATACGCCTTTTTTGAAGGGAATACACTTTACGTTGGGAACTCGGATGTTTATGATAACACCATTGATGCCATTGTGGAATTTTTCTGGTTCCAATCGTCGATTGATAGGGGTACAGATTTTTATGTTGCCGTCATCAAAACACGGGTTACACCGGG
>Ga0115011_10003130_pt1 | contig 11294 bp, 6 predicted proteins | sample TroAtlMetagenome_2_FD_88705 | JGI IMG/M metagenome (GOLD analysis project Ga0115011, IMG submission 88705) | Marine eukaryotic phytoplankton communities from Atlantic Ocean - Tropical Atlantic ANT8 Metagenome | ecosystem: Environmental > Aquatic > Marine > Oceanic | place: Tropical Atlantic... | reverse complement strand
TTACGTACAGGCCAGAAGAATCTACTCTATTAAATGTTCCCGACGTATAATCAGCAAAAACCCCTGAGGTTTTATAAAACGATCCAGTCTGACCGGTGAGGTTAGATGTGGCAAGCCCTGCGGAGTTCCTAAAAAATACATCTCCATCAAAATAAGAAGTGCCACCTGTAACCTGCAAAATTCCATTAGGAGCTATCGTGCTCGTTCGGGGGGTTGCTATTGATCCTCCTATTTTCAACTTTCCCGCAAAAACTGAATTGGGAGTATAAATATTATTGGGATTTACATATATTCCTTGAGCCCCCGAAAAATCGGCATTCCCCGTAAAGAATTTATTCTCTCCGAATACAAAATTGCCTGACGCTATTGAATTAACATCTCCCGACAGGGGCGTTATTTGCCCCTGTAGATCGCCTGATAAAGCCGTAAACGTTTCCTGTAGATTGTCTATCTGTTTAAATTGAATGCCCATATCCTAAATCCTTGTATTTATAGTTACACTTTTCCTTGACTTTTGGTCCTATATATTATATAATGGCTGTATGAGTATTTCAATCTATAAACCTAATTCTAAAAACACTGGATCTGGATTTAGCTTTCAAATGGGATTTGGAGGCAAAAATAATGAGCCATCTCTATTTGTAAAATCTATACTACAACATAGCTGGGATTCAGATAAAAAGCAGGGTTACTTTAAAGACAATCAGGAAAATCCTGACAAAAACATAGCGGTGAAGTTCTCCGAATTTGAAATCGGACACATTATCCACGCAATGCGAACTCGGTCTACTTATACAACTTTTCACGCTTATGGAGAGGATAAGACGAGTATAAAGTTTATGCCGTGGGAAAAGAAGGCTAAGCGATCTTTTAAAAATGAAAAGACCGGTAAATGGGAAGACCAGTGGGTTGGGGTAGAAGCCTTTAGTGTTTCTTTTGTTAGGAATGGCAATCAAAACTTTGTTATAGGTCTCGAGCCGGGCGAAACCGAAGAAGTGGTAGAATATTTAAAATATATACTTACTAAGCTCTTTGACTTTCGTACCGAACGTCAAAAGGAAGATTTTCAAAAAAGAAAAGACTCAAACTCAAGCGACTCACCTCCTTTCTAATGCCTAAAAAAAAGAAAATACTTTTTCACAGCAATTCCTCACGAGCTTATACGGGGTTCGGAAAGAACTGCAGAAACATTCTGCACTATCTTCATTCTACGGGTAAATATGAAATCGTAGAGTTTGGCAATGGGTTTAGCTGGAGCAATCCCGTTTTTAAAAGCCTACCATGGAAAGGTTATGGCTCATTACCTGACGACCAAGCGTTGCTGCAAAAACTAAACAGTGACCCTAATCTTGCTCGGAGTGCTGGCTATGGAGCCAATATGATAGATCGCGTAATTCAGGAAGAAAAACCAGATGTGTATATCGGCGCAGAAGATATTTGGGCTTTTAATGGGTACACAAAAAGGGGTTGGTGGAACAAGACCAACTGCATGATTTGGACGACCCTTGATAGCTTACCCTTGCTTCCAGATGCCGTAAATAGCGCGTCCGACATAAAAAATTACTATGTTTGGGCTTCTTTTGCAGAAAAAGCCCTTCATGAGGCCGGACATACACACGCCAAGACTCTTCATGGGTCGGTTGATTGCTCTAAGTACAGTCGCTTTTCCGATGAGCAGAAGGCTCAATTACGACAACACCACGGCATACCCCAAAATGCTTATATTATAGGGTTCGTCTTCCGAAACCAGTTAAGAAAAAGCGTTCCTAATCTACTAGACGGTTTTTCTCAATTTTTACGTCAGGAGCCGAGAGCTAACGCCCGCCTCTTACTTCATACGCACTGGGGGGAAGGCTGGGATATACCTCGCCTACTTCAGGAAAAAAATATTGACCCATCCTTAGTTCTCACTACCTATTTTTGCAATAAATGTTCGTCTTATGAGATTCGCCCGTTTTCTGGTCAAGGCCTGCAATGTCGAGCCTGCGGAAATAAGTCCCTCAACACAACCAATACCCAACACGGGGTTAGCGAAAGCCAACTTAACGAAATCTATAACTTAATGAACGTTTACTGCCATCCCTTTACTAGTGGTGGTCAAGAGCTTCCTATTCAGGAAGCTAAGTTAACTGAATTAATAACTCTGGTTACCGATTATAGCTGCGGAAAAGATAGTTGCTCCCCTCAAAGCGGGGGCTTTCCCTTGGATTGGGCTGAATACCGAGAGCCCGGCACTCAATTTATTAAAGCTACCACCCACGCCTCTAGCATAGCTAATAATCTTAAGAAGGTTTTTAACATGAATCCTTCTAAACGCCGAAAAATAGAAAAAAAAGCTAGGCAATATGTTTTGGATAATTACACTCCTGAGATTATTGGGGGCAAACTTGAAGAGATAATAGACTCTCTTCCTGAAATAGATTGGGATTTTGATTTTTCTTTTAAACCCAGAAACCCCCAATATTCGCCGCCAGAAATAGAAGGTGATTCTGAATGGATTATAGATTTATACAAGAACATTTTACTATGCGATGTTGATGAGCATGATGAAGGGCATAAGCACTGGATGCATAGACTGAAGACCGACATGAATCGAGAGTCAGTACTCCAATACTTTAAAGATGTAGCACAAAAAGAAAACTCAGAAAACAACAAACAGGATTTTGGAGATCTTTTTGATAAGACTGAAAATAAAAAAGCCTTAATGGTATGTAATGCGGATCTTGGAGCCGTATTTTCTTGCACGTCGCTTTTAGAAGACTTTTCCAAGAAGTACAAGGATGTAGATCTTTATTTTGCTTGTCCTCCTCCTTTATTCCCTCTTCTAGATGGTAATCCTTTTGTAAAAAAAGTACTTCCTTATCTACCCGAAATGGAAGATGAACTTATGATGATTGGTAGAAATGCCCATAAAGGTTATGTGGATTATTACATTAATTTAAGCCGCAATTTTCTTAAAAATATTAGCGTACTAGCTCCTCAGTAAATGAATTTTCTCGAAAGTATTAGTTCTTCAGTTGGACTTGTCCCATCTACCCCCCGCATAGAAAAAAGCTTTTTTCCAATAGTTGCGGATAAATATATAACACTCCATACTGAAAACCACCAAAGCAAGCAGTGGGATCATGTGCATCATTTTATCGACTTAATTAGGCCTTACTTAAAAAAAGAAGGAATACAAATAGTAGAGCTTGGGTGGAATGAGACCCCTGTAAACAATGTAGACTTTAGCTTTAAAAATATAGACCCCAAACATGCCGCTTACATTCTTTCGAGGTCTATGGCTCATGTTGGAGTAGAAAATTTCCTTACCCAGCTGGCGGGTTTTTACGATGTTCCCTGCACGTCTCTTTATTCTAATACTTCCATAGATTTCTCTCCTCCATTGTGGGGTGATGTAGATAAACAGCGCAAGCTCTGTATAGAAAGCTCTAGAAAATCCCAAAAGCCAAGTTTTGCAGGAGAGGAGCACCCTAAAACAATTAACCTCATATCTCCTGAGCAGGTAGCTTGCAAATTTTTGGATTCTCTAGGGATATCTAATGATATATCAAAACGCATTCCTTTCTTTATGGGTGCTTTGTCTCATTCTACATGCTTAGAAGTAGTTCCAGACTTTAATCCAGATCCCTCTTTTTTTCCTAGGTCTTTGTTGAACTTAAGGCTAGATTATTTATTTAATACCGAGCACTTTACTAGCTTTGCCTCAAATAGAAAAATTAGCATCATTTCTAACAAGCCCGTTGACCTTGGGCTTCTTAGCCAAATCAAACCCGCTATCGAAGCTTTCTGCTTTAAGGTCGATGAAACCTTTGATATTGAATATCTTAAGCAGGTACAAAAATTCGCTATCCCTTTAAATGTATTCTACCAATCTTCTAATCCTGAGTCTAGCATTTCAGCTACTCGTGCGAAATTTTTTGATTTCAAGGTAGAAGAGGATATTAAAAAAACCAAAAAAGATCTTGACAACTTGGATGAATTATGCAATAATGGCTTTTTCACTAGTTCTAAAATGTTATTCTCTAAAAACACTCAGTACTCTACAAAGGCTTCTTGGGAAAAAGGTATTAGTACCCATCAAGACGAAAAGATTATTGATTGTGATACATTTTGGGAAGAAATTGACCACTTAAAACTGTATAACATCCATGACAAATAAAAAAGCAAATAAAATAGACAATTCCCTAGGCCCTAAATCTTTTCAGAGGGATGAAAACGGATTGTTAAAAAATATTCAATACATTTTTGGCGAGGATGGCTGCGTCGATTGGCGCGCAATGGTAAAGCCGCTACATTTGTTTCCCAATAAAGGTTGGTTTCAACAGAGGAGCCAACAAATCCCTTCCTCCGCCGAAGGCCTAAGAGATGATCAGTTGCTTATAAAGCTCGGAGGAATTAAGGAGCTAGCACGACTTAGGGGATTTACGAACGTCTCTTTTTACTCCGAAAAATGCGAGCTAGATCATGTGGCAGTTAATTGCACTATTACGTTTATCGGTAATTACGAAACAGGAGGTGAGCCAATCACCTATCAAGACATGGCTAATGCTACGTTAGATAATACCTATGATTTTGGTCAAAATTTCTTAGAAACTATGGCTTGCAATCGTGCTTTCGTTAGGTGCGTAAGAAACTTTCTAAACATTCATATTGTTGGATCTGATGAAATTGGACCCCCAGCCAAAAGCAATGGATCAAAGTCAAAGCCTAGTACGTCCCCGCAAGCAATGTTGTCTTCTCATTTTTCTGACGACTTCGAAGAGTTTCGTTCTTTGCTAAGGACATTTTGGCAAAATGATACATATAAACATGATTCGATTAAGGATTGGAATAAGTTTTCAGATCTGCCTATTAAAGAGGCCAGAATCCTACTTAAGCTAGTAAAGGAAAATTAAAGTTTTAAATTGACAACTTGCGTGTACCTTTATATAATAAAGGTATACGGATGACGGACAATTTATCAGGACCAGTAAGCTGCGATTCGGGGCCAGACGGTGGAGGGACACCTTCTTACAACCGTCTAATGCCTTATGTTACAATAGGAGGAACCAATGAATTTGGTTCCATGTCTGCACAGTTTTTAACCCCCGCACAGTTTACGGACCTTAGCGTTATGCAGCCTGTAAAAAGGCTAGCAATTGTAATCGCTCCCGTTTTAAACACACAGGGAGGTACTCCCTTAAATTATCCTAATGAAGGCCGAGATAAATGGATGATGCAGTTGGACAGTGCCGATTTGTATACTAATCCGATTGGGACTTTTGGTAAACAATGGTCCGATCCTTCCCCTGACTCAGAGGCCGCCTGTTTTGAGAAGTACGGTATTAATGACGGCGCATATTCTTCTTCTGCTCCCGTACAAGGCCTTCCTATAACTTTCAAAAAGATATATTTTCGGGGTCAAGAAACAAATTTTGATGGAAAGATAACGGGAAGTGGATGCAATTCTTATTACGCATATTTTCCTTGCTCTGACCCCGTTCACCAAAATTGTTACAGCGGGGGCACCGGATACAATCCCCGCAATGAAAATTACGGAATGATGGACGGCGTTGTTACGGACTGGTCTGGTTTTGATATAGGTTGTGGGGGTGGCGGCGGCGGCGGCCAAGTTTGCGAATCCGGATTGCAGGTAACAGGCATAAACTCAGACAATAGCGGTCAATTTGAATATAGCGGTACTCCATGGTCTGGAAACCAATGCGATAATTTCTTTGCGGTTAGTGGTTGCGGCGTCGAGATACAGTATATTAACGCTACTGGTGGTCCGTTTGAAGGAAAACGGGGGCCGCTTATAGAATTTGAGCAAAAAGAACTTTTTGTAGGGGAATACGAATACTCTGTAGAAGACCAATACCAAAAAGGCTCTTATGCGTCTACTGGATGTTCTTGCGATGATCTCGTTTTATTTACCGGAAATGTTATAGTAACACCTATAAAAGCCACAGGAGAAGAGGTTTTTAATGGTCGGGCTTCCGGCGCTTGTGGCTATTTAGTTACAGTGGGTGATGGTGGTGGAGGACTAGCTTGTGATAAAAATCAAATATTAAATTGCTTAGGTTACTTTGAAACGGGCATGAGGCTTGTCTTTGCTTCGGGACAATATGATGAAACCGGAATGTGCGACGTTAATTTATTAGTCAACTGTAATACTAGTGGCTATAATTCATGGCCTCCTGAAAGCCAAAATGGTTCGCCGGGACGAGCAACCGGCTGTCCTTGCGCTGATCCTCCTTCAGGAGCTTGCTGCGGTGAGCATATGGGGGGTTGGGGCTGTGAATTTATTGAAAGACCGGCATGTAATGGACAGTACGATTATTATTGGGGTGATAACGTAGGATGCGATGATGCTATTTACGAACTTGAAGATTACGATGGAGGAACATTCATGATTTCCGATTACGATCCCTTTGGGGAAAGTTCTTATACTCCTACGGAGTTATGCGTAACGGGTTCTGCATGCTGGCAGTACGATGATGGCAGTATGGATGGCGATTGGAGCTACTGCACCGAAGACCCTCTTGGGGGAACTGCTTTTAATGGAGGCAAGTATACGTTTGCCAATTACCTTAGAGACTACAAAAAATATGTAGTGGACTTGGGGAGCTATATGGACGGCCAGTGGAACGAAGGAATCGATTGCGACGACGATCCTTGCCCTACTTAAATTAGTATATTTAAGAGGGCTTCGCTTAGTCCGTCTCCAGTTATTCCCGTAGCACTCCATGCGTTAAGAGCGCCCGTTAATCCTACCCCCGCACTTCTCGGAGCACGTGCTTGGCAGAGGTTTCCATTCACAAATATGCTGTAATATCCTCCTGTAAAAACTCCTCCGCTTATACTGTTAATAACATTAGTTTCATAGCCGTATATGAAATTTCCAGCAGAGTCGTAAAGCTTTCCATTATGTCCGCTAAAAGATACCCCCGTATATCCACCCGTAATGGTCGGCGCGGCAGTAAACAAGTATCCATCACCATTCACCGAACCGATTATAACTCTTTCATCTGCAATTTCGGTAGCCCTACTTCCACTAGAAAAACCTCCAAAAGCGCCGTTTGCGGAAGAAGGATCTCCAGTCACGGTGCTGCTTTCACTCCATGATTCATTTTTCCATGGGAAAATATATCCTTTTCCTTTGCCTACGTCTGACGTAATTACTGCTATTCCTGTTCCGAAAGCACAACTTTTTCCAAAATGTTGAGATGGTCCTGCATCTGATGGAGTTAAGGTCTGATGAAGCTGAAACCTACCCAATCCATTATTAAAATTATAATAATAGGCTTTTCCGGAGGTTCCTAAGTTAGGAGCGCCCACCATTAAGTGTCCCGTTCTTCCGTAAATACTGTTACCGAATCCGTCTCCTATATGGCCTTCCGGCGAGCCGAGTTCTTGAAAAAAAGAATAATCGTTAGCGCCTGCCGTAGTTTCTTTGTAAATTTGAACTTTTCCTGTTACGCCTCTTTCACAACCAATAGCTAAATATCCTAAGTTATTCATGGAAGTGAACGCCTGAGCCTTTCCAAAGTTTTTCACGTTATCTCCTGAGGGATCAATCGAAGTTTCTCTTTCTAATGTGGAACCGTCATATATATAGCTTCTTCCTATTCCAGTATTTTCTCCCGTAGCTCCTATACCTAAGCGTATCGTTACGCCAACCATTTCCGCATCTAAAGAAGACCCTAGATATCCACTTATTTCTCCACCTGTAATAAATCCCGCTTGCCCAAAGTAACCCGTTCCTGATACGCCAGAGTTTCCCGTAAGAAAACTGGTAAACGCAAATGTTACTCCCGCCCCAGTAATCACTTCTGTACCCGTAATTATATTAGCGTAGGGAGATCCTACGAAAATATTTTCATCGCTAATGGCAACAGATTCAGCAAATCCAGAATTGGAAACTCCTTCTCCAGTTAATCTATTTAATTTATTAAACTTCCCAGCAGGAGCTCCTAAAGCATCAGTATTACTCGTGAAAGCATCCACGAACCCACTATCTCTGCAGCCCAAAGCTAAATATCCATTTTGATACTCTATGCTTTCCGCTATGCCGTTAGCTCCAGTAAAAGAATCAAGCTCATAAGGAGCTTTCCATTTTTGATTATTCAATTCTACATTAGTTAAATGTAATTCCCAATTTTTAGTAGATCCGCCTTGGGAAAAATTAAAAACGTAATCAAAGTCTCCTGACTGTGGTGTATATAAAGCCATTAAGAGTTCCCCAGCGTTCTGCGCATAGTTGCGTTCAGACCCTCCGTAAAGTCGTTAGGCATGATAGCCGTTGGCCTATATTGACCAGCCGGTACATTGAGAGAGTTATTACTCAAGCTTTTTACCCCTTGAGAAAAGACCTTACCCCCTACCGTCATGCTTATTTGAGTTTGCATGCCGTTGACGCTAATACCAAATGATTCTAAACCTTCCTCCATTGTTGGTATCTGAAACCCTTCAGAGTCTGGCGTCGCTACCCACGTAAGGGTCTGACTCACCCCATGTGTCATATCAACAGTTGCGGCATTATCTAAATGCAATAATAATTGTTGTCTCATTAATCCTCTATTGCTTTGGGAGTATTTATCTGCCGGTTTTTCAGGAAAAGCTTCCCAGTCTTGTTTTAATCCATTTGAGGTGCCAATATCTGCAGCACTTATAGACAATCCCAAGGCCATTTTGGAAGTCCATATGTCCTTTCCTTCCGCAGGGGTTTTAAACGCTGCCAAAGTCACATCTCCTGCTTCTTCATTCAAACTATTTACAGCCCCTTGAGCATCGTACCATACTTTAATTTTGCTTGGGCCGGGAGCTTGCATACCAGCGGGAGGTATAAACTGTTTTCCGGGCTGTGCAGCTTTAGCTGGGCTATCATCCGTAGCGGGTACAGCATCTTGAGGCCCAAAAGGGTCATTATCTCCAACCTTTAAATAACCTTTAGGGACCGCTCCATGTAGATTTAGAACTCCACCCGCGCATTTTGTTTGCATTCCTAATAAAACTGGGTTGCCATCCTCGGTTTCGGCTAACATTGTAGCAGGTGAAATCTTTCCTATCGTCGAGGATAAATCTATAATACCTTCTTCTGCGTATTTTAAAGCCGGACCGTTAGTGGTTTCTGCTCCCTGTAATTCCCCTGCATTCCCTACAACAACTGTTTCTTTGCCGCCTTTGGCGGTATCTATAACCTCTGCCTGCCCTTCTCTTTGCTGATTATTAGCTGCAAAAGAAAACTCTGGAACGTCCGCAAGATCATCGGCAGGGCTTTTGTTTGTTATCAAATACATTAAGAGTTCCGGTCTCTCCTCTTCGTCCACTGCCCTACGCGGCGGCTGAATTTTTTTACCTCCTATGGTTACTCCATTAAAAAACGGCTCCAACCCACTCTTCTTAGGTCGCTCTGTAGGCATTCTGCCTTTGGATTTAAGTGTAGTTTGCATATCGGATTCTAAGGCCCATATAAAATCTATTACCGCAGCTCCTCCTGCTCCCCCTCTCATTTCAGGATCTGGATTATCAGGATCGGGAGCGACTCCCATGACCGAACTTAATGCTGTCCCCACAGGTAAATACATAGCAGATAATACAAGAGCTAAGGATTTTAGTTCACTTATTCCACATTCCCCTAGCGGGGTTAGAGGATTTACGCTTTTTATTTCATAACCTTCGGGAGCTGTTAAATTCATATTAGCACTGCTAGCGCTTGAAGTTAAATAATAACCATAATCAGTACCAGATATTTCAAAATTGGATGCTCTGTACCCAACGCTAGGGTCAATTCCATTAGCTTTGATAACCCAAAACCTATTTACGAATTTATATAAAGCCAAGAGATACATTCTTAGTAAGTCGCTATCCCCCAATACGCCTTTTTTTGAAATTATACTATCAAAATAACTATTCATACCTGCCAGAATTGACCCGTTCTCAAAGTCTGCTTCTTCTTTATCTCCCACGAATAGCCCCAAAGGGCTCATAGGTGCGTTTTGTGGATCATTGTTCCACCCCTTAGGTTTTGTCTTTCCTCCCTCTCCGGGGTCTATTGCTCCCTTTTTGTTGGTTTTGCCCGTTTGAGCCATAACCAAGGCATCTTCCGCAAACTCAAGATTCTTGAAGTCATGCGCCTGTCGTCCTAGTTTTACGGTAGTATAGCCAGCAGAACATTGAGACCCCTTCTTATATTTAAAGTAATCTGCTAAAAAAGCGTTAACACTAGCTGGGTTTCCATTGGCATCGTCTGCAAAAAGGGCACCTCCCTCAGGCAATAAAAGATCCCAATTTAGCCCCATATTCTTTTTTATGACGTGGGGTACCTTTTTGTCCCCAACCGGTAGCTTTTCGATCTTTTCCTCATCTATGCGGGGAGCTACCGCTTGAAATTCTGCAATTACATCTTCTCTCGCATCGCTACCTATAGCTGATTGCGCTGCATACGCTGCAAAAACCTTAGGATTTGCGGCGGCTCTTATAGCTTTCAAAACATTAGGGTCTGCAAAATTCAACTTCTTCATTCCGCCGGCCGTAAGTTTGTTCCTACATGCCTTGTATTTAAATTGGGGCCTTAATGCTTGAGCCCCTAAAAATCTACTCATTTTTAACCCACCCCATGAAGAACCTTCTCCGGGCCAACTGGTAGTAATAGAACCTTGAGCTCCGCTAGAAGTAGTGGTGCTATAGTCCACCGATTCACCGGCTGAAATCACTTCGCAGCTGGATCTGATAGCATTTAATTTAGCAAGACCATTTTCTGTATTTTTAGAGCTCACTATCACGACCTCTTCTTTATCCATATCCCACCAACCTACAGAACCTGTGGCCGATAAAAATCCTCCTATAACATCCCTAAAGCTTCCTTTGAAATCCCAAAATCCATTGAGAAGTAAAGATCCCGGGCCGAGAGGCAAAACATCCACTAAGTCCTGTGTTTCATAAAGAACCTTGCCTGCCGCAGCTCTTATCAATCCGTCTACCCGGTCGGCATATTCTTCATCGGTTTCTTGGAAATTCTTAGGGGTTTTGCTTGAATAAAAGTTTCTTAAATCTCCCCATAAGGTATCTTTATTGGCGGTATATATTCCATTTAATCCTAACTCGGCGTCCGGAATGGGTCCGAATTTTCTTCCTAGTACCAATACGTTTCGGGCTCCCTCTCCTTCTACAGCTCCTGATTCTTCCCCGAGCATAATAAAACTTTTATCCAAGAAACGGTTGGAAGTATCACGCAAGTCCAAAGTCATAGATGTAGCTCCCCCTGCAGTAGCAGACATCGTGTATCCGGCTACTTGAAGTTTAAAACTAGC
>Ga0115011_10003127_pt1 | contig 11297 bp, 2 predicted proteins | sample TroAtlMetagenome_2_FD_88705 | JGI IMG/M metagenome (GOLD analysis project Ga0115011, IMG submission 88705) | Marine eukaryotic phytoplankton communities from Atlantic Ocean - Tropical Atlantic ANT8 Metagenome | ecosystem: Environmental > Aquatic > Marine > Oceanic | place: Tropical Atlantic... | reverse complement strand
TTGTAGAGTTATTAGGAGAAGAGTATGAATTTTATGACAATTCTGTAGCAGAGGAAGTTTTAAAAGCAAAAGAACCTCTAGATACCTTTGTTATAACTGACTACGCTACTTGGAAAAATAAAAAATTAAAAAACCAAAATTGGCATGAATACTTTGACAATACATTAACGGCTGATATATTTAATGATACAGAAGGAGAAGCTAGTGCTTCTTTAGATTTATTATTACCTGAAGGTTTTACTACTGAGGAAACCGGTTGGTTTAAAGATCAAGTTAAAATTATCGCTCCAAATGGAGATTCTGAAGTATTTCAAGTAGATTTAAGTATACACAAACCTAAACAACTTCGAGAAATCGGAATACAAATACAAAATTTAAAAGAATTTGTTGAGAGAAATAGATACTCTGAAGGGTATAAAATTCCTAATGTTGATCCAGAGGGGGAACCTATCGTTGTAGATGAAAATCTTGATGGTTGGAAATGGGATGATTGGAAAAATAGAATTAATGAAGTTCGTAAAGATTATTTAACATTAATGAACGTACCTGTTGATCAGGGTGGTGTAGGTTTAACTCAAGCACAAAGTGATAAGAGAGATGAACTATTCAATGTTAATACTCTGATGAAATCATTATATAGAATTGGTAATCCTATGTCAGCGCATGCAGAAGATAATTATGGAATAGATCCAAGAATAAATGAATTTGAAATGAATTCTTACAAATTTAAACTGCTCTTCCGCGCTATAAACATAACGAATTTACAAAGAAAACAACAAGGTTTAACTCCGATATCTTCAGACTTTAATTTACAACAATTAAGAAATCATCTTACTGTAGATTACGAAAATTTTGATTTGAAAGCAAAGGCCTCACCAGGTAATTTAGGATATACCGATAATTTGTCATCAACACCTGCTGTTATCTTTGGAGATGACTCTACTTTACCTGAAATCACGGAAACTCAATTTTATGATATACTTACTTTAGCGGTGCAATTAGGAAAACAAGATTTTGTTGCTAAGGAGTTGGAAAAAAATGTAGAAAAATGGGCTGAAACTAATGAATTATGGCATACAGAACAAGAAACTAAAAACAAAGGATTTGGTACAGCTGGGTCAAATATTGTAAATGCTCAGAATCAATTTTTGTTTAAAGAAGCGGAAGCAGAAGCTAATGTATTTAAAATAAATTATCTTGAAAAAGAAGCCGCATGGGATAATTTACCAAATAAACATGTTATAGAGAATTTCAATAAGAATAATACTTTTGCTGCTTATAATACTTCTAGTCCTACTGCTTCATTAATGTCTACATTAAATACTTCTATTATTCCTGAACCTGATGAAAATGGAAACGCAACCGAGGATATTTATATAAAAATAAAAGGAAAAAGGGATAAGAAAGGAAATCAATTAATGTTTCTTATTAAAGAAGGAGAACCTTTATATAGTGAAGGATATTTACCTGATGGAAGTAAAAATCCAAATAGTAGTGGAAGTATTACTTTTAATCCTGTACAGGGTTATACTACTTTAGATGGAGATCCAGTTGCTATGATGCCTATATCTCAAATAATGAAGTATAATAATGCTAACGCTGATAAAGTGTCTGCACAAGGTTTATATTATAATAAGGTAAATTATCTTATGGACCAGATTGAAAACTTACCTAATTTTGAAGATCAAGTAGCAGCATGGGATAAAAATTATAATGAGTTACAAGATTGGGGAGTTACGTTAGGAGTTGGAGGATTATCGTTGGCAAAAAATTTATATGTAGGAGCAGCTGCTTTAACCATGTATATAAACCCAGCTTATTGGGGTGGTAAAATGGTTGGACTTGACGGTTGGGAAGCTTTATCCGAAGGTAACGCTTATCTTCAAGGCTTATTAGATCAAGAGGTGGCTAGTTATAATTTTTCTATGTCAAGTTTTGACGAAGGTAATTTAAGTACTTGGGAAGGATTTAAAGCTTATGTAGAGTGGGGTGGTCACATGTTTATGGATACTTTACCTATTATGGCGGCTATGATTTTATCAGGGGGTAGTTCTTCTTATGCAGCGGTTATAAGCTCTAGTATTGCTGGAATATCCGCTATGGGTGGAGAAATGAGTGATATGGACGTAAACAATAAGAGACTTAAAGACGAAATTGCAGAGATTCAAGCAGACGGTGGTATTGATCCAGAAACTAAAAAAGAATTAATATCTAAAAAAGAAGCAGAAATAAAAAAAGCAGGTTCATTTGACTATATGGCTCCAGCCGTTATAATGGGAGGATTTGAATTTCTGGGAAGTTTTGCTACCACGGGGCAATGGGCTAAAGGAATGAATAGATTAATATTCAAAGAAGGAAGCGCTGCTACTAAACCATTGTATTCTAACTGGGGACAGAGACTAAAAGCTGGTAGTAAATCATGGTTAAAGGAAGCTAATACTGAAGGATTAGGTGAAAGTTTTGTTACTCTAGGTGATAACTGGCTGCATGGAAGACCTCTTAGTACGGGGCTTTTAGAAGCTTATTCTGGGGGATTTGCAATAACTGGATTGTTAGATGGAGCAGGTAAAGGTTATTCAGGTTTATCTATGACTAATTACGCTAGTAATAAAGAAATAAAAGATTTATCTAAAACTCAACAAAATTTAGTAGAACAACATAAGCTACTTGACGAAATAGATTCAGAATTAAAAATTTTAGAAACTCCTGAAGCTAAGGGAGTTCCTGTAGACGCTACTAAATACAAAAAAATTAGTGATTTAAAAGCTAAGCAAGCAGAAGTAGAGAGTCAGATTGCTGATTTAGCTGGAGAAATGGAAACAAAAGTTATTTCTTATAAGGAAAAACTTCAAGCCAAGGGAATGAGATTAGTTTCTGCTACTATGTATGCTAAAAATCAAGCTAGATTATCTGAATTAAGAATAAAAGCTTTAAATTTAGCCTCTGATCCTACAGTAGAAAAAGAAGGTAGTGAAGCTAATATAGAACTACAAAAAATTAATGCAGAGTATAAATCTCTTGAAAATTTAAATCAAGCGTTTTTAGATCATGATAGTTTTGGAAATGATTGGGCCGCTAGAAAGATTGAAGGAAAAACTAACAAGAAAGTAAGAGAAGAAAATAATGTTATCCAAGATCAAGCTATTCAAAAAATTAAAGAAAAGCAAAAGAATCAAGATTATGTACCAGATCAATCTGAGATTGATGCAGAAGCTGTAAAAATAGTAGATGAACAAATCTATGAAGAAAATAACGCTAAAGCCGCTGTTATAGCTGATCAAGGTGGTTGGAATTATAATAACAATTCTACAAATGCTGAAGGTATTACTTCTGTAGAGTTAGCTTATAATGAAGCCATAAAAAACACCGATCCTAATGAAATGGTTGAAGTTAAAGTAGAGGATGGATCTAAAATTGAAATACCTTTAATTGAATACTTAGAAGTTAAGAAACAAAAAGCAATAGAAGGTATTAAGGATGGAACAGTAAATGGGTTTTTTGATGAAGATATAAACACTCAATTCAACTTTAAAGAAAATGCTATAAAGAACCAGAAGACAGGAGTTCCTTTACATGAAGGTGCTCATGGAGCTACTAAAAAATTAATCAAAGCTGATCCAGAAGGATTTAAAGAACAAGCAGGAATACTTGTGGAGTTTTTGAGAAGCGAACAACCAGAAGTCTTCGCTAAAATGCAGATAGAAGGAACTAATAACTTACAAAATCAAGATGGTACTTGGGATTTTGAAGAAGTATTTTCTTCTTTTGTTGAAGAAGTTGCGGCAGGAAATATAGATTTAGATGCTTATAGAGATTTCACTGCATTCTTTGGTATGAAATTAAACGAGGGCTTAATGGATGTTAGTAAAGGAGAGTTTAGAGTAGATTTTAAAGGTACTAATGATATAAGTAATTTCTTTCTAAAGCTCGGTGAAGAAATCGGCATGGGTGAAGTTAGTCTTGAAACTATGGCTGAACTAGATGCTAGATCTCAGGATCAAGGTGGTGAAGTTATAGATATAGCTGGTAAAGATGCAGATGAAAAAGTTGAAACGGAAAGTAAAATAGCCGCATCAGAAACTAAAATGTCTAAATCTGGACCTACTAAAGCAGAGTTAGTTAAACAAAATGAAAAGCTTCTAAAAGAAAAACCTAAAGGTTTTATGGATAAAATTAAAGCTAATGCTGCTAAAATAAAATCCATGGTAAAAGATGCTGCTAGCGCACCGTCAAGTATATTAGGTCAAAAAGAACCAGCAAGCCAGCAAGCTAAAAAAGCTAAAGCAAATATAGATACTGCTGTTGATAAAGTGAGAGATAAGATTCCTGAATGGAAAGAAGGTAATAGACAAATGCCTAATAGAGTAATGGATAAATTATTAGGTGATTTAGACAGCGACTTAGATGGTATGATTAAAGCTAAAGCTCAAAACTTTGTTACTAATGACAAAAATGTTATTGATCTTACTAAGCATGTTGACATAACTGAACTACAACAAGCTGTTAAAACAGAATTATTAGCTGATTTTAGAGGGTTTAATAAGAATAATGACAGTTTGTATGGTTATATTAATGCTAGACTGAAACAGAGAATAGGAGACGTTTTACCATCTCTCTGGACTGATATGTCTCAAAAAGATATAGATAATTTAAGCACAACCGATACTAAATCTGTAAATGAAACTAAAACCACTGTACAATCTGTACCAGATGTAAATTTAAGAGAATCATTAAAAATTGAAAGAGGTTCTCCCTTGAGTGATTTAATCATGGAGACCGTAGAAAAAGTTTTAGGTACTAAAATGCCTGAGTTTAGATACGTTAGAAAGAATAAAGGTGGTAAAAGAACTGATGTTAGTTTAGCAGATGTAAAAAAAGTTTTAGAAAAAAATCCAACCGGAGAAACTAAAAGACAAGCTGAAAGAGATCTAGCGGGTATTTATAAACAATTTTCCAATGATTTAGAAACTAGGTTTTCAGAAGAATTAAGAGATGCATTCGTAGAAACTTTTGGTAGTAGAGTTGAATATACTAATTGGTTAGATATAAATGCGGAAGCCATATCAGATCTTAGCATAGAAAAACTAGTTGCTTTTGAAAGATTAGTTAAAGGAGAAAAGATATTTACGGAAGTAGTTAAGAAGAATCTTAGTGTAGAAGAAGTCAAACAATTAGAAGGTACAGGGTTGTTAGTTTCTGCTACTACTAATCAAGGACCTACACTATATAAAAAATTAAATCCAACTAAAGATCAAGTTATAGATTTCTTTGATATAAAGGGATCTAAAAAAGGTACTAGAAAAGATGCGTTAGCAGATAAGATATCAGGTGAATTAGCTTTAAATGCTACGATGGAAATCGCTAGCAAACCAGAAGTAATGGAAAAATTTGAACTTGGTTTAGAAAGTTCAGGTACTGGAGAGGTTGTTACTAAAGCTTATTTACAAGATGTTAGTAAAGCAATTGGTAGAGGTGTTGATCTTAAATTTTCTAAATCTTTTAACAATAGTAATGCTTCTATAGAACTTAAAAATACTTATCAAAATAATAGAAAAACATTTGTTGATAAACTTAGAGAATATGGTGTTAATCCTCAAGGAGTAGAGCAAGCTTGGTTAGACGCTTTTGATGGAAGTTTATTTACCACAACTACAGAGGGTAAAAAATGGGCTAAAAAACTTAAGAAAGAATGGTCCGCACTTTCTTCTGAAATGCAACAAGTAGAAGAAATTTTAACTGATGATATCCAATCAGATATATTAAATTCCATTATAGATCAAGAAGCTGGAAATTTAAATGATACAGAAAGAGCAGAGTTAATTGCTAAAGCTAAACAAGAAGCCGTTACCACTAAAAGAGGTTTAGATTTTGATGATATAGTAAAACAGTTAGCTAAAAATTTAGGTATAGAAAAGGGATATGCTTATGAGCAGTTTGTTTACGATGCAACTGAAAGAGCTATAGAACAATGGAATAAAGAAAATGGTAAAGAGTCAGCTTTAAAATTAGAAGGTGTGAGAGGAGAAGATGGAGGCAAAGCAGATTTTATTGCCACTATTGGAGGTAATGCTTTTAATGTGGAATTAAAACTAGGTAATGCAAGATTCGGAAGCGTTACCGTAAACACCACAACTAATGCAAAGGGAGATATTAATTTTAATATAAAGAAGGACTATTCTTTTAATAAAGATTTTTTAAAAGCAGTTGACCAAGCTAAAAAAGATATTAAAGTTTGGACTAAAAGAGCTAATGACATAGGTAGAAAAGAGTTTGGGGACAATTGGTTAGATTATAAATTTGGTGATCAATTAGAAAAGAAAGTATTTTTCCAGCTACAAGCTGAAGGATTACAAAAAAATATAACTAGAACTTGGGTTACTGATACAGGTGCTATTGCGGAAATTTATTGGAACAAAGAAAATGGAACTGCTTATATAAACATTGAAGGAAAAGGATTATATAAATTTAGAAATCCTAATGATCCACAATTAGAAAATCCTGCAAACTTAGATGGAGATAGTGTGCCTTACTTTGACGGAAGTGTAACATGGAGTTTTGCAATTGCTAAAACTACTGCTCATTCTAAAGGTGGTCCTACTAAGTATAGAGATGCGGGAATTAAATTAGTTGATGGAAAATTACCTGGTAGTGAAGGTTGGGTTAATGCTGGATTAAGAATGCAACCGTCTAATATTAAAGGTTTACCTGAAGCTAAAATAGATATGAGTAGTATTCAAGGTATAATAGATCTACAAAATATGCCTGCGGTTAATCAAGGTTTAGATGTTAAAAAAGGAGAAGCTTCTGAAGTTAATATTAAAAACAATTCAGATAGTAAAGTAGTTCCTGATTATAAGATGAGTAAAACTACTAATCCTGAATCTTTAAGACAAGCAGATATATTAGACAAAGCTTTAAGTATTGCAAGAGATCCTAATGCACCTATAAAGAAAATTAGAGTATTCGACTTTGATGATACATTAGCTAGGACAAATAGTAATGTACTCTATACAATGCCTGATGGTACTACTGGTAAATTAACAGCAGAAGAATTTGCTAAGAAAGGTGATGAAATGCAAGCTGATGGAGCTGTATGGGATTTTTCTGAATTTAATAAGGTAGTAGACGGTAAGAAAGGACCTTTATTTAGAGTTGCTCAGAAGATTCAAGAAGCTAGAGGAACTGATGATGTATTTGTATTAACAGCTAGATCAGCTGATGCTGCTCCTGCTATACAAGAATTTTTAAATTCTATTGGATTAAATATACCTATTGAAAACATAACTGGTTTGGGTGATAGTTCTCCATTAGCTAAGTCTGGCTGGATGGTTGATAAAGCTGCTGAAGGTTATAATGATTTCTATTTTGCAGATGACCATTTAGGAAATATAGACGCTGTGGACTTAGCTATGAGTGTTATTGATGTTAAATCTAAAACTCAACAAGCTAAAATGAACTTTAGCAAAACAGTTCCTGAAGTAATGAATGATATTATATTTGACAAAACAGGTATAGAATCATATAAAGAATATTCTTCCATGAGAGCTAAAGCTAAAGGAAGAAAGAAAAGATCATGGAGTTTGATCGCTCCATCAGCTCAAGATTTTGGAGGTTTACTATATAAATTATTAGCAAAAGGAGAAAAAGGAAATGCTCAATGGGAATGGATGCAGGAAAATCTAATAAAACCTTTTAGTAGAGGAATGAATGATTTATCTATAGCTCAAAATCAATTAATGTCAGATTTCAAAGCTTTAAAAAATAGTTTAGAAGGAATACCTACAAACTTAAAAAAGCAAGCTTTTGGAGGATTTACATATGAAGACATAACAAGAATTGCAGCATGGCATAAACAAGGTATTAAAATAGATGGTCTTTCTAATAGAGATTTAAAACAGATTATGGATTTCGTAGAAGGAATGCCAGAGATAAACCTGTTTGTAGATCAATTAATAGAATTAACTAAAGGAGATGGATATCATTATCCAGGAGGTGATTGGTTAGCTGGTACTATTACTACAGATTTTATGGGTGGTTTGAAAAGTACTACTAGACCAAGAGTTTTAAAACAATGGATAGAGAATATTGATTTAGCTTTTGATGAAAAAACTTTAAATAAATTAGAAGCAGCATTTGGCCCTAAATATCGTGAGGCAATAGAAGATTCAATTCGTCGAATGAAAACAGGGCAAAATAGAAAACAAGGGATGAGTAGATTGGAACAGAGATTCCAAGATTATATAAATAACTCTGTTGGTGCTGTTATGTTTTTAAACGCAAGATCTGCAGTCTTGCAGACTATATCTGCTATAAATTTCGTTAATTGGACAGACAACAACCCATTAAAAGCTGGTCAAGCTTTTGCTAATCAAAAGCAGTATTGGACAGATTTTATGAGTTTAATGAATTCAGATTTCTTAGTAGATAGACGTAACGGACTTAAAATAAACGTTAGTGAATCTGAAATAGCCGAAGCAGCTAAAAGTACAGGTAACAGCGTTAAAGGAGTTATAAGCTTTTTATTAAATAAAGGTTTTGTATTAACTCAAATAGCAGATAGTTTTGCAATTGCTTCAGGTGGGGCTACATTCTATAGAAATAGAGTTAATACCTATATGAAACAAGGCATGAGTAAAGCTGATGCAGAAGCTAAAGCATTTTTAGATTTTAGAGATACAGCAGAAGAGTCACAACAGTCTGCTAGAGCAGATAAAATTTCTCAACAACAAGCAAGTACATTAGGTAGAGTTATATTAGCTTTTGCTAACACACCTTCTCAATATACTAGAATAATGGATAAAGCAGGAAGAGATTTAATGGCAGGTAGAGGAGATTGGAAAAACAATTTAAGTAAAATAGCTTATTATGGCTTTGTACAAAACTTAATGTTTACTGCTTTACAAAGCGCTTTATTTGCTGTTGGTTTTGGAGAAGATGAAGAAGAAGTTGATGAGAAAACATTAGAAACAGCTAACTCAATGTTAGACAATATAATGAGGGGAGCTGGGGTTCAAGGAGTTATTTTAGCCACTGTTAAAAACGCTATATTAGATCTATATGAAAGAAGTAAATTAGAAGGTTCTTGGCCAGGTCCAGAATATTCTGAATCAGTTTGGAAACTGTTAGAAGTAAGTCCTCCTCTTTCAATTAAAGCTAAAAAATATAAGAGTGGAATGAAAGATTATGAATTAAATTCTTGGAGACCTGAAGCAAAAGATCCTTTCAATATTAACAATCCTTCTTATAGAGCAGCTGCTAAAGTTATTGCTGCATTAACTAATGTTCCTGTAGATAGGTTGTTTCAGAAAATGGAAAACGTACAAGGAGCTATGGATGCTAATAATGATGCATGGCAAAGAGTAATGATGTTAATGGGTTGGCCGAAATGGCAACTAGAAAATCAAATCCAAAAATTGGAAAGGTATGCTAAGGAGAAACAAGGAAGAAAAGAATATAGACAACATGTCAAAGATTCTAAAACGCGAAAATATACTTATAAACCACTTCCAACTAAAGAAGAATATAAGCAACAAGAATTGGAAAAACAGAAAGTGGTTTTATTTAAATTAAAGAAAGCTGAACAAATAGATAGTTTAAGAACGCTAGGATTAACTACTGATGCTATAAAACGTTTAAAATACGAAGAGGATAGAGTAAATAAAATACTAGAACTAAATAATAAATAATATGTCACTTAAGAAAACCGGAAGAAGAAAAGCTATTAAAACTTTTAAACAAGGGTATAAAGACCATGGTAAAGTAAAATCAGGTGAATACGCTAGAGAAAAAGGAGAGTTTTATTATGATAAAAAAAGTAAAAAAGTTTCACTCTTACCCACTGATGACGCAGATAAACCATTAACAGATAATGTTAAGAATAGAAATTTAGGAAAAAACTGGAAATAATGGGATACAAAATGAAAGGATGTAAAACTCCATTAATGAAAATAGGACCGGCTTGGAAAGAAAAAAAAGCCGCAAAAGAAGCTGATGCTAAAACTGGTTATGACGCGCTAGAAAGTCACATGTCTAGTGCTTTGGATGCAAGTCCTGATGTAAAGTCTAATAGTGTTAGAAAAGAAAATAGTAATAATTTTTCTAGTAGATACGTAGCAAAAAAAGCTGGAGCTGAAGCGTTAGGTGGAGACTTAAAACCTCAAGTATTTCATGAAAAACATAAAGTATCAGAAGATGAGAAATCTGGTAGAGATGTACTAATATCTCGAAAAAGTGGAAAAGGTTATATAAAAAAATCTAAGGTAGTAAACGGTGAAGTTGTTGATAAACATAAAGAGTTATCCAAAGGGAGAGTTAAAAGGATTAGCAATAGAATTGATAAGCAGATAGCAAAACAAAATAAACGTCCTAAAAAGAAGGGTTCACCTATTAAACAAGTTAGAAATCCAAGAGAGTGGACTCCACCTGGTCAAGAAACTACTCCAGAGCAGAAAAAACAACTCTCCATGCCCAATAAAGACGTTAAACATGGACTAGACAAAGGGAAATTGGAAAAAGATTGGAAAGAAATGAAATTTAAAGAGCATTATCGAAAACATTATGTTCCACTGCAGTCACATGCTATTCAGCATACCGCTGCACCTCATGAATATTTGTTAGGTGGTGGAGCAGCAAAAGGTGGTTTTACGCTCGCAAAAACAGGAATTGGAATAATTAAAGAAGTTGCTAAAAAACAAATACCTAAAATAATGGGAAATGTTGCTGAAGATGTAGCAGTGGACAAAGTTACATCTCTAATGAATAAAAAATAAAACTAAGGAACAAAAAAAATGGGCACCATACCCAAAGTTCCTGTAACCAAAAAGGGGATCTCAAAACGAGGTCCCCTTTTTTATTTTAATATTTATATCATGTGGAGCAGGTTCATCTCCTCCAAAGTATGGATATAATAAGTATCGCCGTTTATCATAAACACAATTTCGTGGTATATAAACATAAGTACCATCTACTTCTAATTTATAGTCCCACCTAAATATAGTTAATTCATAATAATGCTCTTCACATAAGCTAACTCTTTTTATAAGATCAAAACTAAACTCACCGTGTTCATGTTTAAACCAGTGTATTTCTAAACTATCATTTAACCATCTCCAACCAAATCGTATAGAAGCTTCAAGATGGTCTTCACCACAATCACTCCAACCTATCAATTTATTTATATCATATTGATTAAGGCTATCCACTGATTCGTAGATAGCACTTGAATCAAATTCAATGTTCCAACCGAACACCGTATCTTTACTATAGTTCAAAGCATTTGTCGACTTATGTTTACCTTT
>Ga0115011_10003126_pt1 | contig 11298 bp, 11 predicted proteins | sample TroAtlMetagenome_2_FD_88705 | JGI IMG/M metagenome (GOLD analysis project Ga0115011, IMG submission 88705) | Marine eukaryotic phytoplankton communities from Atlantic Ocean - Tropical Atlantic ANT8 Metagenome | ecosystem: Environmental > Aquatic > Marine > Oceanic | place: Tropical Atlantic... | reverse complement strand
TACGACGGCGATAAGAAAGACATCAGTACGCGGCGATAGACTCTCTCCCTGAATCAGTTCAGGTGGAAGAGGGGCGGCTGGTCTAAATACTCGGTTAAGACCTGCTGTTCCAATTGTGAGATCGGCAGGCGTGTTCATCTTTGCTGCTGATATAACCCCGCAGTCGCTGACGACCAGATTGTTGTCAGCAGAAAGTACTATCCGGTCGGTTGATATAGAACCGTGGTAGAGTTCTCGCTCGTGGAGTGGTCTACAGAGTTCGAATAGAGTCAGTCCCAGAGACGCGACGCTGCTCACTGGTTGTCGCTGGCCTATGAGGAGAGGTCGGCACAAGACGTCGGAGAAGCTACATCCAATGTAGTTGCTTCCTAAATCCACGGGGTTTGTTGTGACGTTAAGAAGACCACGGAGTGCATACAGATGCTTGTGGCCGAAAGCCTCAGCACCCTCTGCGCTGGCCATGAAGGCGTATGCAAGCCCGTCAGCGTGGCGACCTAGTACATGGGCTGGGCCACGGTCGAGAACACTCTCTAAGGGCCCATCCACCGCTTACTTGTTCTTCTTCCAGAACTCTTCTTGAGCTGAGAGATCAATCCTGTAGCCGTCCTCGGTCTCCAGCATGAGAAGTTTGGTTTGCCCACCCTTTTTTCCGCTTCGTTCAACGGTGATGACCGCACACGGAACATCGCATGTATAACCGCCGACCTCTTCGCCCTCACCGAATTTTTCTTCTTTAAGCACCTTGTCGAAAACAAACTTTGTGTACGGGTCTGATTCCTTAAACCCGTATGCTTCTGACAATGATGTGAGTCCTTTTACAATACGTTTTGAGTCCTCGGTGAAACCAGCAAGGAACGCCTCACGGTCCCCGAGACGCGCCGCCGTACTCATATTCACATAGGTGTCTGTTGGGCTTTGACCGCACGCTACGAGAAAACTTGCTGCCACAAGTGTAAGAAGGAGCTTTCTAATCACTCTTCGGCCTCCGCACGTAAGGGTTTCCAGAACGAGTTCAATGAGTAGGCATCGATGACCCATTCACCTTTTTCACGAATCATGCGGATTGGAGATTCGCTATGTCCTTCGACCTTTAACAGGGCTAGGTTGCCGCGCTCTTCAACCTCCTGCACTTCCCCGGCTGGGAGTATCTTGCGTACATCTTCAAGGTACGCGAGGTCTTTACTCTTGGACGTTGCGACCTTGTGTGTTCCTCGTAGCATCTCTGCCGACGCACTGGAGAAAAAGAGTAAGTAGTCTTCGAGATCTTCGGCCTTTTCCGCAGCCTCAAGAGCCTCTTCGTAGCGATCAGCTGGCGGATCTGCGCAGGCAGATAGAAGCAAACATACCGCCCATAGTGAGAGCATGGGGATACGCCAGGATCGACTTGGAACAGACGGTGTCATGGGCTCAAACTAAAGCCCGTTAGCGAGGCGCGTCAAGGCACCTTCTGAATCTATCAGGTCGATCAACCATTCTCCGCCTGAGGCATGGACCACCAGCGAATATTCTTTCCCATGCTCCGAGAATGTGACTCTCGAACGTTGTCCGCCCTTAAGAGAGGGCGGGATGGGGGCGGTTTCAATAATTTGAATGTCGCCAACCGAGAGTGACTCCCAATGGGAGTCGCTTTTTGACCAGATAAGGCTAAGCAGATCCTGTGACCGAGGAGTGAAGTGCTGCAGGTACGCATCCTTCTCTTTGGCCTCAGCTGCTTTTGCTGCACCTAGCACAGGATCCGCTGGGCTAGAGCATGCACCTAGAGCGAACAAGAGGCAGATTAGAATCAGGTATCTTCCTTTCAAACTAACCTCAAGAAGAAGTACGTGCGAGAGGGGGGACTTGAACCCCCACGAGCTAAGTGCTCACTAGGCCCTCAACCTAGCGCGTCTACCAATTCCGCCACTCTCGCATACAGGAATCGCCGAGGTGGGTAGCATTGGCCCCCCACGGCGTCAAGGCTATTTCGCAGCCTTATCACCTTCTTTTGTCTCAGTTTTCTCTTCCACTTTCGGTTCTGCGGGCGCAGGGACCTCAGCTGGTTTCTTTACGTCCGCAGGCTTGTTGTTTCCTGCGTTACCGTTCTTTGCTTCGGAGCCAGCGTCGACAGGCTTGTTATCGACCTGCGTGTTGCCTGTTGCCGCTTTATTAGCGTTGCTGTTGGCTTCGTCCTTTTTATCGGCTTCGTCCTTTTTATCGGCTTCGTCCTTTTTATCGGCTTCGTCCTTCTTGTTGGCTTCGTCCTTTTTATCGGCTTCGTCCTTCTTGTTGGCTTCGTCCTTTTTATCAGCGTCGTCGCTCTTGTTGTCGTCGTTGGACGGATCAACAGGGGTGGAGGACGAACCGTCGGATCCGTTGTCACCGGCAGCGCCACTTGTAGCGGCGGTTTCGTCTGCGGGAGCCTCGTCCTTGAGGCCAGACCGGTCGATCGACATTGCAGCAAGCGTGAGGCTAAGCGCCATAAAGGCCGCTCCAAGCCATCCAGTGAGCTTACCCAAGAAGCCGACTGCGCCACGCGCACCGAAGACGGTGTTTCCGCCGCCGCCGCCGCCGCCGCCGCCGCCGATTGCTCCCATGCCACCGCTTTTCGCGGGCTGAAGGAGTATCAAGACGATAAGAAGGATACAGACAATGATGTAGGTGACGCTTAGGAAGCCAGACATATAGCGTTTTTCTCCGTGGAGTCAGGGCGACGGCGTCTATCAGTTATAGCGACACCGGTCAACTCAATAAACCCTAGCTAGGGTTGGGGTGATGCTTCAATGATCGCTGTAAAGGATTCTGCATTGAGGCTAGCGCCTCCAACAAGGGCGCCATCGATATCCGGTTGTTGCAGAAGTTCAGCGGCGTTTTGCGGCTTAACACTTCCACCGTATTGGATCCGAACAGTCTCTGAGATCGAGGAACCAAATGTTTCAGCGAGCCGTGAGCGGATCATTCGATGCGCATCCTGAGCTTGTTCGGGGCTCGCTGTTCGACCGGTTCCAATGGCCCATACTGGCTCATAAGCGATCGTGGTGGTTGCAACCTGTTCAGGAGTCAATTCAGCCAGTCCCCGATCCAGTTGATGGATGAGCACTTCCGCTACTTTACCGGCTTCTCTTTCTTCCAGCGTCTCCCCTATGCACAAGATCGGCAGAAGACCCGACTGGTGCGCGGCAGCAACTTTGACTCCTACCCACTCGGAAGATTCGCCAAAGAGTGTCCGTCTCTCACTATGTCCACATAGGACATAGGAGCAGCCGATGTCTTTGAGCATGGTTCCCGAGAGTTCCCCTGTGTATGCACCACTTTTTTCGGAGTGCATGTTTTGTGCACCTAGGGATACGGGGGAGTTCGCGAGAACAGTCCCGACAGATGAGAGGTAGACCGATGGAGGGATGACAGCAACGTCGACATTGGACGCATCCACTTGTGTCAGACCTGCCGCCAAGTCCTTGGCAGATTGAAGATCTGTGTTCATCTTCCAATTTCCGGCAATAAAGATTTTGCGCATCTTAATCGTCCTCGGTTTTGATTTCTAAAATTGATCCAATTCGAGCTCAACCTTCAGGGTCATGAGCGCTTCGAGTCCTGGAAGTTCTTTACCTTCGATAAACTCAAGAGATGCGCCACCACCGGTACTCGCGTGGGTCACATCCGGTAGAAAGCCACTTTGCTTGAGGGCCAGTAGACTATCGCCACCACCGACTACGGTCTTTCCTGGTGCGTGAGCGACTGCGTCTGCGACTTGGTTCGTTCCCTTGGCAAATGGCTTCATTTCGAAAATTCCCATCGGCCCGTTCCAGAAGACAGTCTTGGCTTCAGAGATAATCTTCTTGTAGTGGTCTACTGTTTCTGGACCGATGTCGACAGCGATTCCGTCGGCGGGAAACGTAGAATTGGTACAGACAGTCGCGTCGGCTTCAGGATCAACATCTTTGACAATGATGTGGTCGGTCGGAAGGCAGACATTGACGCCTCGATCCTCGGCCTTAAGGAGTGCTCGTCGGGCGATTGCGAGTTTTGCATTCTCGACCATGGAGGCTCCGGTTTGAACGCCCTGTGCCTTGAGGAAGGTGTAGGCCATTGCTCCACCGACGAGGATGGCGTCCGCGTGCATCATCAGGCTATCAAAAGCTCCGATCTTTGTGCTGACCTTACTGCCGCCAAGAATCGCCACGTATGGACGTTCAGGTTTCGCTAGAAGCTGTCCAAGGTTTTCGATTTCTTTCTGCATTAGGAAGCCGGCACCGCGGTTCTCAATGAGTTTAGGGAGACCATCAACTGATGCATGGCAACGATGTGCAGCGCCAAATGCATCATTGATGTAGATGTCGCAGTAGGCTGCTAGTTCGCGAGCAAAGCCTTCGTCATTGGATTCTTCGCCTGGTTCGAAGCGGAGATTCTCTAGGAGAATCACCTCTCCGTCGCGGAGATCTTGAACGAGTTTTCGGGGACCATCGCCGATACAGGATTCTGGAAAGATAACCTCCCTGTCGAGAAGCTCGGCGAGCCGACTCGCTACGGGGAGAAGGCTGAACTTAGGATTCACTTCTCCTTTGGGTCTTCCGAAGTGGCTACCTATAATCACGCGTGCATCGTTTTCGAGGGCGTGATTGATCGTAGGAATAGCAGCTTTGATACGTGCATCGTCGGCGACGGATCCGTTCGCCAAGGGCACGTTGAAGTCTACTCGAATGAATACTCGCTGACCTTCGAGGTCGAAATCTTCAATAGATCGTAGTTCCCTTTCCAAAACAGCACTCCGCGCGATGAGCGCTCTGGTTAGCCTAGGCCGAATATCGGGTCAAGTGACAGTTTGACCGCGAGGCATTGTGGCTTAACTCAGATCCTTTTTTCTCTTGGTTCGTCCAACTCGTGTGGACAAAACAAAGGGACACTTTCTCCGTGACATCAACCCCACCGACAAACACTAACGCGGTCATCAATAGTCCAGAATTTGTACGAGCCCTCATGCATGGGGATCGACGAATCTTTAGAGAGCTTGTACGGCTCTATCAGGATCGCATCTACAATCTTTGCTATCGATTGTTAGGCTCTGAGGAAGAAGCCAAGGATGTTTCCCAAGAGGTCTTCATAACGATCTTTCGTAAGATCGAGTCCTTTAAGGGAACGTCTCGGCTCTCGACCTGGATCTATCGGGTCGCGACGAATCATGCACTCAATCGAATCAAGTCCATGAAGCGTAGACGCTATAAGCAAACATTGTCCCTAACTCGAGAGGCGGTGGAGCGTCGTGCTAATATGGCAGTCTTCCCAAGGCCTGATCAGCTTCTGTGTGCCAAGCAGTTAGAGCTTTATCTTCAAGAGGAATTAGGACGTCTTGATCAGGACCAGCGAACGGTTGTCGTCCTTCGGGACATGGAAGGGCTGAGCTATCAAGATATAGGTCAAGTGACCGGGCTTAATGCGGGAACGGTAAAGAGTCGCTTGCATCGGGGTAGAACACGTCTCAAGGAGGCGCTAGAGCGTTGGTTTGAAGAGCAGAATGAACGGGTTACGAATGAACGCAAAGCGGAAGCTGGATGAAGGATTACCAAGAGTTCATCATTCTTCCCGATGGGATCCATCTCAGTCAGTATCTTGATGGTGAGTTGGAAACATATGCGTCTGAAGAATTAACCCGTTCCATTGGTCTAAACCCCATGCTTCGAGATGAGGTTGAAGGGCTTCGAGATACGATTGCAGTACTCAACCACATGCCTTCTCATCAGGCACCTCGTCGCCGGCATTCTTGCTTAGAGAACATGCCGCGTCGCCGGTTTCGTCCATCTCAAATCGGGTATTGGTCCGACACAGCTCGATTTCCTTTTGAGGCTGCATTCAACATCGTGCTCATGGCGTTATTGATGGCGCTCTACTTGGGAGTGTTGCCCGCAACGGACCTGGAGATTGAACCTGCGGCCAAGACGCCCATCGACCAGGGCCATAAATAGACGAGTCGGGCAACATGTTGACCTTGGTTAGGTCTGGGTTATCCTGCCGGTATATGTACGCTTTTCGTTCCTTGATTGCTGCTGTGCTCGTCACTCTTCTTTCTGTCAATGTACACGCAAAGAAGCCGTCGCAAACCCCATGGCTTGCCTGGGCAGACAAGGCGCCTAAGGAAGATTTGCGAGCCATGCTTCGTTACCTTGAGGATCAACGGGCGGGGCTTGTGGGCATCGAAAGTTTACTCAGCCATCATGATAGAGATGTCAGAGGTTTTGCTCTTCTTGCTCTTTCTCGGAGCATCGATGTCGTGCATGAAGGAGTGATATCAAGTCTCGAAGATGCAGATTCCGAGGTTCGACGGACAGCGGCCTTCGGCCTTGGGCAAATTGGGGACCTAAAAGGGGAAGAGCCCCTTCTTCGTAGGCTCTCGAAAGAGGAGAGCGTTCATGTCAAAAGTGAGATCTGGAAGGCGTTGGGTCGTGTGGGAGGCAATCGCACGCTCCAGGTCATCGAAGAGCAGGGCAAACTAAGTGCTGAAGCCGTTATTGCGGGAGGGCTTATTCTCTCACGTCAGAAGGCGCAAACAGATGCTCATAGCCTCATTGCTAAGGCCTTGGCATCGAAGGAACCAGCGGTTATGGCAGCTGGGTTTTATGGACTCAGCCGCAGTCGACAGACCGTTACTGACACCTACAAGATGAAGGCTGCTCAAGCCTTAGAGTCTGTCTACGATGCGGACGTTCGGCGAGCGACGATTAAGCTCTTGGCTAAAAGTGCCGGAAGGGCTGGAGGTATGGTCACGCGTTTGCTCAAGAGCCGACCATTCAGTGGACATGAACGTGCGTCTCTTGTGCAGGGAATTGCGCGAACAGAGAGTTCAAGAACGGAGCGTCGGCTCGTTGGCTTATTACGGCATGAAGTTCGACAGTTGCGAAGCCGAGATGCCTGGCTTTCCGATGGCGTACATCCGGCCATGGTAATTGCATCAAATCTCGCTAAACGCACTGTTAAGCGCGGTCTAAGGACCAAGTTGGAAGAGGTGCTAGGGTGGCTACCACGGCGTTCCAAGACGGAGGCTGCCAAACGCCGAATTGATGTCCTTCGCTGTGAGTTAAGTGCAGCACTTGGACGCCTCGACTCAGTTTGCCGTGAGGCCCGCGCAGTCAGTCTAGGGTGGCGTATCGGAAGGGAGCGAAGCGTTCTCGATAAGGCGTTCGATTCACCGCGGACCGATGTGCGTATTGCCGCTTGGTCAGCCTTAAGTGGTTCTGATTCGGAGGCGTTTAGTCAGAAGTTAGCACGTGGTTTGGGCGATTCAGATTTGGTTGTTGCTGCCACCGTTGTGGATTTGGCGGTGACCGAGAAGATATCCTTGACGACGCATGTTAGGGAGCTTTTGGATTTATGGGCGCGTGCATGGAAGGCGCAAGACGCTGAGGTCTTGCTTACGTTGATTTCTGCCCTCAAAACAATGCCATCGGAGGCTGTGACCAAGTCGCTACGTCAGGCTGGAGATTCCAATCAACTCGCACTAAAGCGAGCTGCTATTGGTGCTCTCGGGGGCTTGAAGTCTTCGCATGAATTTAAATGGAAGAAGATAACTCAGGTTCCCAGCAAGGAAGCTTACGCTCCTTTTCGTTCGGATCAGGTCGCTGCTTGGCGAACAGTTCACATCAAGTCGAGTATTGGTACATTTGAAATTGCCTTTCTAAGAGCTTTTGCACCCATGACTGCCAAGAAGATCGGAGAGTTGTTTGAAAATGATTTTTATAATGGACTGACGTTTCATCGCGTTGTTTCCAATTTTGTTGTTCAAGGTGGCGACCCGCGCGGCGATGGGTGGGGCGGCCCCGGTTATACGATGCGATGTGAAAACAATCCGATTGATTATAAAGCGGGTACTGTAGGCATGGCCTTGGCAGGCAAGGATACTGGGGGAAGCCAGTTCTTTATCGCTTTGGACTCTCAGCCACACCTTCTGGGGACTTACACGGTGTTTGGGCGTGTCTCTAAGGGCATGGACGTCGTGCGAGCCTTGGTGCCGGGTGACAAGATCCTTTCGGCGGATTTGAAGCGCTAAGGAAAATCTATTCCTTGGCTTCCTCAAACGACTCGCCGTCGTACGTCCAGATCAGCGTTTTGTCCTCGGCCTGTGTGCGTATGTGAACAGGCCGTTTCCATATCTTGACCAGATTTTCCAGGGTTGCCTGTCCGTAGTCGGGCTTCAGGTCTTTACCGTCGTGTTTGTGCCACAGCATCAACTCACCTCGGTTCTTGTAGTTCCCGTCCTCGACATAGATAGCAGGCTGTCCAAAGTTCGTTAATTGGCCAAGCATTTGATCTTTGACCGTCTGGAAGTCTTTGCTTTTGATTTCCCATGAGTCTTTGCGGCGGTCGTAGCCAAAAGTGAAGAGTTTCTGTCTTTCACAGAACTCAGGGGTCAGAAATTCATCGAGGAACGTAACGTCGTTGTAGACCTTTCGAACCTGGAATATTTTCTCTCGACCGAGGCCAAGGTCTCTGTTCCAGTTTTGTTTTTCGACCATGGACTCACAACGTTCGTACTCTAGTCCAAACTGCCCTTTGTTCCATCGCTCCTCGATGTCACGGTAGAGTTCGATACCAACTTTATAGGGGTTAAATGATGTTGGGCTCATTGCCATTGTGCCCGAGTGGGTGCATGCGAAGTCGATGATCTCGTGGTCTTCGCATATGTCTTGAGTCATCATGGTGGAGTGCCAGTAGCTGGCCCAACCCTCGTTCATTATTTTGGTCATGCGCTGTGGTACGAAGTAGTAGGCCTCACTGCGAACAATGGTCAGTATCTGCTGCTGCCATTTTTCTAGAGGAGCATGTTCCAGCATGAAGAGCATGACATCTTTCTCAGGTTCTAGTGGGAACCTGCTCTTGAGTTCTTCTTGCCGCTTCTTGAACGCTTCTTTTTGTCTCTCGATCTCTTCTTGAGGATTGATATAGCGGTCCATATAGTTCCGCGCTGGCAACTTCTGTACTTCTAGAAGTTGGTCCTCCTCTCCGGAGCCTCGGCGGTTGATGTAGGGGCTGTGATAATCGATAAGATTATCGACGGAGAGGCACACATCGACGAAGGCTTCGACCTTTTCGTGTCCATGACGTTCCGCTATTCGAGCGATCTTGGCTGCGTTGTTCGCCATGGTGTCCAACATCTTTCGATCGGTGTGGGCGAACCATGCGTTGTTTTTGAAAAAGTCGCAGTGTCCATAGACGTGGGCAATGACCAGCTTGTGGTCCAGGTCACTATTGCTACTTAGAAGATAGGCGTAACAGGGGTCTGTATTGATAACCAGTTCGTATATCTTGTGTAGCCCCCAGGCATACGACTTGCTTAGTCGTTCGTATTCCATTCCCCATCGCCAGTGTCGGTATCGGATTGGGAAACCTTCATAGGAGGCGAGCATGTTCATTTGCTCGTAATTGACCATCTCGAAGATGGTCGGAAAGAAGTCCAGACCATAGCCGGCGGCGATGTCTTCAATCTTTCTAATCCACGTACGTAGTTCTTCTGATAGGGGGCGTCCTTTCATCACTTACCTTTCCCCAAGAAGTCCTTGATGGAGCGGACGATATCGTCTTTTCCTTTGACCTCGCTGGTAATGACGTCTTCGCTTTCGCGAAAGTGAATTCGAAGGTCTTTGACGAACTGTCCCGAGCCATAAGGGCTTTCTACCTGGCCGTAGCAGAAGACATTCGATTTAGGCAGGATCTCATCTTTGAGGATCTTGATACATTGAGACGTATCATCGGCCGACCAATTGTCTCCGTCAGAGAAGTGAAAAGGATAGATGTTCCATTCTCCAGACGGGTAGTCGGTTTGCATGATCTTCGAGCATGTTTCGTAGGCGCTAGAGATCATCGTACCGCCCGATTCTTTGGTCCTAAAGAAGGTGTCTCGGTCCACTTCCCGGGCTGATGCATCGTGGATGATGTACCGCGACTCGATACCTTTGTACTGACTTCGAAGCCATGTATCGATCCAGAATGACTCGATTCGAACAATCTCCTTTTGTTCGTCGCCCATCGAGCCTGAAACATCCATCATATAGATGATGACAGCGTTGTGGTGAGGCTTTACCTCTTCTTTGAATGAGCGATATCGGTAGTCGTCGCGGATAGGAATGATGACAGGGTTCTTGGGATCGTATTGGCCACTGGCAAGTTGGCGTTTCAGAGCATGACGGAAGGTGCGGCGATGGTGCCGTAAGGTATCGGGTCCTGTTGGGCGTATGCCGCTGAACTTGAGTTTCGTGCTCTCGAACTTTTCCTGTCCCTTCGGGATGATGTTGGGAAGCTCCAACTCGTCGCCAAGAATTTGTGCGAGTTCTTCAAGAGATACATCCACCTCTAGGACGTGTTCACCGGGGTTTTCGCCCGCTTGTCCTTGACCAGAGCCTTCTTGCTCTCCTTGTCCTATTTGATCTCCCGGCTCACCGTTGCCTTGTCCGACACCACCGTTCTCGCGCTGCCCATACTTGAATCGAGGGATTTCTATTTGCGGCACAGGGATGGAGACACGGTCGTTTCCTTGCCGTCCGATTAACTCCCCTTTCGAGATGTAACGTCGTAGGTTTTCGCGGATGCGTCCCCGTACGATGTCTCGAAAGCGTCGTTGGTCCGTGTCGATTCGCTGCATGATTTAACGCTTCCTCCGAAGGTTATTCGCGGTCTTTGGCATCTCCGCGGGCGAAGATTGAGGCGACAAAGTTCAGAACATCCGTGGCCGATTCATCGTTGTAGCCGTAGTTGTCGATAAGTCGTTGTTTGACGACTTCGATCTTTTTCTGGGTTTCGCGATCAACGACGTTACTGACGAGACTCGATAACTTAATTGTGTCCTTTTGATCATCGAAGAGCTTGGCCTCGAGCGCCTTATGTAAGCGTTCATTGGTGCGATAATCGAACTGCTTTCCGTCGATGGCGAGCGCCCCGATGTAGTTCATGATTTCCCGGCGGAAGTCGTCTTTACGGCTTTCGCTGATATCAATCTTATCTTCGATGGAGCGCATCATTCGCTCGTCGGGTTCTTCATTTTGGCCAGTGAAGGGGTTTTTCACTTTTTCCTTCTGTGTATAGGCCTTCACGTTATCGATGTAGTTCGAACACAGGCGACCAATGGCATCTTCGTCGGCACTGATAGCTCGTTGAACCTCATTCTTAACGATGTCTTCGTATTCACGTCGTACTTCGTTGAGGAGCACTTTGTAGTTCTCCCGCATCTCTTCGTCATTGATGAGGCTGTGGCCTTTTAGACCACCATTGAGCTCGTTCATTACGATGAAGGGATTAATGTAGCGTCCGGCTTTCTCGCTCGCCATTGCGTTCGATATT
>Ga0115011_10003124_pt1 | contig 11306 bp, 10 predicted proteins | sample TroAtlMetagenome_2_FD_88705 | JGI IMG/M metagenome (GOLD analysis project Ga0115011, IMG submission 88705) | Marine eukaryotic phytoplankton communities from Atlantic Ocean - Tropical Atlantic ANT8 Metagenome | ecosystem: Environmental > Aquatic > Marine > Oceanic | place: Tropical Atlantic... | reverse complement strand
TTGGCTTGGTATTCGTGAAGGTTCATTTCTCCCAGTTGCCGAAACGGCGTTAGGAATTGTTACGGTCAAGCGGTTTGGGAATCAAGTGGATTGAGTAGTAAGTGAGATATTTTAAAAATGTATTTGTATAATGAAAAGAAAGTGTTACTTTTAAATAATGTTGAGGGGTTTATGTATTATTAATAGGGATTGACGTATTGTCAATAAATCGCAATAAACCTCGCCCCTCACGGGAATGTGTGTGTCTTTGATACACTATTATTAATATAATAATTGAGCAATGAGCAATGAGCAATGAGCAAGAAAAAAGAACTAGCAAGTGAAGAATGGGATTTTTCCGTTTTGGAAAAAGCCCCAAGAACCTTGGTCCATCGGGCCATGCAATGGGAATTGGATCGTGAACTTGGAAGCGGTAAAGAGCCCTTTCTGAAATCTGCCGAGTGTCGCAAGGCCTTGGCCGCCGGTGGCAAGAGCCAAAAGGGCAGTGCCTCGGGCATTGTCGAACTAGGCAAGGCCAGCGGCAAGGCGATGCCATTTGAGGAATCGCACAACTTTCTGATCGACTGGTCCCAACCGCGCGAGGAGTTGATCAATCAGTTTGGCGACTGGCTCGACACCCAGGAAAAGAGAGGCAGGCTCCTCCGCAAGCCGGCGCTTGGCAAGCCAAGGCAGCCGCTGACGATGCTGCGTAAAATGTCGATTGTCCGGCTGAAGGCAAACGGTTATTCGCTGCGCAGCGCGACCGCCCAGTTTACGGATAAGAAACGGTTCGTGGAGAGCCTACACAAAATTAACTGGACCATGGCATCGAGAGAGGTAGACAATGCGCTGACAAGCCGCCGCAGTAACCTCAAGTCCATTGAGCGGAATATGGGCGGGAAAAACTGGAAGACCGGCGTTTACCAGGGGTAGTCGTTAAGTCATCACACAACCCTTTTGATGTCCGCTGGGGGTGATTCCCCGGCGGACATTTTTCTTGCTGAAACCATCCAGCCAAGGCAGAGGCGGCGCACCGGATTGAAGAGGTTGATCGCCGAGCAGGCGTGGTTGACCGTGAGACTAACCAACGTCGAATAAAGTCTTTCAGGCAATCGCTGGCCGAGGTTGCCGAGCTGCGTATCGAGGAACATTTGTGCCATCGTCGTCCAGTTGTTGCCCCTGCGAATCTCGTCGAGAATCTCGAAGTTGGCTTCCTTCAGCAAATGCCGCAGTCCGTGGTGGGTGTACCGATAATAATCGTAGGGCTCCTCGTGCAGCGGCCATGTCATCGGGGCGGAGAGAATCAGGATGCCGTCCGGCTTGAGGACGCGGGCCATTTCAGGAATGACGATCTCTGGCTGCCGGACATGCTCGAGCACCTGCGTGCTGATGACCGTGTCGAATGTTCCCTCGTGGAACGGGAGAACCATGCTGTCCGAGAAAAAATCGGCGCGCGTCAAGTCGCCGTACGAGCCCACCATCGTCACGGGCCAATCGGTGCCGTAGTAGCGGCTGTCGCGCTGTGTCAACAGACTCTCGTAAGGCTTCATTCCGCAGCCGACGTCGAGTAGCCGCCCCGGTTTCACTCGATGACGCAACTCCCTGAGCGCCTGTACGATACTCACTCGCTCTAGGTAGTGCGGTCGGCGCTTTGAGGGGTGGAGAAACTCCCGCTCCACCGCCGCATCAGTCTGCTGTAATTGATCATTCATTGCGTCGCGTGCACCCGCGTGGCCAAAGTCGCGTCATTAGACCAAAGGGCAGCCGGTCAGAAAAGTAAAACGGCCGCTTTGTCAGGCGTTCGGCCGCCGCGAGCGGCTCGTCGGCGATGCGAAGCACGAACTCGTCGAATGTTCGGAAGTAGTCGGCTTCGCTGTGTCCACCGGTGAGTGCGCGAGCCTCGGACCGCGCCTGGGCAAGCGCGGGTTCTGGCTTGCTCAGGATGAATTTGAGTTTTGTGGCCGCTTGGTCAAAGTCGAAGGCGTTCCAGACAAACTCTTCGCCCAGCTTAGCCGAGTACTCGTCGCCGCCGCAGCCGATCGCCGGGCAGAGCGGCAGCACCCCAGCGCTGAACGCCTCGAGCATTGAGATGGGCAACCCCTCGTAGTCGCTGACGTTTGTGATGAAGTCCCACCCGCGCAAGACTGACGCGTAATCTTTGCCCGACTTGCGGCCGTGAAAAATCGTTCGGCCCCTTGGCAACTGCTTCTCGAGCCAGGGCTGTCTCGGGCCGTCACCGAGTAACTCGAATCGAAAGTCGATGCCGGCCGACTCGAGTGCCTTGAACAACGCTGGCAAACGCTCGACACGTTTTTGCTCCGTTTGCATCCGGCCGACCCAGCCAATCACCACCGTGCGCTTGGCTAAGGGCGGCCGCTCCGGCATCGCCGCCAAGCCATCGATCGGGTAGGAAATCAACTGGATGCGGTTGGCCTTGGCCAAGTCCGGCAGGCAGTCGGACACCATTTCGACCAGTGCGTTGCTCACGCAGAGCACGCCGTCGAGCAGGCCGCGCTGGGTTTCGAGGTGGTGCCGCAGTCCGGTCCAATCCGAGTGAAGCAGTCCGACCCGCCGCTTGGATGGCATGAGGTCGGCCAGGAATTGCAAACCCCACATGTTGTGACAAACTGCCACCGAGTTGGTGAAGCCGAGGGTGTGGTTTGCGAATTTGGCGCGCATCGAGTGGATTGAATGGCCGCCGCCGAAGCCAAGCCCGGTGATGTCGGGTTCATCGAAATCGTTCGACTCAAATGCGAACACGAAACCGGGTTCGTGGCCCCGCTTGGCGTCCGAGGTGTGATGCCGCTTGAGGATGGACTGCACGCCTCCCAAGGTTCGGTAATATGTGAAGAAATGTGAGAGGCGCATCACCGGGCCAAGTGTTTGGCTTGGCTTGCTGATGGTCGAGGCGCGGCGGAGATGAGTCAACCGAAACCGCCTGAAGCTACAAAAATAGAGGACAAAATTGAGCTTTAGAGCGAAATAGCACTCGGAAATTTTTTTAAAAAATGTAACGACAATGTATTGACAATGTATGTGCTAGGAGTATTTTTCGGTTAGCGGAGATGGAATTCGACTGGGTTAACATGCCGTTTGAGTGGGAAGGATTGGATCCGAAGGATGTAGAAGAATCTTTTGAGGATCCATTTTCCTGCAAGCTTTTGCCCGACTCACCGCGTTACGCCGGAGAGTCACGATATTTCAACCTTGGCATGGCCGCGTCAGGGTACGGGATTTTCAGCGTTTACAGAACCAACGGCAAACAGATTCGCGTTGTGATGGCTCGGGGTTTCACGGAGGATGAAACCTTTTTCTATCAGCGAAAAATGAACCAAAAGATTGGTTAAGCCATGAGACGGCGCATGAAACAAAACCGGAATGAACCAGATCAGCGATTGGGAAGAAGTGCCGCAGTTCGACAACGAAGCGGCGGAAGCCGCCTATTGGGCGAACACCTGCGTTGCACCCCGATTGATGGAGTTGGCGTTAGCGCAAAGCGGGGAGGGCATAGAGTCGGTTACCATCTCATTACGGATGGATCCCCGGATGTTGTCCAAAATCAAGCGATTGGCGCGTTCGCGTTACCTAGGCTACCAAAGCATGATCAAGCAGTGGTTGAGCGAGCGAATGGAACAGGAGACAAAAGATCAATGAAAGAAATGAGAAGGAAGAGCGGAGGCAGGCGCGGGTTTACGCTGATTGAGTTGTTGGTGGTCATTGTGATCATCGGCATCCTAGCATCTTTGGTGGTGGGGTTAAGCGGCACGGCTAGCCGCAAAATGCGCGAGTCACGCACCCGGGCGGAACTGACCGCAATCGGCACAGCCATAGAGTCGTATAAGGCCAAGTTTGGCCATTATCCACCAGACAATCCAAAAGACCCGGCGCTGAATTCGCTTTACTACGAGTTGACCGGCTGCCTGTTTGATGGGAAAACATTCAGCGATCCCATGGTTGGAATGCCCATGGAAGTACAGTCAATCAAGGAACACTTCGGGGTAGAGGGGTTCGTTAACACCGCCAGAACTGAGAGGGAGCTAAAAAAATTCTACGAACCGACTGCAAAGACCGTCAGACATATCAGCGAGGAACACGGTGACGACGATGAGGGTCATGGTCATGAAATGCATCATAGGGATGAAGTGCATATACTTTGCGCGCCAGTGCCGTGGCCGCTGAACCGGGATGACCACCCTGTTGTACATCATGGTAAAGTGGCTAGGGGGGTCAACCCGTGGCGCTATGTGACTGGCACGTCGGTCGTTCACAACATTGGCAAGTATGACCTGTGGGCTGAGATTGTTGTGGGGGACGAGGTATTGGTCATCAGCAACTGGCGTAAGGAAACGTTTTCCCGCGAGCAACTTTCTAGTTACTATAAGCAGAAGAAGCGTTAATTCTATTTCAGACAATAAAAGAGACATGAAAACGAAGACAAACAATTCTAACAATACAACGGCCAGACGAGGTTTCACGTTGGTTGAGTTACTTGTGGTGATCGGCATCATAGCGATCCTGGCGGGTATGATTTTACCGGCGTTGAGCAAGGCCAAGGACTCAGCCAAGAAAGCGCAGGCAAAGAGTGAGATGCAGAATATCTCCGGTGCAGTTCGTACCTACGAGGCAGAGTACAGTCGCTACCCTATCCCTACGCTGATAACCCAGCAGTTGAAAACACCAGACTACACTTTTGGCACCATGCATAAGACAGGTAGCTCAGCCAAGCTCCTGACCAATCCGAAGGGCGGAACATTGCCGAAAATTGCCACTCCGGGCCGAGTGCAGGTGAGCAACGCTGAGTTGGTGGCGATTCTCCGGGCGCAGGAACAATTCCGCAACGGCAGTTCGACATTAAATTCGCGCCACAAGATGAATCCCAAAAAGATCAGTTTTCTAAATGCCAAGGATGTTACTTCAACGACGCAGGGCGGAGTGGGTACGGACGGTGTGTTCCGTGATCCGTGGGGTAGTCCGTATATTGTCACAGTGGATGCAAACTACGACGGCAAAACGATTGATGCATTTTACGGCCAGAGTTCCGTATCCGCTATGGAAGGGAACGAAGGGTTGATGGGTTTGAGTCGTGTAAAAGGGGGCTATCAAGCCAACTCATCCGTGTTGGTTTGGTCCCTCGGCCCCGATGGGGACGCTGAGGCGGATACGAGTGCGATCGAGGGCAGTAATAAGGACAACATCTTGAGTTGGCAGTAAACCGGGAGTGTGCTTGGCCAGGGCATGAAAGAATTAAAAACCAACCGAAGAGTGCACGGCTCGCTTGCTCAAGGCGCGTTCACACTGCTTGAGTTGCTGGTGGTCATCGGGATTATCGCCGTACTCACCAGCATCACGCTGCCTGCGATGAAAGGGCTCGGACGCAGTGCTACCAACAATGGCGCAACGCGTCAGTTGGTGGAGGACTTGAGGTTTGCCCGGCAGGTCGCGCTTCGTAACCGCTCGACCGTTTACGTCGTTTTTACCCCAACTAACATCTGGGATATCATCAAAAATGTGGACAAGGAGAGGTTGCCGCCGCGAAAGAAGGATCCGCGATTGCTCTCGCTGACCAACATGTTGGAGAAGCAGTTCAGCGGCTATGCTGTCATGTCGATGCGCTCGGTTGGCGACCAGCCCGGGCAGAGTCACCCCAAATACCTCACGGAGTGGAAAAGACTGCCCGCTGGGATGCTCATCGCGCCCTACAAATTCATGGCGTGGCGCAAGGGGAAGAATGAGTACAGGCGAGGCGACGAATACACCGACGGCTTCCAGAAGGATCATTTTTTTGGTCACACGCCGCAAGAGCCGCTGATCCCGTTTCCGCTGGCAGACAGCAGCCCGGCGCGGCTGCCGCATGTGGCCTTCAATTCCCGAGGGCAACTGGTTAAGCGTAACGGTTTTGGCAAGCTCGTGCCGGCGGGTCGGAACGAAATCATCCCGTTTGTCGAGGGCAGTTTGTTTCATGACAGGGACCGTTTTGGCAACTACCGCTCTGGCCGGCCGGATCTGCTGGCCACTGGCGGATTTGATGACGAGGCGCGACTTATTGAAGTTTGGAATGACATGACATCTGCTGAGAAACAGGGGATGACTTGGGATCTGTTCAGACAAAAAAACCGATATCATTCCAAGATCGTGGTAAACCATATCACTGGTCGTGCCCGGGTGGAGGAGGCAGCGGCGGCGACGATCGATTAGAAATGAAACTGCGGAACAACAAAGCGGCATATCTCCAGGGCCGGGGCGGCTTCACAATGGTTGAGCTGGCGATCTGCCTTGGCATCATTGCTTTCGCATTGGTTGCCATCATTGGGGTGCTGCCGATTGGCATAAACGTGCAAAAGGACAATCGCGAGGAAACCATCATAAACCAGGACGGTATGTACTGGATGGAGGCGATCCGGAGCGGAGCCACAGGCATAAATGACCTAGCTGAACACATTGCGTTTATTGAGATACGAAATTCCAGCTCACAGGTCTATCGATGGGAGCCGGTGCCGGCTGAGGCGGGTCACTCTCATATTGAGTTGCCAAGAGGCGTGCAGGGGGCGGCGATTATAGGTTTGTTGAGCATGCCGGTGCATGCCGACTTGTTTGACCCGTTTACGGTCACGAACTGGCCGCAGGTGGACAACCAATCCGGTGAGTACAATATGATCCGGGCCAAGGTACGAGCGATTAGCGGTAGCGCGGTGGACAAGGGTGAAGGAGCAAAGGAGATGGCTTTTTCTTATCGCCTGACTTCTGAGGTGAGGCCGATCCGCACTTCAGGAGACTGGGGGGATCTCACCGGCCGGGTGTGGGACAACACCAGCGACAAAGTCGAACTTGATGCGAACCGGTTCAGCAAGCTGAATTTTTACGAAATCAAGCTGACCTTTCATTGGCCGGAATACAGATTTGGTGACGAGGAACGGCCGGGGCCGAATAAAAAGGTTTTTCGCACAGTTGTTGCCGGGCGACTGGTTAACCGCAACCTGAACCTGATTAACTCACTGGACATGGCGACAGGCCAGTTTCAGGAGGATGTCACTTCGCCGTTTTTCTTTTTTGAGCCGAACAAATTCAGCGTTCCCAAGGTCGCCCGAGGTCAATGAACAGTAGACACGACAACGCCCGCTTGTGGGCAAGCCGAATCCGGGCCTTCACCATCCTGGAGTTGCTGGTGGCCGTGTCGGTCATGACGCTTGTTATCTACGTGCTTTATGCGTTGTTCAACCAGACGCAGATGGCTCTGCGCAAGAACGCTTCCCAGGTGGACGTGAACGAGGGCGGGCGCGCTGCGATGGAGATGATTGTCCGCGAGCTGTCTCAAATGGAGGTCAGCGGTTACCCTGCCATTTCTATCACCAACAATAAGCAGGTGCTCACCTACTCCGGTAGTACGAGTTTCTTTTCACGTGTCACGCCGGGTGAAAGCGTTGCGTTGCGACTGGCTTACCAGTCCGATGCCATGCCACCGGTGGAAGATGCCTGGGCTATCGATCAGGGTTTTCGGACGAACATCCTGCAGGATTTCACATTCACCAGCAGCGCCGATTCCGGGTTCCATGTCACCAGTTACCGGGTGATCGATGTGGACAGTGGCGTCGGCACGCTCGCCAGGTACCGCACCAACGGCACGCTGCGAGTCACCGCGCCTGGCCAAGCGCTGCTCAACAAGACCGAGATTTTCAACCGTTCTTATTTCGAGCCGGTCGCCAACGCTTCCGCCGAAGCGTTTGAGCCGATCACCGACGGGGTTATCCATCTAAGAATCACGCCGTACGACCAGTTGGGGCGTCGGCTTGGCCACGACAGAATGTTCTACGATCCGCTTGGCCTGAACCTAGAGCGGCGCGGCGCGGCTGGCCAAGCGCTGTTCATGGTGAACACCAACCGGCCCGTGGACGGGATGCTGACTCAGGATAGCTACGCCCAGAGCCAAGCGCAGTTTTACGGGGCGTTGCCCAGTTATTTCGACGTGGAAATGGCGGTGATTGCACCCCGGGTGCTCAAGCAGGTTCGGTCACTGCCACCGGATCCGAAGTTGCGGGCCAACTTCCTTGGTCGGCAGATTGGCAAGGTGACCCTGTTCCGGCAGAGGGTTCCCATCAGAGACACGAAGTGAATCGTTTCAGGACACAACAAGGCGCGGCGCTGGTCATCACCCTGATCATGCTGGGGATGGTGACGGCCATGACGGTGGTGTTCCTCGGCATCAGCAGCCGGGAGCGCGCCTCGGTGACGGTGGTGTCCGACCAGATCAGCGCCAAGCTCATGGCCGAGAGCGCCGCCGCCAGCGCGTTGGCGAAAGTGGTCGGCCGGATGGTGGCCACGCAGGATCCGCTGGTCTACGACTTCTCGGTCTCGACAAACTATCACAACCGTTTTGGGTTCGTGCCCGGCCAAGTCTCGCCGACGAATGTAAGCTACGTATACCAGAACGGCCGGTCGCTCACCCCGGACGACTTGCTGATCAACTTGGCCAACCTGCACGAACTTGCGCGGCCGCCGGTGTTTGTGGACACCAACGCGCTTGGCTGGCGGCCCAGGAACTACAATGCAATTGAGGACTTCCGTTTTTACCTCGACCTGAACCGCAACCGTGCCTACGAGCCGACCGGGTTGCAGGTCGTAACCAACTTGCAGGGTCGCCCGGTAGTGGCTCCCGATGGCCGGTTTGCCACCGATTACTTTGTCGGCGACCCAGAGTGGATCGGTCAGTTGGAAAGCCCCGCCTTCGCGCACGGTCCCACCAACCGCTTCATCGGGCGTTTCGCCTACATGATCCTTCCGACCGGCCGCTCGCTGGACATCAACCACATTCACAATCAGGCGCGCGATCCGATGAACCCGAGGCTCGACAACCCCAGAGGCGGGCGCAACGAGTACCTCTATATGCGTAACCAGGGGGTTGGCTCATGGGAGCTGAATATGGCTGGGTTCCTACACCAATTAAACCCCATTCAGTGGAGGTACTTCTATGACTTGAATTCGCGCCCAATCAATGCCAAGGGATTGGATTTGCCGAGATTCGACGGCTTAGCCTTCTCGGATGCTCGGGACATCATGATGCATCGCTATTATGGATCCCGGCGCAATCTCTCCGGAATGATCCCCGCGCTTGGCCTGCCTCCAAGCGAGGCCCCAAGGTTTGGCGACAACATGGTGGACGATTACTCGGACGGTCCACTGGTTCTGAACAGCACTCCGACGCTGGATAACGAGAATGGGCTGCGTGTTGACTCGACTATTGCCCCTTGGCCAGGCGCTGAGAATCCGCGCCGCTTCACAGATGTACAGCAGTTGCTGACCTTTCAGCCCTATGCCGAGCAACCTCAGCAGGCGAACAACTTCGTGTCGCGCCTGCGTCAGGCAATGAACGTCCAGCCCAAGTCGATGAACACGCGTAAGCGGCTTGATTCCTACGAACGCCGCACCTACTACCGGCTGTTGAGCCAGATGGGTGTGGACTCCGAGCCGGCGTTGCGTGGTAAGTTGAACATTAATTATGCCAATGACTGGTTCACGGGGCACAACACGCAGACCAACTGGACCGCTGACGAGTTCATCAACAGGGCCGCCCACGCGATGCTTAGGGCTAGCGTGGTTTCGCAAAGCGCAACCGATCCAGCCACCGGGAACACCGTCACCGGATATTTCATCGGCGGCAAGGTGGTAAATCCCGACATCGGCATCGCCGGGTTGCAGCATCCGTTGTTCCCGGTTCCTCAAAACCAGGCAGTGTTCAACCCGACCAACGGCGTATCGAGCGGCATCCAGCTTTTCCCGGCCAACGCCTACACGCCGGAGGTGCACCGGTTGCTGCAGGTTGCGGCGAATATTTACGACGCGACCACCAATCAACTGGTTTATCCCAACCCGCCGACGGTCATGCGGCCGGTGTTCCGCAAGTACGCCAACCCGGGCGGTGGCTCCGGTCTGTTCATCTCCCGTTACACGGAGGTGACCAATGACTGGCAGAGGATACGCCGGCAGAGCTTCATGAAGCTCGCCGATGTGGTGCTCAGACCTCAGTTTCAGTTCGACACCGATCTACACATCAACATTCACGGCGTGCCGTGGATCGTCGGCGTGAAGAAGGGCCTGCCCAACTTCAACGAATACTCGGTGGAATCGATCGTGCAGGTGTCGCGCCGGCTTGAGGTTAACAAGGGTGGCGATGATTTTATTCTCCCTGCGTTTAGCCGCAACTGGCGGACGAACCAGATGTACACCCTTGGCATCACCAACGTGTTTGGCATCGAGGGCTGGAACTCCTATACGAACGACTACCCTCGCCGGCTTGCCATGGACATTCGGCATCAATACCAGATTGGGCTGTGGGACCACAGTGTCACGAATAAGTCAGGCGTCGCGTTGCCAAGGTTGCTGACGAACCTGGTCTCCGCCCCGTTTAACAAATTTACCAGGCTGCAAAACAAATGGCGCGGTCTCGAATTCAAGGTGCCGTTGAATGCGGCGGCGACCACTATCACCAACTCAATCTACAGCACCGACCTCAAGCGCTTCTTCCCGGCCAACCGCGCCTTCACCAACGTGTTCGAAGCAGGGTTCGCCGTGCCGGACTGGAAGCTGCACATCACCAACCGTGTCCAGTATTTCCTCGTCGATCTCGAATTGAACCGAGTGGTGGACGCGGTGAACCTCGATAATCTAGTCACCTCGATGGATATCACGCAGTTGACCACCGGCCAGACAGGTGCCGCGTCGAGCTTGTTCGGCAGTGGCAATCTGTCCGAGGGAGCTTTTTGGGAAACCAACCGGGTGAACTCCAGCGAGGGCAACCGTAGCCCGACCTTTGGCGTTATGAACCAGATTCAGGTGGCCCGTGGCCAAAAACCGGTGAGCACGGCGTTCTGGCGCAGCTACAACAGCGACCCCTATGCCGGCCGGAACAAGGAGAAGGCCATTCAGGATTTCGACGACTTTCTGCGTGGTCGGAACCGTCCACGCCGCCCGTCCGACATGATTCGCAAGCAGGCGCCTTTCACTCCGACCCGTAAGATTTATAAGCGCGCCTCGTGGCAGGCTAACGACCCGCTCGTACACTACACGGTCAACGACCTGACCGACCCGATCATCACCGACCGGTTCAGCACCAACAACGTGGTTTATCTGCGGCCGCCTAACACACCGCTTCCCGGGAGCAACCTTGGGCTGATCAACGAGCGGTACCGTCCGTGGGGCGGGGGAGGGCAGTTGACCGATGTCAACGCCTACAACTTTTACGCCAAGGATCCGCTCATTGTGAACAGTGACGCGTGGCAATTCCCTGATAACAAATTCCCCGGCATCGGCTGGCTGGGGCGGGTGCACCGCGGTAC
>Ga0115011_10003123_pt1 | contig 11306 bp, 6 predicted proteins | sample TroAtlMetagenome_2_FD_88705 | JGI IMG/M metagenome (GOLD analysis project Ga0115011, IMG submission 88705) | Marine eukaryotic phytoplankton communities from Atlantic Ocean - Tropical Atlantic ANT8 Metagenome | ecosystem: Environmental > Aquatic > Marine > Oceanic | place: Tropical Atlantic... | reverse complement strand
CGCGAGGTCGAAGCCGACCAGTGAGTCTCGCCAATTGACTGCAAATGCGGCTGTTTCTCTCGCGGAGTCGAGGCCATAGGATCGGCTGACAATGGCGATGAGGCCGACAATGACATTCGTCGCCTCTTCGCCTTTTCGGATTCCTCGAATAAGCGCATCCATCATTGTATCCCAATCGAGAGATGCCGGGCGAGCCATGAAATCGGGGCTAAAACGAAGTTCTACCAGCCGAATTCCATCGGAAGCAGCATCTTGCACTGCTTCGAACGCGATCCGTTCAACAGCCTCTTCATTCATGAAGGAACGCTGAAAAATATCAAACGCATCTAGCACTGCTTGGAGGCTTTCCATGGGTTCTAGAACTTGAGCAAAAGGAGCTAGGTCTTTCACATTCCGTGCGGGAAGCTCATGTCCATGTAGAGAGGCTAGTTCGAGAATGGTCTCGAGCCTCAGAGCTCCTTCCAAATGACGGTGTAGCTCAATCTTTGGATAGCCTTGATAGTCCACAGATCCTCCTTTACTTGTCATATCATGGAGACTTGCGCCTAGATAGGGGGCGATCTAACGTCCGTTTTACGGCAACAGAGCTTTTCTAACCGAGGGTCCTTGCGTGGTAACGAAGACTGAAATTCTACGGAGTGATAATTTTACTCCTCCAAGTCGTACCCCTTGGGGGGGCACGAAGATTATCAGTCACTATAAAAAGAGCCTTCTACCTACCGAGTCTATGCGTTGTGTGGGTGAAAGCTGGGAAGTGTCGGTAGAACCTAGTTTTCCTAGTCGTCTTCTTGAATCCAACGAGCTTTTAAGCGCTGCGATTTCAAGAGATCCCGAGGGTTGGCTTGGCGAGGAGATTGCCAGTCGTTATGGAGGCCAAACGCCGTTGTTGGTGAAGCTGTTGGACGCTGCCGACAATTTGTCTGTTCAGGTGCATCCCCAGCATGGAGATCCTCACCTCGAACCCGGTGAATCTGGAAAACCCGAAGGCTGGATTATTCTAGAGGCGCAAGACGGTGCGGGTCTTTATTTAGGTTTTCGTCCCGGTGTGAATCGCGAAGATGTGAAGCGATGCATTCAGTCACAGGGACCTCTTGAGTCCTTGATGAACTTTGTCGAAGTATCTCCTGGTGATGCGTTCTATATCGATGCGGGAACACCTCATGCGATCGGTCGAGGTGTCACGCTACTTGAACCCCAGTACGTCGAACCTGGTTCACGGGGTGTCACTTATCGGTTTTGGGATTGGAATCGTCGGTATACCAAGGATGGAACGTTGGATCCCAAGGGCCAGCCGCGCCCATTGCATCTGGAGAGATCTCTGCATGTTGCACAATATCAGAGACAGGATGCTCCATCTCTTGTTGAACAGGCGCGTTTTGACCCGCGACCCCTTGCTCAGGAAGAGTGGGAATTCGATAGGACGGTCATCTTGGAATGTCCCAGCTTCGTGACGGAATCTTGGCGAGGAACAGGGCAGAGAACCTTTGAACCGTTCGGAACCCTGCTGACACTGACCTGTACACGCGGTCGGGCTCGTCTCGAGGGGGAACGAACGTCTGTTAATCTGTGTCAGGGCCAAAGCGCAGTGGTACCTGCTGCAGAGGGTGAATTCACGCTCTACTTGTACCGCGGAGACATTTTAACCTGTCGCTCAGCGACTTAGTCGTCGATTGAACGAGCGTTGTGCCCTGTGTAGATCTGGCGAGGTCGGTGGATTCGTGTCGTTTGATCGTCTCGGATCTCTTTCCAGTTGGCAATCCAGCCGGGGAGACGTCCTAGAGCGAACATGACTGTGAACATGTCTGTTGGGATCCCCATCGCGCGGTAGATGATGCCACTGTAGAAGTCGACATTCGGGTATAGACGTCGCTTGACGAAGAATTCGTCGTTGAGAGCGACTTCTTCCAAGTTCTTGGCGATATCGAGAAGAGGATCGCTGACGCCTAGTTCTTCCAATACCTCGTCTGCAGCAGCCTTTAGGATACGTGCACGGGGATCGAAGTTCTTGTAGACGCGGTGACCGAACCCCATGAGTTTGAACCCAGAGTTCTTGTCTTTCGCCATTTCGACGTACTTTTTGTAGTCGTATCCGTCGTTGGCGATCATCTCGAGCATCTCGATGACTTTCTGGTTTGCTCCTCCATGTAGGGGACCCCAGAGAGCGCAGATTCCTGCAGCAAGCGAGGCGTAGATGTTTGCCCCACTGGAGCCCACCATTCGTACAGTAGATGTCGAGCAGTTCTGCTCGTGGTCGGCATGTAGGATGAGGAGCATGTTGAGGGCTTTCTCCAGAACTGGAGACACCTCATATGGCTCGGCGGGCACTGCAAACATCATTCGAAGGAAGTTCCCTGTGTAGGACAGGGAGTTTTGCGGATAGATGAACGGTTGGCCGATGGACTTCTTGTAGGCAAATGCCGCGATGGTTGCGGCCTTGCTTAAGAGTCGAACGATGTTGAGATCAACATTCTTGTTCGATTCGGGGTAGTACGTCGACATGCTGACGATCATCGAGGACAGAATCGCCATTGGATGTGCACCCGCGGCGTAGCCCTCGAAGAATTTCTTCATGTCTTCGTGGATCAGCGAGTGGTAGACGAGATTTTCTCTAAAGGAGTGATGCTGCTCTTCGTTAGGAAGGTCACCATAGATCAGAAGGTAAGCCACATCGGGGAACTCAAGCTTGGCTGCGAGTTCTTCGATTGAATAGCCTCGGTATCGCAGAATACCTTGTTCACCATTGATAAAGGTGATGCCGCTCTGGCATGAGCCGGTATTGCCGTAACCTGGGTCAAGTGTAATCAGGCCTGATGTAGCCCTCATCTTTGTCACGTCGATTCCGACTTCGCCCTCGGACCCTTCAATGAGGGGAAGTTCCAGTTCTTTGCCGTTCGCGCTAATTTTTGCGGTTCCCATCACTCTCTCCACTTTTGAAACGCGCTAAACGAGATCGTTCTCGGTCGGACTTTAAGTCTCGATTCCAGCGCTGCCGCGAAGATCTACCAAGGAATGCCGAAGCAAACAAGAAGCTAGATCGGCATTTTAAGGAAGTTTTGTGTCAACTGTCACCCGACCCGTGTTTCAAAAGACACACATTATAAAAGCACGACATCCCAAGGTGTTGAAAATAAAGGGTTTATCTCTTGGCACGTGGCTTGCTCTATTAGATGACATCACAATGGAGATGGTCGATGAAGATTAGCAAGGTTGTTACGTTTTTGTGTTTTGCTTGGATCCCGGTGCTCGTAGTTTTTACGGTTGGAGCCGAATCAAGCGCTCGCGGTGCCTATGATAGTGAAGCGGATGAGATCGCTCTCAACAGTGCCCTAGAGCACCGCTTTTCGCCGACACGATATGATTACCCGTCAGGTCTTTTGGGGACCAATGTCTCCCTTGTGTATGGGGCTTATCAGGGTGACGTAGCTGCTCAAACGAAAGGTGAGGCGATCGGCCGTCACGAGATCATTGTGACGGCACATGATCAGGGAGATCTGAACAAGGATGGTTTGGAGGAAGCGATCTTGTTGGTTGAAGAGAGTCTCTGCACGGGATCGAACTGCAAAGTGGTACGGCATCTCGATGTTTGGACCCACCGTTCGGGAGACATCGTACGCATGAGTCGGATACCTGTATCGGCCGAGTTAGAACTAGAAAGCGTAGGAATTCAGATTCGAGGATCCGAGATCTTACTTACCATGGTCGATCTCGATGCAGAGGGCGACCTTAGAGAGGTTTCCGAACGCTGGCGTTTAGCGAGGGAAATTCCAACTCTAGTTGAGACGCGAATCGGAGATCACGTCGGTGATGAAGAGGGGGGCTGCTAGAGGTTACTCGGGAATACCGACCCCAACGTTCATCTTTTTACGTAGCTCAGTGTAGCGCTCACTGAGTGCGTATCCGACCGTAGCCTGCATTTTCTCAGTGCTGGTAAGCGTCGATAGCTCAGGTGACTCGTTCATGATTGATTTGCCAACCATGAGTATGTCTCCTACAGAAACGAGGGCTGCGAAGGTGGATGTGAGTTCGACACCACGGCGCCATTTTTCCACCGTATGGGTTCGAAACGTCTTTTCGACCTCTTTGATGGCAACTGCCAGTTCTTCTTTAACGTTTGGCTTGAGTTGCTGCTTCAGGATAAGGGCAGCCTCTTGTATGAAATGGACAGCCTGGGCTGCTTGATCGGATGGAAGGCTTTGATGCACCCGCACAGCGAAGTCAGGATTTACCGCACACCCTGCGGCCATATATAGCCCCTGCAGCGCATATACGTCGAAGTAGCGTGCGAGGCGATGTTCGGTGCGTAGGTACGTCATCTGACGTGCCATCTGGTACGCAACGACCTTCTCTTGAGTTTCCTTAGAAAAGGCAGCTGACACGGTCAGGGCTTCTTCAGCTGTTTGCGCAGCCGCCACAGAGGTTTCACCATTTAAGTAAAGCGAGGGCGGTTGTAGACCTAAAAGCTTGGCTGTTGATTCTGCGACAGCTGCCACGATGGGGTTCGATGCTTTGGTCAACTCTTGCTTCTTTCCAAGTCCCAATGCTTTCGCATTCTTGGGAAAGAAGTTGGCTAGGATGGTCGGACATATGAGTCGAAAGACTTCGGTAAGATTCGTGTCTTGTTCACGGGCGCGTAGGTGTTCGGGCCAAGCGGCCGAGTCGAACTGAAAAGACGTGTCGATAGGCTTGGGACTTAGATGTTTCTCATAGAGGCGTTTTTCGGCGTCCATTGCATTACCGAAAAGGGTAAGTAGTCCGGCTATTCGCCAGGAGCCGTCTAGATTTCCTTGGCTTGCCCAAATAGCCGAGAGGCTGTGATAGCCAGTAAAGTTCTTTGGGTAATGCGAGATGAGCATTCGATAATGATGTTGGGCTCGTTCGAGGCATTCTGGAGTTCGTACGCACAGGCGTGCGACTTTCTCTCTCGTCGCTTCATGATTTGCATGGTGGAGGAGAGCTTGTTCGAAGGCTTGGATTGCCTTGGGTCTATCTTTGAACTCTTGGTGATAAAGCTCACCTAGGTTGCGATAGAGCATGAAGAGGACTTTTTTATCCTTAACCGACTCACTTTCGTTCTCGAGCCGTTTGATCATGCGCTGATAGGCCGCTTCGAGTGTCTGGATGTCGCCTGTTTGATTCAGCAATCCGACTAAGGCTTCAAAGGCCTCTAGTTTCGAACTGTCTTGATCCAGTATGTTTTCGAATAAGCGGGTAGCCCTATCGAGGTCTTGGAGACTATCTCGAACGATAGTTGCCATGCTCATCAGCCATTTAGATTTTTTCTCGGCTGCCTCTTCCGAGTCAGCCAGTTGCTGGAGGTAAGCTAGCGCTTCCTCATACTTTTGTTGGCTTAACTGAATCTGAACAAGGCTCAGAAGCGGTGCTTTCGAGAAGGTTCCTAATGCTAGGGCTTCTTGATAGGCCTTGATTGCCGCTTCCGGTTGTCCGAGACCTTGGTGGTATGCATCCCCGATGATCAATTTGTCGTGGAAGCGTTCAATATCTTGGGTTCGTTTTGAAAGAAGTTGTTCCGTGTAGGAGATAACGCCTTCCCAGTTCTCGCTCGTTGCGTGAACCTGGACCATGCGTTCAAGTTCCTCAAGCTCCTCAAGAGACGAGTCGTCCATCTGTGCGATGTAGTCCATCGCTAGTGCTGTTTGACCAAGTTTAGCAGCGCATTCGCCGAGACGAATTTTCACTTGTCTCATTTTCTTTGGGGAAACGACGTCTTCGCCGCCATCGAGCACTTGCTGATACAATTCTTGTGCTCGATTGTGGTTCTCGCTTTTGAAATAGAGATCGGCCAATCGTACAAGGTCGCTGATTTCAAGTGGGGCGATTTGTAGGGCCGCCTCGTAGGTGTCTTTGGCGCGTTCTTCGCTGAATGTTTCACATGAGCAGCGGCCAATCGCGACAAGAACTTCGCCTTTCAGGCTAAGGTCATCGTCGGGACCAAAGCCTCGTAGTGCGCGTTCGAGAAGGGGCGTTGCCTCGACCCATGCTCCTTTCGATACGAAGTCATTTCCAAGGGCGAGTAAGGCTTCCCGACAGTCAGGATCGATTTGAAGAGTTTGCTCGTAAAGCTCCATGGCTTCAGAGCGATTCTTGAGCTTCTCTAATTTCAGTTGAGCCATGGCAAGACGCGCATCTATTTCTTGCGTCTCTCCCCCTGAAAGATGGAGTTTTAGCTCATAGACCTTGGCGGCCAAATCGTATTGTTCTGTGGCGTTTAAGGCCGCGAGCAATCCGTCGATTGCAGGCAGGTGGTCTTTCTTAACTCGCAGGGCGCGTTCGTAGTATGCGATTGCTGCCGTAGGATCTTTTTGTTGATTTATCTGCACCTGTGCAGCTTCAACAAGCAAATCCAATTTAGAGTCTGTATCAGTCTTTGCTTCTGCACGTTTTGCGAGCAGATCACTTAAGGTCGTCCAGTCTTCTTGTTGCCTAGCCTGTTCTTCAAGTGCCTTGAAGGCCTGCGTATCATCAGGGTTCTCTTCAAGGATTTGCTCTAAGAGTCGGTTCTTCTCGGCGGGGTCTCCATCAAGGTTCTCGGCGACTTCTGCAGCTTTCTTTAACCAGCTCGTCTTGGTGTCGTCTTGTGCAGCCTTGGCACGGCCTTCATAGAGCGTCTTGAGATCTTCCCATCGCTCGTTGCTCCGGTAGGAGTCTTCGACATGGGTGAAGGCTTCGCTATCTTCAGGAGCCAGAGTTAAGATGAGCTCGTGGGTTACCAGGGCCTGTTCCGGTCGTCCAAGTGCTTCTTTTTCAATCAAAGCACGTTGGCGGTACAACTCGATTTGTTCGGACGGCTCTTGGGTTAAGCTGCACAGGCGATCATAGGTACCGACGAGCTTTTCCCACTCTTCTACTTCGGCGTAGAGGGCCGTGAGGTTTTCTAGTGTGTCGCGAGACTCGTGACTCGTGTCGACCAGTAACTCTAGAACTTCTGCGGCCTGAGCAAATTGCTCGGACTCTTCGTAGAGTTCGGCGAGAACTCGGCGTAGCATCGTCGCTTGGTCTCGATCGCCTAGCTTGTCTTCAAAGAGGTCCGCCGCCGTTCTGATTGCGTTAGCGCGTTCCTCATCGTTAGGTGCCTGTTCGGCAAGATCGATCAAGCCGAGTGCAGCCTCGTCAAATCGTCCCTCTGCTGTCGCTTTTTCAATGCTATCGCGCAGGACGCTCAGATTGTCTTCGTTTGTGGACATGTTCCAAGCTGAAGCCGTTGAGTGGCAGGAGGGCATCGCACTGCCCATCGCTTACACAACGTTGTCCCTGTTGTGGCGATGAATTGCAAGAGGCAAAGGTAGGTGAGCGTCACTCACTTGGGGTTGAACCCGCTTACATTAGCGCTGACCGTATTCCCAAAAGAAGCGATCGAAGATCTCTTTATGGCGGTTGATACCTTTAGGAGCGCCGACTTCCAGAGCGATGGGCAGGGTGAAATTGAGCGCTTCTTTGGGAAGGCAATTCTCATCGTCGCATGCTTGGAAGTTGAGTTCGAAAGGGAGCTTATATCGATCTTCAGGAATGCCTGCAGTCGATTTGAGGGTCGCGCAAATCCACAGGTCGTCCGAGTGAACGATTTGAGCTTCGCCTCCAATCGTTCTTTTTTCAGGGGGAGAGGCCTCTAGGCTTTCTAGTTTGAACGATGAATCGTCTGTGAGCTTAAGTGAGGTCGGAAAAGAGGCTTCAGCCGTTCCCTCGACAGCAGGAAGGTGGAACTGTGGCTCGATGACGATTCGAAGTGCCACATGCACATTCTGGTCAGGACGGGTGGCCCGTGTGGAGATATAAGCACTTAGCCGAATTGGCTCAACAGCGAGCTGAATATCTCCTCGCGGGAACGTTTCTTGTTCGGTTTCTGTTCGGGAACGCTCAATCTCACGAAGTTGGAAGAGCCCTTCGAGCAGGCTTTCGGTTCCTCGGGGATTTGTCTCCATTAGCTCTCCGAAGTGATTCAGGGTGGACTCGGCAATGCGCATGTATTTTTTGTTGCGCTCGAGGCGAGCCAGTCGAAGGAGAACCGAGGTTGCAACACCATTTCCTGAAGGCGTCGCGCTATCGAGTGGATCTTTGATGCGCTTGAGAAGCTCTTCATGGTCGTGAGGGGTGAAGTAAAAACCGTCTTCCTCTGAGTAGAAGCGTTCTATCATCCAATCGGTGAGACGACGCGAGCTTTCAAGCCAGCGTTTGGCCAGAGTTGCTTCATGAAGATCGAGCATTCCTTTAGCAACGAATGCGTAGTCGTCGAGATAAGCGTTCGTGTATGCTTTTCCTGAATGGAAGACAGCGTGGAATTTGTCTGCGTCAATGAGCTTTCGTGTGACAAAGGATGCTGTTAGTCGTGCCGACTCAATAAATCCTTCTATCTCGAGAGCGGCTCCTACTTTGGCCAGCGCGCTGATGACCAGGCCATTCCAAGCGGTTAAAACCTTCGTGTCGATCGTTGGTTTGAATCGGTCAGAACGGACTTCGAGGAGTCTTTTGTTCATTGCTAGAATACGGGGGATGAAGCGATTGGGATCTTCGTTTCGAAACGACGCTTCGTCTTCGAGGCTTCGTTCTAGGCGCAGAATATTACTTGGTTGGGCTTTGCCGTTTGCCTGGTCATGCCAGTTTCCACCCTCTTTGACGCCGTACATTTCGCAATAGAGTTCTCCATCTTTTGGACCCAGTAAGTTGAGGATCTCCGACTTTTTCCAGACGTAGAATTCTCCTTCTTCATACTCACTGTCGGCTTCAACCGCACTTTGAAACCCATCATCTTCATCCTTGAGTTCGCGCAGCATCCACTGGACGACGTTTCGGGCGATGCGTGCGTGGTGAGGTTCCTTTCCTAACCGGTATGCGTCGGCGTAGATCCCTGCGAGTTGAGCATTATCGGAAAGGAGTTTTTCAAAACGGGGAACAGACCATTTTTCATCTGTTGCGTATCGATGAAATCCGCCACCAACTTGGTCGTAGATTCCACCGATTGCCATCGCATCAAGTGTTGTCTTCAGGGCCGTCCACGCTCGACCACCAGTCGGTATGAATTCGTCTTCAGAATTTTCCTCTTCTCCGCGCTCCTCCATCTCCGCCTCGTGTTGGGCTATTTCGGCGGCGAATTCACGTTTGGCTTCCGTGAGCAGTAGCTGGAGCGATGCATGTGGAGGGAATTTTGGTCGTCCACTGCTAAACCCTCCGTGTTGGCGGTCAAGGCTTTGATCGATTCTGTCGTGCCATCGTTCGAGTAAATCGGGAGCCGGCTTACCTTGGCCGGTCATTGTTGTGTTGAGGTGATTATCGATGGCTTCAACGACCCGAGTGGCTTGTTCTGATGCGGCTTCTCGGCGGCTTTCCCAGAAAGTGGCAAGTCGGTCCAGGAGTGTCGTCAAACCAGGTCGATTGCCGCCTTCGCTTTGCGCGTCTTCGCGATGGAAAAATGTGCCAGCGAAAAAGGGTTCGCCCTCGGGTGTTAACCACAGAGAATTTGGCCATCCCGTACGTTGGGTCAGGACTTGGGTGGCCAAAGCATAGATGCGATCGAGGTCAGGCCGTTCATCACGGTCCGCCTTGATAGCGATGTATCGGGCATTGAGAAGCTTAGCGACCTCGGGATGTTCAAAACATTCTTTTTCCATCACACGGTCCCAATGGCCCGTGAAGCATCCGATGGATAAGAAAATGGGTTTTTCCTCTTCTTTTGCCAGCGCCAACGCTTCTTTTCCCCAGGGATACCAGTTGATCCGTGCGTGGGCAGACCGCTGCAACAATGGACTTTTTTCAAAGACCAAACGGTTGAATTTATCGCCGCCATCCTTGGGCAACTTGGCGATCTCTTCAGGGCCTGGAAGGGGCTCGCGCATGTCGTTCTTACACCTCTACTTCTATTGTACTCCACTACTTGGGTTAAACGAAGTAAGCTGTCATTGTGTGATTATGGGAGGCTCCAATCGACGTCCATCATCTCAATTGTGCCACTTTGTGCCCTCCTCTGGGTCGCTGGATGACCGGCAATCGAGGTGGAGACTTCGCTGGCAAACTTGTTTGTCACTGTCTCTTGGTCGAAACGTCCGATGGATTGATGCTCGTGGATACGGGACTTGGTCATGAGGATGTTGCCAATCCAGCGCGTCGATTGGGACGGATAAACCGGCGGGTTTTGGGGGCTGTTCTCGATTCCAACGAGACGGCTCTAGCTCATGTGAAGCGACTTGGGTTTAAGCCTCAGGATGTTCGGCACATTGTGGTGACACATTTGGACATGGACCACGCAGGAGGCCTCTCCGATTTTCCAGACGCGACGCTGCACATATATCGTCCAGAAGCTCGTCTCATACAGGAACCTTTGCGGGGTCGGGATCGCTCACGCTACCGGGCTGTGCAGTGGGCTCATAATCCGAACATGGAGGTTTACGATCTCCAAGGTGAGACGTTCTTTGGTTTTGAGGCTGTACGACAGCTTCGTGGCCTTCCGCCAGAGGTCCTTTTGGTGCCTCTAGCCGGACATTCCGAAGGACATTGTGGCGTTGCAATAGCGCAGAGAGATGGATGGCTTTTTCATGCAGGGGACGCTTACGTTCACCGAAATACTTTGAAAGAGCCACCGTTGCAGGCGCCCATTTACGAGAAGGTGATCGACCGTTTCAATGGCTGGAATCAAACTCAGACCGACATGAACCGACGGCGTCTTCGGGAGTTAGCTAACGATCCGGAGGCTAACGTTCAGATCTTTTGCTCGCATGATCCCCACGAGTTTTTAGCGTGCTGCGGGTCTTAATCCAGGGTGCTACTTTCCACGTCGCTTGATGAGCTCTCGACGTAGCTGGTGCTTATCGTTGAAGAGCTTCTTGAAGACAAATAGGCTCAATAGTACGCAGCCGATGGCATTGGATGCTGCCAGCATAAACATGACAACGAGCTGGTACTTCACAGCTTCCATGGGGTCGGCTCCGGCCAAGATCTGGCCGGTCATTACCCCTGGAAGCGATACAATTCCGACAATCATCATCGCGTTGATGATGGGAATCATACCTCGTCGGGTCGCATGGCGCATCGGCTCGGAGACAGCTTCCCTTGCGGTGGCCCCGAAGCTAAGTGCCAATTCAACCTCATTTGCGCGCTCCGACAAACGTTCAAGTAAGCTGTCTAGGCATAGACTTATGCCGGTGAGTGAGTTTCCGAGAACCATTCCCATCAAGGGGATGATGTATTGAGGGTCGTGCCAGGGATCGACTCCGATGACGACACCAGTGACTGTAAATGTTGTTAGAGTACCGGTTATAAAGAGCGTCAGAATCGCGCGACCGTGTACACCAACGAAGCCT
>Ga0115011_10003122_pt1 | contig 11311 bp, 9 predicted proteins | sample TroAtlMetagenome_2_FD_88705 | JGI IMG/M metagenome (GOLD analysis project Ga0115011, IMG submission 88705) | Marine eukaryotic phytoplankton communities from Atlantic Ocean - Tropical Atlantic ANT8 Metagenome | ecosystem: Environmental > Aquatic > Marine > Oceanic | place: Tropical Atlantic... | reverse complement strand
AGTTCACCAAGACCTACTAAAGCAGCCGCATGCACATCTTCAACTGAAAGTTTCCCCCAGACTGGATATAAATGAACTAACCAATCAAACAGGTTGCAACCAACTGCCTGACCTCTAGTCATCCATTGGTAAAGATGATGATGGGTGTTTATCAGACCAGGAGTTGCTATATCTCCTTCACAAAGAAGCACCCGGTCTCCGTCTTTTGGTTCGACGGAACCGACTTGTTTTATGACACCATTTTCTAAGGCAATGTCACCTGGATATCTAAGTCCTCTGATAACCAAACGTTGACTCATGGTGACCAGCCGCTAAAAGTATCAATCATTAACCTGACATCAGGACCTAGTGGGTAGAGAATCGGACATGTGCATCCATCTTTCGTATATTGAGCTACTTTTTCTCTCACTTCATCAGGAGTTCCAGCAGCACAAATCATCTGAACTACTTCATCAGGAACTAACTTTGACGCTGCTTCTACCTGTTCATGCGTTGCTGGCCATGTTAGAACTTGACCAATCTCATCCAAAAGCTCTTCAGGGACTCCAGAAGCTTTCATAATGTGGGGCTGCTGGCCTAAATATTGAGTTACCATCAGTCGTGCCCCATCTAAGGCTTCTTTTCGATCTTCAGCTAGAGAACAAACAACAAGTTGAGGGCGATCAATTTCATCAATACTGCGACCAGCTTTTGACGCCCCTATCTCTAGGTGCTCCATAGCCCTTTTGTTGTATTCGGGTGAGACTAAATAATTTAGAACGACACCATCTGCTATCTCGCCAGTTAACTCCATCATTTTCATTCCAGTTGCACCTATGTATATTGGCACCTCTTTTGGTCGTCTTTCCTGGTATACATAATCGAGCTCTACACCATCAAGTTGAACAAAATCACCTGAGAAACTGACAGTTTCATCGGCTAACAATGCTCGCACCGCAGTGACTACTTCTCTCATTACCCCTAAGGGCTTTTTGCGCTCTATCCCCACTTTTGAAGCCAAAGGGTCCCACCATGCTCCAATACCGAGAATAATTCGACCTGGCGCCAAGTCATCTAAAGTCGAAAAAGTCGAAGCTAGGCGTGCAGGATTGCGGGTCCAACAGTCGACCACACCAGACCCTATTTTGATCTTTTCAGTCTTAGCAGCAAATGCTGCCATCGGAACGACTGCGTCACGGACAAGACGTGAATCAGCTTGCCATACCGCTTCAAACCCATTCGACTCTGCATACTGTGTGTATTCGATTGCTTCGCTTATCGAATGAGCATCTTGTAAGTAAATTGCTAATCGAGTCATTTTTTTCTCCTATTTGTTAAACCTAGACTTCAAACAATTTCAGCTAATTTTGCGTGAACCTTTTTTGCCTGTTCAGCAGATTTCGCTCTAACTTCTTCAACGTCTACACGAGTTGAAGTCCCGTTTGCCCAAATGGTCTCCTGTTCAACCATAACCTCTATTGGGTTTACCCCTGTAGAAAATGCAAGTTCCCACGGGTCCATGTTTGGATAATTCCAAACAACTCGGTCATTCAATGCTTCAGGAAAAATACGGTATCCATTTGTCAACCATTCCCAGGCTGTCTCTGGGGAAGCTGCTACATCAGATTCGCGGTGGCGCGCATAAGCAAGGCGAAATTCTTCAAGCATGTCAGCACCGATCCCATCTGTGCCTAATGCAATTTCGTTGTTAAACCTCACAGGATTGGCATAACCAACAGAATTGTTCATATTCGATCTTGGGTTATGAACCAAAGTACCTTTAAGTCCATGGTTGTCTTCAAGATGTACCCCATGAATAATAAGCCAATTGTCTTTTGAATAACCCTTTAATCTTGAAACGGCACTTGAATCAATTGCTCCCTCCGCTACATGCACGTGGACACCCACGCCAAAACTTTCAGCGATTTCAACAGCCGATTCTATGGTCTCATCTTCACATGTAAAAGATGCATGTAAACCGACCATTCCGCGTCCACCTTCTTCTAAAAAGCGTCTGTTTTCATCCAAACCTTTTTTCGCTCCATCAGATCCATTCCTATCCGTTACCCCGTAGGAACATAAGACTCTTATTCCTACAGTTTCACACGCATCAGCTATTACGCTCAAAGAGCCTTCAATTGCTTCAGGTGATTCGTGATGGTCGACAATCGCTGTACAGCCGCGTTCTACTGCTTCGAGGGCTCCAAGCATCGCAGACCATTTAATGGATTCAAGGTCAAGGGCCCTATCGAGACGCCACCAGACCATCTTTAATATTTCTTCAAAATTGTCAGGCTGACTCTGCGGTGCTGGCATTCCTCTAGCCAACGTTGAATAAAGGTGATGGTGAGCACATACAAGTCCATGAGTCTCATTCGACCCAATAAAATCGTCAGTCATCACAATCCCATTCTGGCCAGTTTTCCTGTTGAACATCTGAAGCCATTGGCAAACTATTCCGCCAAATTCCATCTTGACCGTGTAAAGCTGCAGCTACCGCTCCTGCAGTGGGCACCAGTCCTATTTCCCCCACCCCTTTTATCCCGTAAGGTGAATCAGGTTGTGGTTCTTCGACCAAAATTACTTCAACTGGCGGCATGTCTTTAGGTCTTAAAATGCCAAGACTCTTCAGTGTCGTATTCAAAGGTTTAGCGTCTTTATCTGTCGGAAAACCTTCTGAAAGTGCATAACCCAATCCCATATGAATGGATCCTTCAATTTGCCCTTCACACAAAACTGGATTTACTGCCCTGCCGACATCATGAGCAGCCACTACATATTCAACTTTCTCTTTTTCTTCACCCATTACTACAAGTTGTGCCGCGTATCCAAAGGTTGAATGTATCAGAGGATTTTCCACGTCATCTGAAATGGAATTAGTCCAATCAACCCGATACTCTCCCTGATAATCAACTTCAAGTTTACATCCATCAGCCAGAGCAATTCTGCAGGCATCCGCAACTGAGCCTGCCCCCATTAATGTTCCTCGACTACCAGTCGTTTGACCAACATTCATTTCTCGACTCGTATCGACGATTACCTCCACCAGAGAAGGGTCGATACCTAACTCTTCGACAGCTACTTGCAAAGCGACTGTGTGAACTCCTTGTCCCATTTCAGTCCAACAGTGTCTTACCTCCACTTTCCCGTCTTTACGGAATCTCACTATCGCCTTCGCTATCTCCTTTGCACCGTTTCCAAGACCCGAATTTTTTAGACCTAATCCTAAACCGACTACTTTGCCATCTTTGATTGCCTGATCATACGATTCTTTAATTGCCTCCAAACAGGAACTAGCGCCCCTGCTGCCTTCATCCATAATCTGCCCAGGTCCCCAGATCGACCCAGGTTGAACAACATTACGTTTTCTAATCTCCCAGCCACTTATTCCGACTTTCTCAGCTAGTCGGTCCATTACTCCTTCCATTGCAAACTGAGCTTGGTTAGCACCAAACCCTCGAAAAGCCCCTCCTACTGGATTATTTGTTCTTACTGCAATTGAACGAACATCAATTGCAGGAACCACATACGGGCCACTTGCATGACCTGCAGCTCTTTCCAATACCTTCATGCCCACTGAGGCATATGGACCCGAATCACCAATCATTCGAACCCATAACCCAGTAAGTAGACCATCCTCGTCGCAACCTGCTTTAAATTTCATTTGAATTGGATGACGCTTAGCGTGCATGAGTAACGATTCTTCACGGCTTAAAGTGCAACGTACCGGTTTTCCTATTAGGTGTGCAGCTAGAGCAGTCTGCGCCTGATTTGACATGTCTTCTTTTCCGCCAAATGCGCCACCATTGGAGACAAGTTCAACCGTTACCGTACTGGTTTCAACTCCAAGCACTTTTGCTATCTGATTTCGGTCATCCCAGACTCCCTGACCGCCTGAATACACATACAGTCCTTCTTCATTAGGTATCGCAAGTGTTGATTCAGGCTCAAGAAAAGCCTGTTCAACTCTCTGGGTCTGAAATATTTCTTCAACTATGTGTTTTGATCCTTGAAGAGCTTTTTCAGTATCACCCCGTTCATAACTTGACTCTGACAAAACATTGCCTTCTAAACCCCAAACGGCGTTTTCGTTAGAACTAACCGCTTCTACAGGATCACTAAATGGTTTTAAAACCCTGTAGTCAATATCAATTAATTCAGCTGCTTTGCGCGCTGTCTCTCTATCTTTTGCAACTACTAAAGCCAAAACATCTCCCAAGTAAGAGGTTTTCCCTCCTTCGGGAATGAATATTGGCCAATCTTGATGTATTAAACCGACTCTCAACTCTCCTGGTACATCAGAGGCTGTGATTATCTTCTCAACCCCTTCCAACTCCTCCGCAACTTCTATATTTATTTTTATAACTTCTGCTCTTGCATGGTCAGACAACCTAACGGCCCCATGGAGTAAACCACTAGGTGTAATATCGTCAATAAATGGTCTGTCTCCTAAAGTTAATGCCTCAGCTTCATAACGGCTTCCTGAAGTACCGACACCTCCAGTTTGAATTTTTACAGGTGTTTCACCAGTAGCTAGAGCTTCGACTGCATCTAAAATTTTGGTGTAACCTGTGCACCTACAAAGATGCGCCCCCAGGTGCCTAGATGACTCTTCACGAGTTAGTGCATTCCCTTTACGATCAATCAATGCCTTAGCTCTAACCAAAATACCTGGGGTGCAAAACCCACATTGAAGGGCTCCGTGCGCTGCGAAAGTCTGTGCAAAGAACTCACGTTCTTCAGGGTCAAAACCTTCTAATGTTAAAATTTTTGTGCCTTCTATTTTTTCCATTGATATCTGGCAAGCAACTCGCGCCTTACCATCGATTAAAACTGTGCAACAACCACACTGGCCTGACGGCGAACAACCATCTTTTGGTGAAATAAGCCCAAACTCATCCCGTATCGCAGCTAAAAGATGCAGGTGTGACGTTTCAGTCTCAACGCTGACACCGTTTAGTTCAAAGGTTGTCATATCAACTAATCCTCAAGGTGTCCATCGTCTTGTTTTCCAGCTTCAATTCCTTCAGGTATTTCAATGCCAACTTGTGATGTGATCGCTTTATACACTTCTGGCCTCCTGTAACGATCAAAATCGAAAAGAGTGTCCTTATAATTTGCACACATATCTAAATCGGCGACTGCTGATACCAATTCATCTTCTACCGTTGAACACTGGGCAACGATTTCTCCAGATGGGGCTATTATCGAACTCTCTCCTAGAAGGTCACACCCTTCTTCATTGCCAGCTTTAGCTACTCCTACTACCCACATCCCATTCTGATAAGCACCAGATTGCATAACTAAATGGTTATGGAAACCTGCTAAAGCATCTTGGCTCGGATCAGGTGGATAATGAACTGGGGTGTTGTACCCAATGAGCGCGAGCTCGCAACCTTGCAAGCCAAGCACTCTGTAAGTTTCTGACCATCTTCTATCATTGCAAATAGCCATACCTACAACGCCATCAAAAGCTCCAAATACCTTAAATTCATTTCCGGGTTCGAAATAGTAGCGTTCTAGATGCTGAAAAGTTCTCCAGGGCTCGTGCTCCTCGTGGCCCGGGAGATGCACCTTTCGGTATTTGCCAAGCACGTCTCCATTTTTGGAAACAAGAATTGAGGTGTTATAACGGTGACCATCAGGTGTCATTTCTGCATAACCTAAATGAAACCCAATACTTAATTTTTTTGCTTCGTCAAATAGTGGTTGAACTTCCCTACTTGGCATTTCGGTTTCAAAAAAATGGTCGAATTCAGCTATATTTTCTGACCACCATCGTGGGAAAAAGGTCGTGAGAGCTAACTCTGGGAAAACTACAAGGTCACAAGATTCAACCGCTCCCTTGTTGAGAAGAGCTATAAGCCTTTCAACTACTTCTTTTCTATTGTCATCTCTCTGTATAGGCCCGAGCTGTGCTGCACCTATTTTTAAAACCCGTGTCATTTATTTTCTACCCCTTCAAAATCAGTCATATCTAATTCAAGAATCGTCTGGAATAAAACATCACAACCTGCAATAAGGTCGTCAGGGTCTGTATGTTCCGCAGGATTATGGCTTATACCTTTATGACTTGGAACAAATACCATCCCTGTTGGACAAACCCTTGCCATCATTTGAGCATCATGTCCTGCACCAGATGGAAGTTGCATAACTGGATGTCCCATTCGGGAAGCTACATTTTCTACGGTGTTTACAACTTCTTGATTGAATTCGACAGGTTCAAATCTGGCTAATTGTCTTTTTTCAATTTTCAAGCCTTCGCTCAAACTTAATTCTGAAATAAAATCAGAAAGTTTACTTTCAGCTTCTAACAAACGTTCTTCGACCGTGTTTCTTAGATCAACAGTTAAAACAGCTGACCCTGCAACCACATTGACTAAATTAGGATTGAGTTCCAATCGGCCAACTGTAGCTACCTGACTTCCTCCCATTTCTATCGATAACTCTCGTACATAAGTGGAAATAGATGCTGCTGCGAAACCTGAATCATGACGAAGTGCCATTGGAGTGGTTCCTGCATGATTAGATTCACCTGTGATTGTCAGCTCTGTCCATGAAATACCTTGAACTCCTGTTACCGCTCCAATTGTTATACCTTCTACTTCCAAAACAGGACCCTGTTCTATATGCAATTCAACAAAAGCTCTCGGTGAGGGGCCAGGGCATGGAGAAGTACCTCTGTAGCCAATGCGATCTAACTCGTCTCCTACTTTGGCACCATCAACACCTTTTATGTCTAAAGCTTCCTCGAGTGTCATCCCACCTACGTAAACGAGGCTTCCAAGCATGTCTGGTGCAAATCTCGATCCTTCTTCATCAGTAAAAAATGCAACTGCAACTGGATGTTGAGTTTGAATATTGTTTTCAGAGAGGGATTCGATTATCTCTAAACCTGCGAGCACTCCTAAATTTCCGTCATATCGACCTCCTGTTTTGACTGTGTCAATATGACTTCCTGTCATAGTTGCCGGTCCGTCATTTTTTCCAGCTCTAACTGCTACCACATTTCCGATTGAGTCAATACTTACATCAAGGCCTAAGTCCTTCATCCATGTAACTACAAGATCGCGGCCCGCTCGATCTTCGTCCGTGAGAGCGAGACGGCAAGACCCACCACCATCTATGGCTCCTATTGAAGCAAGTTCTTCAATGCGAGTTAAGAGGCGTTCACCATTTATTCGAAGACTTTCAGTCATTCTCGCTCTTTTCAGAAAAAACAATATCTGTAGGTCTGATCGGAACTCTTTGTAGGTCTAAGCCAGTAGCGTTTCTGACTGCTGAAGCAACAGCAGCTGTCGACGAGATAGCTGGCGGTTCTCCAACTCCTTTTGCCCCAAAAGGAGCATTGGGTTCAGGTTGCTCTATCAAAGCCGCTATTTCTACTGGTGGCATATCTAAAGCAGTAGGCAGCAAATAATCAGTAAATGAAGGGTTGAGAATTCGACCATCTACGACATTGATTTCCTCAAGCACAGCTAAGCCAAGACCTTGCGCAGCACCACCTTCCAACTGTCCTTGAAGCTGAAGTGGGTTTAGAACTCTACCTACATCTTGTGAAGTGATCAATTCTACTACTTTGATTAATCCAAGTTCCTGATCTACGTCCACTACCGCTCGATGAGCTGAAAAGGCGAAGGAAACATGAGCATCTCCTTGGCCATTTTCATCTAAAGGATGGGTTGGCATATGCCTATAAGTTTCTTCTACTTCTATCGATTCAATAGTGGCTTCTTTCAAGCTGATAGAAAAGTCACTTGATAAGGAGGCTATGCCTCCATCCACTATTACTAAAGATTCAACATCCAAGTCATGGGATTCTGCGATACGAGACAGAAGTCTGATACGCACTTCCTCACACGCGCTCTTTACTGCTCCACCTGACATCCAAGTTTGTCTACTTGCTGAAGTTGATCCTGCTGAACCTACGCTACTCGTTGAGGCAGGAGCCAAAATTACTTCTTCAACACCTAAAATTTCCCTAGCTATTTGTTGAGCCAAAGTCACGAAACCTTGCCCCACCTCTGCACATGCACATGTGATCGTTGCAACGCCGTCTAAAAGTTGACAGGATGCCGTGCTGAAATCATCAAACCCTTCTGAAAACATTAGGTTTTTGAATCCAACGGCAATCGCTTCTCCTCTTACAATATTTTTTGGATCAGCAGTTCTTCCTGCGCCTCCTGGTAATTCCATTTGTTCTGATGCTGCGCCTACAGAAGTTGGATGTTGAGCGCATGTCTCTATTACTTCAGCTACTGGAGCTGTACCAGTGATAGTTTGTCCAGTTATTATTTGATCACCTGATTTGAGGGCATTCTTTAAGCGCAATTCGACAGGATCCATGCCTAGTGCAATCGCTAGCTTGTCCATCTGTGCTTCATGAGCAAAGCAAACTTGCACACATCCGAATCCTCTCATTGCTCCGCACGGAGGATTGTTTGTTCTGACTACCGCTCCGTGAATTTGCACGCTCGGAACCCGATACGGGCCCGCTGCAAAACAAGCAGCATTCGCTAACACGGCGCTACTGGTTGAAGCATATGCTCCCCCGTCTAAAAGCAGTCTTGCTTCAATTCGTGTCAGGGTTCCATCAGACTTAGCATGATGCCTGTACCACATCTGAGCTGGATGGCGGTGCACATGGCCATGGAAGCTTTCGGTTCGAGAATATGACATCTTTACGGGCTTTCCTGTTCTTAGGGCTAAGAGGCACAGATGTATATGAAGACTTATGTCCTCCCTAGCTCCGAATGCTCCCCCCACACCTGCCAACGTGAGTCTTACTTTTTCTGAAGGAAGATTTAAACATGCGGCCACCTGGTCTCTATCAGCATGTAACCACTGGGTGGATACAAACAAGTCAACTCCCCCATCTTCTGATGGAATTGCCATTCCGGACTCTGTTCCTAATGGTGCTTGATCTTGCATCCCGACTTCGTACGTTCCTTCAACAATAATTTCTCCGTCTTCCTGACTGTTTCCATAGATGAGATCTATTTTCCTAAAAAGATTGCCATCAGGATGTATCGCTTTAGCTTCTTGAGCCAATTTTGAGTCAGAAAGAGGTTCAATTAACTCATACTCAACCTCTATTGCTTCCAAAGCGAGTCTTACATTTTCAGGATGGTCAGCTGCAACTATCGCTACAGGTTCACCCTGATATCTCACGACTCCATCAGCTAGAACAGGCTGATCGGGATGTTCGAGCCCATACAATGGCATCCCTTCTGTATCTTCGCTCGTTAGGACAGCATGTACTCCCGTCATTTTTAGAGCAGGTGCTGTATTAATTGAAACTATTCTTGCGGCCGGATGTGGAGAGCGAAGAGTTCCGCCCCAAAGCATCTGTGGATGACGTAAGTCATTAGAGAATACAAATTCTCCTTTGACTTTTGGAATCCCATCAGGTCGAAGAGCACTTTCACCTATTCGAGGTCCTTTCGTGACTGTATCTGAAGTTTGAACTCGGCTCATTTGCCTTTTTCCTCTTCATTTTGGGCTGTTCGGCTATTGCTTGCTATTCGAACAGCTTCAAGGATTCTTCCATATCCCGTACACCTGCAAAGATTCCCACTGATTGCTTCCCTGACTGTCAGATCATCTGGATCAGGATTCGTATTCAATAGTTGGTCTATCGCAACTAGTAGCCCTGGTGTGCAAAATCCACATTGAACTGCTCCAGCGTCGACAAAAGCTTGCTGAACATCTGAGATTTCATTACCTGATCCCAAACCTTCGATTGTGACAATCTCGCGCCCAACAGCAGATGCAGCAAGAACTAGGCAACTGCAAACGATTTCTCCATCAAGAAGAACTGTGCAAGATCCGCACTCCCCTTCCTCGCAAGCATTTTTCGATCCGGAAAGTTCCAGCCTTTCTCGCAAAACCCATAGAAGGCTTTCAGATGGATGCCCGTCAAGGATTTGATAATCATTTCCATTTACCGTAAGTGTGTAAATTTCAGAATTCACGATCTCTTACCCTCACAAACTCTCTCAAGGGCTCTTTTAGCTAAGACTCCTACCGCATGTTTTCTGTAATCTGCAGTTCCTCGATGATCATCTATGGGTTTAGTTGAGTCAGCTACCATGTCGGAGAATTTATTTATCACTTTTTCCGAAAGACTGCTATTTGTCTCCCAGTCAAATTCTTGCGAAATGAATTCTTCTGCTGCAGTGGCTCGGAATGGAACAGGCGACACAGAGCCAACACCTACTCTCAACTTTTTTCCTAAATAATCAGTTACTAACGCCAGTGAAACAACTGAGATGACCATTGCATTTCGTGTGCCTACTTTTAAGAATTCCTGTGGTCCTTGGAATACGGGCATTGTGATTGATTGAATAATTTCTCCTGCTTGTAGTGCATTTGTTTTAACTCCAGTTATGAAATCTGTAATTGCAACTTCGCGATTTCCTGATGATGACTTCAATTGCAGAACCGCATCCATTGCTACAAGCACCGGGATCGTATCTCCGGCAGGTGAGGCAGTAGCTAGATTTCCCCCCAAGGTGCCTGCGTTACGTATTTGTGGAGAACCCACAGTTCTTGCTGCTTGCGCCAGAGCAGGAACAACTGTCGCTATTTGCGGCTCTGCTAGATCTGTATATGAAATACCTGCCCCTAAAACGATCTCGCTGTCATCCAAAGTCCATTCTTTTAATTCAGGTATCCGGCTTAGATCTAAGACGCTATCCATGGAATGCATGCCTCTATTTGCTTGCACCATAAGGTCAGTACCCCCTGCAAGTACTGTTGTTGCAGGATTTTCTGCCAATACAGCACATGCTTCATTAACCGACTTAGCGATAGTTACCCCCATCTATTAAGGGTGCCGGAACTTCAACATTTTGTCAACGCGTTTGTTGCCTGTATCTTTAATCTTGTGAACATGCTCAAACACCCTTTATTGGAAGCTCTCTTACCACTAGCCGATGTTCTTGGGATTCAAATTCTAGATAAAGACGACGTTTCAGAGTCTGACCTACCTCTGAAATGGGAAGGTGAAGTTATTGGTGGCGTACGCCGACACAATTTAAATGGAGCTTTAACTCGTCTTTTATCCGCCGTCGAGCTCGAAATGAACTTAAAAATTAAAGATATGAACAGAATTCAAAAACAGCAAGCTGTAGCTTTACTCAATGAATGGGGAGCATTTAATTTAAGGAAATCTGTTGAAAGCGTTGCAGAAGCTTTAGAAGTTAGCCGTTTTACCGTTTATAACTATCTTGAGCGTTCTGAAAATGACTAAATGATTTTTAGGCACTAGTTTCTTTCTTATGAGTGAACCAACTTCGAAAAAAGACACTAACGACGAACTGTCTCTCGT
>Ga0115011_10003120_pt1 | contig 11318 bp, 1 predicted proteins | sample TroAtlMetagenome_2_FD_88705 | JGI IMG/M metagenome (GOLD analysis project Ga0115011, IMG submission 88705) | Marine eukaryotic phytoplankton communities from Atlantic Ocean - Tropical Atlantic ANT8 Metagenome | ecosystem: Environmental > Aquatic > Marine > Oceanic | place: Tropical Atlantic... | reverse complement strand
CGGTGGTTCCGTTTGCGCATTCACCAAAGCCACAGGTTTCCCCAATGCCTCCGGATATGACTGTACTGCCATCCATGAGGGTCACCGAGAAGTCGTCATCCACATCGGCGTCGCAATCGTTGTCCAGTCCGTCACATTTGGTTTCAGAACCGGCTTCATGCTCACTGTTGTGGTCTGTGTATTCCGTGGTTCCACAAGTGTCCCAGGAGCCGTTGGTACAGAGGTAACTGGGTTTGGTGGACCCGCTACAGACTCCATTCTGGTTTTCACAGCTTTGGAGATCATGGACCAGGAGATCGGCCCCATCTCCACCGGAATGATCCGTTTTGTTGTCGCAGTCGTTGTCCAGTGCGTCGCAGACTTCGTTGGACACCTGGTTGTTGGTTCCATTGAATTCTGTGGAGCAGACCACCCCATTGCCCGCTGGATTGCACTCGGTGGTTCCGTTTGCGCATTCACCAAAGCCACAGGTTTCCCCAATGCCTCCGGATATGACTGTACTGCCATCCATGAGGGTCACCGAGAAGTCGTCATCCACATCGGCGTCGCAGTCGTTGTCCAGGCCGTCACATTTGGTCTCAGAACCCGCCTCGTGCTCTCCATTATGATTCGTGTATTCCGTTGTGCCGCAGGAATCCCAGGAGCCGTTGGTACAGAGGTAGCTCGGTTTGTTGGATCCATTGCAGACTCCATTCTGGTTTTCACAGCTTTGGAGGTCATGGACCAAGAGGTCCGCCCCATCTCCACCGGAATGATCGGTCTTGGCATCGCAGTCGTTGTCCAGTGCGTCGCAGATCTCATTGCTGGCATTGGCTTCAGTTGGGCAATGTATTCCGAGGGTATTGGCTGTGCATTGGGTCGTTCCTCCTGCACATACACCGACTCCACAGGCTTGATTGATTCCAGTGACTGATGCGCCAGTAAGCAAAGTGACCGAGAAGTCCTCGTCTACGTTGGCATCGCAGTCATTGTCCAGTGCATCGCAATGGATCTCCGCCCCCGCCTCATAATTGGCGCTGTGATTTCCATACTCTGTGTTGGTGCAAGACTGCCAACTTCCCCCTACACATAAAGCCGAGGGTTTGGTGGAACCTCCACAGACTCCACTTTGATTCTCACAATTTTGCAGATCGTGAATAAGGAGGTCACCTCCATCTCCACCGGAATGATCTGTTTTTGCATCGCAGTCGTTGTCCAGGGCATCGCAGATTTCCGGGGCAGCGTTAGCCTCTGTTGGACAGTGAATGCCCAATCCATTCTGGGTACATTCCGTGGCCCCTCCAGCACAGACGCCTGCGCCACAAGCCTGTCCAATTCCTGAAACGGTGGTTCCCGTTAAGAGAGTGACCGAGAAGTCTTCATCTGTATTGGCGTCACAGTCGTTGTCTTTCCCGTCGCACCGAATCTCAGTCCCCGATTCATAATCCGATGTATGGCCAGCGTATTCATTGTCGGTGCACCCTTGCCAACTTCCCCCCACACATAAAGCCGAGGGCTTGGTGGAACCTCCACAAACTCCACTCTGATTCTCGCAACTTTGCAGGTCATGAATGAGAAGGTCTGCTCCATCTCCTCCCGAATGGTCTGTTTTGGCGTCACAGTCATTGTCCAGTGAATCACAGACCTCATTGCTCGCGTTGGCTTCCGTCGGACAGTGAATGCCAAGGGTATTGGCGGTACAGGCCGTGGTTCCCCCCGCGCACACACCGGCCCCGCAGGCCTGGCCTACACCCGAGACAGAGCTTCCCGTCAGAAGAGTAACGGAGAAGTCCTCATCTGTGTTGGCATCACAGTCATTGTCTTTCCCATCGCAGTGGACTTCAGATCCTGCCTCGTAGTCAGCACTGTGGTTTCCATATGTAGTATGGGTGCAATCTTGCCAGCTTCCGCTCACACAGAGGGCCGATGGCTTGGTAGAACCGCCGCAGACCCCACTCTGGTTTTCGCAACTTTGCAGGTCGTGAACCAGGAGATCGGCTCCGTCTCCTCCCGAGTGATCTGTTTTCGCATCGCAGTCGTTGTCCAGGGAGTCACACACCTCATTGGTGGCATTGGCTTCTGTTGGACAATGAATGCCGAGGGTGTTGGCTGTGCATTGGGTTGTCCCTCCAGCACATTCACAGACTCCACATGCCTGATTGATGCCCGTGACGGATGCCCCTGTGAGCAATGTGACCGAGAAGTCCTCATCCGTATTGGCATCGCAGTCGTTGTCTTTCCCATCGCAATGGACCTCAGATCCTGCCTCGAAATCACCGCTGTGGTTGGCGTATTGGGTATTGGAACAGGCTTGCCAACTTCCCGAAACACACAGGGCGGATGGTTTTGTAGACCCTCCGCAGACTCCGTTTTGATTTTCACAGCTCTGCAGGTCATGAACCAGGAGGTCCGCTCCATCTCCACCGGAATGGTCCGTTTTATTGTCACAGTCATTGTCCAGGGCATCACAAACCTCATTGGCCGCATTGGCTTCTGTTGGGCAGTGGATTCCCAGGCCATTTGATTTGCATTGGGTGGTTCCTCCCGCGCAGACTCCCGCTCCGCAGGCAGTGCCCACTCCGGAAACGGTGTTTCCTGTGAGTAAGGTTACTGAGAAGTCTTCGTCAAAGGCCCCATCGCAGTCATTGTCCAGCCCGTCACAGCGGATTTCCGTTCCCGCCTCAAAATTGGAGGAATGAATGGTGTACTCATTTGATCCGCAAGTGGCCCAACTTCCCAGCTGGCAAAGGTAGACCGGTTTCTTGGCTCCACTACAGACTCCTGTTTGATTTTCACAGATCTGGAGGTCGTTGGCCAGGAGGTCTGCGGGGTCCGCTGCATCCAGATTGCCATCACAGTCATTATCAATTCCGTCACATATTTCGGGAGATGCCAAATGGGCGGTGGAGCACGTCAATGTTGTGAGGTCGTCTCCGCATACGACTTTACCTCCTGCGCATGCCCCCACACCGCATGGGTCATTGAGTCGAAGCCCTGTGGTCCCGTCCAGATCGGTATAAGATACGGACCCCCCATTTTTGAATTCCTCGTCTTTCTTGTTGTCACAGTCGTTGTCCAACTTGTCACACAACTCAGGAACAGGTTCGTTGACTCCTTCACAGAAAGGCCCTTGGGCCGCTACCACATTGATGTTGTCGAAGTGAGTCGTGTGATTCCAGGACGCGGCCACTCCAATGGTTCCATGGATCGCAGGGTCAATGGTGCCGCTGAGGGCCAGTTGAAGAGGGGAGTTGGTCGAAATGTTTCGTACCCATACTTTTCCAGTATTTCCAGTAATCTGAATACGCACAAAGATGGTCTGACCATTGGACCAATTCAATCCAGTGTATTGACCCCCGGAACCCGTCCATATGACCTTTTCGTTTCCGGCTCCACTTGAATTACCACCATAGAACCGCACGAAGTCTTTGTTGCTGTTGGTGGCGTAATTCCAAATGATATAGAAGTTGTCATCATCATATGAAGTCAATTCCGCTTCCAGGGTGAAGTCTCCCGTGGCCGTGGAATCCGGGACCAGGTAATAAGAAATACTGTTGTTTCCTGTTTGAACCAACTTGCCGGAAGAGGCGGTGAAGTTGGATTTCGAGCTTCCTTTCTGGAACCAGAATTGGGTGTCCGATGCGTTGTCGAAGGTATAACCAGACGTTGGGGCGCCACATTGGATCACTCCATCCGTGCACTCTCCGAACATTCCGGTGTCACAGTATGAGCCTACATTGAAGCCTTCATCGATGGCTGCATCGCAATCGTTGTCAGCATAATCGCAGATTTCAACAGCACTCTGGTCATTGGACCCCCCAGGCATGGTGGAGCATCGGGTGTCAAAGAGAGAGTCATCGCATTCGAGTCCTCCCCCTGCGCATTGGCCAATTCCGCAGGACTGTCCCACAGGGTAGAATTCGTCTGTGAGGGAATCACAGTCGTTGTCGAGACTGTCGCACCGCTCCAGGTTGCTCTGGAGTTCCAGAACGGAGCTATTCATGAGGGTCGCAATTTCAGAAGCTGAGAGTGCGCGGTCGTACATGGCGATGTCATCCATGTTTCCCCTGAACCATGCATCATGCCCCTGTCCGAAGCGGCCATTGAGGTTGAAGGGAGGTGCCGACCAGTTCACATTTTGTCGTGAGGCCACCAGATTTCCATTGATATAGACCTTCATGGAATCCGTGTCCTGATCCCATGTAGCCACCAAATGACTCCACGTGTTGTTCGGGAAATAGGGGGTTGATGAGAAGGTCAGGTCGTTGCTGCAGCAACTGGAGGAATTCCCCATCCGGAAGTAGAAATTGTTCCCGTACCACTTGAAGAGACTCAGCCAGTTGGTGCTGTTCACTCCGCTATTGGTTTGGAAAATACCGTAGGCAGATGATGGGGAATTTCCTGACCACCCATCAGGCTTCATCCAGAGGGCAATGGTTCCGCTCTTGTTGGTCATCCCCGTTGTTGGCACGGTGAGGTAATCTGAACTCCCATCCATATAAAGAGAGTTGACCCCGACTTTCCCGCCGGTTTTCTTAACTGCACCAGAAATGGCCCCGGAGTGGTCATTGCCCGAGAAGTCATTGGCCACCGAAGAGGATTCAGAATCAAAGCGGAAGTGACTCAGAGGCCCTTGATCCCGGCACTCTGTTCCCAGTCCGTTGGCGGTACATACCTTGATCCCATCGTTACAAAGGTCTGTGTCTGATGAATCACAGGCCTCTCCGATCTCCGGGAAATCTTCATCCACATGGCCGTCGCAGTCATTGTCGAGCCCATCGCAGATTTCGTGGGTGGCATGGCTCACCTTGACCCGTTGAAGTAAGGTGGAGTGTTTTCGCGGATTGTAGACATATCCATCCGAGTGATATGCAGCAGTCAGGCTATTGATTGTTGTGCCGCTGGTCACCCGTCCATAATAGGCCCCTTCGGTGGTTCCGTTGTATCCAGTCCCCACTCGCCTCAGGTAGTCGTCTCCCGCATAGGATGCCCACCGCTTTACGTACAAGTAGGTTCCGTCCGTGGCCGTAACACCGGCTCCCACAACGTTTTGTAAGTCAAAGCTGCTTTCAAACGCTGGATTGGATGTACTTCCATTGGGCGTCCACGGATTTCCTGCCCACCGCATTCCCTTTCCTGCCGTGAGACTGCCCATGAACACTTTTTCATGGCTCCAGTCGTACTGTCCCGAGATGGGGTCATGTCCACTTTTGTACTTCTGGCCGATGGTCCAGCCCGTTTCCAGAGCTCCGGTTGCCCAGTTGATTCGATAGACGTTGGTGGCCGTACTTCCACTCCACTGAATGGGGTATAAGTAGGTATCGTCAGCCACCACACCATCTGTGTAGAACGTTGATCCTCCCAGTTTTTTCTCGGAGACCATGGAGAAGCTGTCTGCGGGGTCGAAGATACGATAGGTCCATCCGCCGTACGCACTTCCGTTGAGCCCATAGGAAATGTTGAAGAGGTACTTTCCGTTGGATGTGATGAGTTGCCATCCGCCTCCGACCTTACCTGTATGGCGGGTCAAGAGTCCGGCGGGAACACTGACCTGGGAAATATCCCCATACCCTTGTACGTCAGGTCGACAATGAGACGATCCATCCTCGCATTGATTGACTCCAGCCGTACATTCTCCTGGCATTCCCGTGTCACAGGTTCCGTGGGAAATGGTGTTGGCTGTAGCTTGGCAGCCGACTCCTCCAAAGACGCAGGTATCATCCGTACAGATGTTCCCATCATCGCAGTTGGGGGGCGGACCTCCGATACAACCAGCGTTTTGGCATGTGTCTGACGTGGTGCAGAATTCTCCATCTTCACATCCACAGCTATTGGTGGCCGGGACTGAAATACACCCCAGGGTTGGATCACAGAAGTTGTGAGTACATGGATTGGCATCGTCCTGGCAGAAGACAGTTGTTCCTTTGCACTGGCCGTTGGCACAGGTGTCATTTTCCGTGCAGGGGTTCTTGTCATCGCAGGCCAGGCCAGGGGTGCAAGCCACTCCTGTCGAACGGGTCGTGACAATGGTTCCATCGTCGGCGATGTAATAGCTCAACTGAGCGGCGTCCTCGTCAGCTGGTAAAATGTCTGCCCCCAAAATCCGTACAGGGGACGCGGGGTCGATGGTTTCATCCAGTTCGAAGTGGGCCACCAGCATGGTGGTGTCTCCGGTGACAGTATCGAGCACATAATAGGCATTGGTGAGGTTGGCAACGCTTCCAGCGGAGACGATGAACAACTCTCCCCCCCCATTGAATGAGGAGACGGTCGGGGACGTGGTCAGGGTATGGCCCCAGTAGAGCAAACTGGGGGGAACCGGGAAAATACTTGTCTCAGAACTGGTAAAGTGGCTCAGGGTCACTTTGCTTTCTGGATATTCCAGTTTCATCTGAATCGCAGTGGGAAGCTTATCGTCTTCGTTTTTACGGGCCAGTTTGATGGAACACATGACCGTATCCCCCGCACTTCCCGACACTTCGCACAAGACTGGGTTATCGGGTTGAGGGTCGGCCGGATCCATGTGAACGCAGCGGCCAAGAAGACATCGGTCATACGTACAAGTGATACCATCATCGCATGCGTCAGTGGCCAACGCGGAATTGTCTACGAGTCCATCGCAGTCATTATCATACCCGTCGCACCCCTCAAGGTTGATGTAATCGTCATGAACGCTTTTGGCCATCAGTTCAGCAATCTCGTCTGTATTGAGGGCATAGGGATAGGTCACATAGTCATCCATCCATCCACGCCACCAGCGGTCATGACCTCTACCCAAACGCGCGCTGGAGTGAATTCCAGGAGCTCCCCAATTGATGTTTGTACGGCTCGCCACCAGTTGACCGTCAAAGTAGACTTTCATGGAATCGGATGCCTGGTCCCATGTGGCTGTCATGTGGACCCATTGCTGGTTTTTCAGGTAATTCCCCGGCGCAAAGGTCAAGTCGTTGGAGCAACAACTGCTACTGCTTCCCAACCGGAAGTAAAAGATGTTGCCATACCACTTGAACAAACTGATCCAGTTGGTGGAGTTCACACCGCTATTGGTCTGGAAAATCCCCTGGGCGTTGCCGGAAGAACCACTCCATCCATCCGGCCTCAACCAGACCGCGATGGTTCCCTGATCATTGGTCATCCCGGAGGTTCCGTGGTTGACGTAGTCAGAACTGCCATCCAGGTAGACGGCTTTCTTTCCCATTTTGGAGGTGGTGCTCAAGGTTCCGTTGAACAGGGTCCCGTCGTTGCCGTTCCCTGAATAGTCATGAATGGTTTGGCCAGATTGAGTCTCAAAGTCGAAATAGACCGATGGGCTTCGATTGACGCAACTGGTGGTCAGCTGGTCCTTATTACACACGAGGGTTTGGTCATTGCATGCATCAGCATCTCCGTCGTCACAGCCCAATTCGATTTCATAGGGCTCATCGGCATCTCCATCGCAGTCATTGTCTGCCCCATCGCACAACTCGAAGTTTCGCTCGATGTCTGGAATTCCACTGCTGTAGTGGGATGATACCTGGGAAGCGGTGATGGGATAATCGTAGACCGCCACATTCTTCATATATCCACGGAAATAGTTCCCGTTTCCTCCATCCAGGTTCCTTCCGATATGAATGGGCTTGGTGGAACTTGTCCCCAGGGTTTCTCCGCAGGCATTGGCCGTTTTCTGGAGAGTGCCATTGACGTAAATGCGGCGCTTCCCATTGGAATCTGTGGACACCACGATGTGAGTCCAACTGGATCCATTATTCGGGAAGTACGAGCTGTTGTGAGAATTATTGGTGCTGCAGCTATTGCCGTGAGTGTGGTGAATAAAGCTGACGTTTCCGTAGTACTTGGCGTTCGAGCGACCCATCCACATGTGATAGGAGCGCATGCCATCGCCGACCTGACCGATGACTCCCGTCCAGTAATCATTGTCGTGCTCAGGTCGAATCCACGCTTCCAGAGAATAGCCATGAGGGGTCTCTAATGAATCTGAGCCCGGAACCTGGATGTAGGAGTTCACTCCGTTGAAAAACAGGGCTCCTTGACCACTATCCCAACTCACGTTGTAGGCCGTTCCGTGGTTGTCGTAGCCGCTTACATCATGAGCCACGGAACCCTGTGGAGCCAAGGACGCCCAAAGGCCAACAGGTCCCTCTCCACAATAGCTTGCGGACTTGTCGAAAGTGCATTGTTTAACACCTCCTTCATTACAGGCGTCTGCATCATCCCCCTCACAGCTTTGTCCTCCACCTGGGCAACCCGAGGTCACGGGAAGGGGAGCGGGAAGTTCATAGGTGACAGTGAGAACACCCGGCTGGTCTCCGTATGCAAAGACATCCCTTAAGCCATGGGCTCGGAGTCCCACAGCAAAACGGCCTGAAGATTGGGCCCCTGAAAAAGCATCGATGGCTTCAGGTCCAAGAACGATTTCATTGGGTCCATATGGAGTTGGTGAAAACACACCGTCTTCCGGGAGGGACAGGATATCACTCCATACAGCGTCTACTCCGTCAAAAGCTGGAGTGGACAAAATGGGGACCACGTCCAGTCTGCCAGGGCCGCTCACCCCTGAGAACGTGTGACTGTATTTGATTTCCAGGGGAGCTCCGCCTCCAGGCATCCAGGCAGTAGAAAAACTCGTGTAAGCCAGAGCCAGGGTTTCCTGGTTGTATTGAGAGACCAGGGAGACCCCCGGCCACATCATTGGCTCCGGGGTAAGGGTTCCATATGCGGCTTCACCAACAACAATGGTCGGATCCAATTCAACGGGATATTCTGTGGTGTTCGCCAGCAAAAACCTTCCGTCGAAGAGGGTTTCCACGTAGGTCACCCCTTCTTCCACGACCAGGCGATAGACGCCCCTGTGGATGTCTTCGGGGCCATTCACGTTTTTGGAGAGTGCCATGGGGCTTGGCATCCAACCCACCTGGGTTCCCGTTGGGTCAACAATTGATAGGGAAGTGCTGCCCCTTACTTCTTCAAGACTGAGTCCTTCGCTCAGTTGAATCTTTTCTCGGAGTACGAGTTGGCCGTTCAGGGGTAAATTCTTCGGGGCTTCCTGGAGGAGGAGTCCTTGCTTGAGTCTGCCTCGTTCCAATTCCAGGGTGAGTGATCGCCCTTGTGTTCCCTGAAGGCTGAACAAACCGTCCAGGACCTGGGGAGTACCTGCAGGAACAAATGTGTCTTCTGTGAGGACCTCACCTTCCACTTCCACCAAAATATCCAGAGACGTATTCAGGGTAAGGAGATGATCTCCACCCCCCAGCGCCAATCGCAGGTCATTGTCGTGTTCAGAGGGGTCGTAGGTAACGCTCAGATCCAGGCTTTTCCCGGTCCATTGCTCATCAGCCCCTGTCCAGCCCCGGGTTTCAGAAGAGCGCAAGGAACCGTGGACCCCTCGAGCAAGTCCCCTCTCCCCCAGCACTACAGTGGTGTAAACATTGTCTTGGATTCGGTAAGTTCTCGAGTCGGCCGTGCGATATTCCTGAAGTTCCTGTCCATCAATGGAAGGCCACTGAGTAGCCCTCGAATCACGAAGACTTGTGGGAGGAGTCTGGTCGGTGGGACTTTCTGCTTCCGGGTGATAAGGGGCGTCTTCGAGAAGCCCTCTGGGATCTGAGCTTCCCACCAGGGCCACGCCGAAAAAGAACATGGCTGTGATCAGTGTGAGCCATCTCCCTTGAATGTTTCTGTACTTTCTCATCAACTCCTCTGCTGTTGAGAAGGGATGACGAACCACCCAGGAGTCAGCAACCCCGTTGAGTTTCATTCGTCTCCACCTCACAACACTGATCCATCGGCTGGCCATTGCCGTAGCTAGAGTTGTTTTTTTATCGCAACCCGTTACAGGCAAGGATAGCAAACCATCGACCGTACTCAAAGAAGAGGGCCAATATTTCCCGCGCGCGAGAGGAATACCTGTAACTCAAGGGGAAAATATGTTCTGGAAAATGGGCTCTATAATGTCCCTAAACGGGCTGCTGCGAGTCAATGAGTGGGGCGTTGTCAATGAGGCGGGCTCGACCGAAAAATGCGGCCACTAACATGTGAGAATTTTCATTGATGACTGGAACGGATTCCAGATCTTCGGAATTCACGATTTCTATGTAGTCAATGATGCCCCCCGCATCTTCGATGGCCTCTTTCGTCTGCTGGATGAGAAGAGAGGCATTTTTCTCTCCGTTTCTCGCTTGTTCTCTGACTCGAGTGAGACAGCGATATAAAATGGGGGCGTTTCTTCGCTCTTCTTTTGTGAGGTAGGCATTTCGAGAGGACATGGCCAAGCCATCCACTTCACGCCTGGTTTCCACCGTAATAATTTCCAGTTCCATACACAGGTCTCTCACCATCTTTTTGAGCACCTGAACTTGTTGAAAATCTTTGGTGCCAAACACGGCCTCATGTGGACGGACAATGTTGAACAATTTCGTGCATACCGTGGCCACACCTCGAAAGTGACCAGGTCGGCGTAAACCACAGAGATGATTCGGCAAATTCCCCAGTTCAACGATGGTTTCCTCACCCTTTGGATAGAGGGTTTCCACCATGGGCAAGAACACCAGGTGGGTCCCGGCTTCCCTTAATTTCTTCAGGTCACCGGACTCATCTCGGGGATAGCTATCCAGGTCCTCTCCCGGGCTGAATTGAGTCGGGTTTACGAAGATGCTGACCACGATCTTGTCACAGGTCATTTTGGCTCTTTCTACCAAGGCGAGATGTCCCTCATGGAGAAATCCCATGGTAGGCACAAATCCTACTTTTAACCCAGCGGTGCGCCATGCATCCACCTGTCGTCGGACCTCGTGAATATGCTCTGTTTTTTCCATGGTGGAAGCTCTCCGAAAGCTACTTTTTCCCTCCCCCATAGAGGGGAATGGAGCTGTCGTCATGAGCGATGGGAGTCGGGACAGGTGCCGTGCCTCCAATGGTATGCTCTTCTCCAGGGAAAGCCCTGCTTTTGACTTCGCTCACGTAGGTCCCTGTGGCTTCCCTTATCCGGTCAGCCAAGGTGTCATACGTCTTGAGAAAACGAGGTTTGAAGCCTTCATTCATCCCCAACATGTCGTAGGAAACAAGGACCTGCCCACTGCAGTGAACCCCTGCACCGATTCCAATGGTTGGGATATCGAGTTCTTTGGTGATCAATTCAGCCAGAGGTCCTGGAACGCATTCCAGCACCAGAGAAAAGGCTCCGGCATCCTGGAGGGCTCTGGCTTCTTCAACCAGGCGTCGAGCGCTTTCCGCGTCCTTCCCCTGGGCCTTGAAGCCCCCCAATTGATGAATGGATTGGGGGGTGAGGCCGATGTGTCCCATCACAGGAATTCCGGCGTTCACAATCCGTGTGACTGTTTCCG